>Ga0078972_1001896_pt1 | contig 73266 bp, 67 predicted proteins | sample YelNatPaOPGAMG01_FD_67568 | JGI IMG/M metagenome (GOLD analysis project Ga0078972, IMG submission 67568) | Hot spring thermophilic microbial communities from Obsidian Pool, Yellowstone National Park, USA - OP-RAMG-01 (SPADES assembly) (version 2) | ecosystem: Environmental > Aquatic > Thermal... | reverse complement strand
GCTGTGGGCCGGCCAGGAATGGATCGACGCGAACGGGCCGGTGGAGAAGATCCACGAGCGGGAGATGAAACTCGCGACGCGGCTCGTCGAGGGCCTCCGCGAAATCGGCCGCGTGCGCCTGTATTGCTGCGACAGCCTCGCGAATCACCTGCCGACGATCGCAATGAACGTCGAAGGCATCGAGGCCGGCGAGGTGGGCACGATGCTCGACGTGGACCACGATATCGCGACGCGCACGGGCCTGCACTGCGCGCCGCTGGTGCACACGCAGCTCGGCACGCTTGAAATCCACGGAACCGTGCGCTTTTCGATCGGCGCGTTCAACACCGAGGAGCACATCGACGCCGCCATCCGCGGAATCGCGGAAATCGCCGCCAGCAATGTGGGCCGCAAGCCCGCGCTCGCCGAGGCGGTTACCGGCGGAAGCCGGTAAGCTCCCGAAAGAGCCGGGCGTCGTCCCGCGCCGCTCGGAGCGCCGCTGCTACCTGCCCGCGGTGCGCGCGCGCTGCCGCTCGGAGCGCATCGCCAGCCATCCCAGGGCCGAACCGGCCGCCAGCCCGCCGGCGGCCAGCATCGCGTTTCGCATCAGCAGATCGGGCGGCGCCGGCGGCAGCGACACGATGCCGCGCTCGTCGGTCCGCGCCGCATGCCTGGCGTAACGCCCCTGCTGCGGGCATGGAAAATCGCGCACCAGTTCCGTGAGCTGCTGCGCCACTTCAACGCCCGACATCGGCGCCCCGTGGCCGCAGCCGATAGTGAACGGCGCCAGGCGCGCGAGCAGGTCCACCGAGCGCCGCGCCTCCGTCCAGTCGATCGTGAACGGCGCCGGCGGCCGGCTGATCTTTCGCGCCTGCGTCGTCATCGCGATCCAGGAATCCGTATCCACGCTCGCGACGGCGTCCCCCGAAATCAGCACCGAAAGCGTCCGGTTGAAGAACGAGACGTGGCCGGGCGCGTGGCCCGGCGTGTGATACCAGCTCCAGCCGGGCAGCTCAGGCACTTCCCCGGCCGGCAAGTCGTGAAGATGCGGCCCCACGTTCGTCGTCGCCGAGGGAAAAAAGCGGCTCAGGAATGCCATCGCGCCGCCGACCGTCGGGTCGGCCGGCGGATACGACGAAGCCCCCGTCAGGTACGGCCGCTCCAGAGAGTGCGCGAAGACCGGCACGCCCCAGAATTCGGCCAGGTCGCGCGACGATCCGGCATGGTCGAAATGCCCATGCGTCAGAAGGATGGCCTCGGGTGTCGCGTTCTTTCCGAAAAGCTCTTCCGCGGCCTGATAGATGCTCTTCGCATGCCCCTCAGGCCCGGTGTCGATAAGAACCCAGCGCGTTCCCGGCGGCCGGACGAAGTATACGTTCGAGATGCTCGTGGGCAGCCGCCACACGCCGGGCGCGATCTCGGTTGCCTGCATGATTGCCCCTCCGCTTCCAGGATAACAACGCCGCTTGCCACTACAATGTAAGTACGTGATCGCGACGGCCATCTTCCTGCTCAGCGCCGCTTTCGTGCTCTACGTGCTGGCCGGTTACCCGCTGCTTCTGGCTGCTCTGGCGAAGCGCGCGGCGCGCCCGGTCCGCAAATCCTTCCAGCCGCGCACCGTCACCGTTCTGCTTCCGGTGCGCAACGGCGAGCCGTGGATCCGCGACAAGCTGCGCTCCATCCTCAGCCTCGACTATCCGCGCGAGCTCATCCAGGTGCTGGTCATTTCCGACGGCTCGACGGACCGCACCGAGGAGATCGTCCGCGAATTCTCCTCCGAGGCGATCGAGTTGCTGGTGGTCCCCGCCGGCGGAAAAGCGCTGGCGCTGAACGCCGGAATGGCCCGCGCTCGCGGCGAAATCCTGTTCTTTACCGACGTGCGGCAACCGCTGGCGCCGGACAGCCTGAAAAATCTCGTCGCCTGCTTCGCCGATCCGGAAGTGGGCGCGGCCAGCGGCGAGCTGATCATCCGCGAGGGCGGCACGCAGGAGGAAGCGCACACGAGCCTCTACTGGCGTTACGAGAAGTGGATTCGCAAGCGCCTGAGCCGCATCGATTCCGTTTTGGGCGCCACCGGCTGCATCTACGCGATGCGCGCGAGCCTCGCCGCGCCGCTTGCGCCCGGCGCCATTCTCGACGACATGAACCTGCCGCTCGGCGCCTTCTTCCGCGGCTATCGCGTCATCCTCGACGAAACCGCGCAGGCCTACGATTTTCCCACCTCGCTCAAAACCGAATTCCGCCGCAAAGTGCGAACCCTGGCCGGCGTTTACCAGACCATAGGCGCCTTCCCCGCCTTGCTCGGCCCCGCCAACCGCATGTGGATCCACTTCGTTTCGCACAAGCTCGGCCGCCTGCTCCTGCCCTGGGCGCTGGTGGCCGCGGCGGTGTCGGCTTTTTTTCTGCCCGCCGCATACCGCGGCATCGCCATCGGGGCGCAGGCCGCCGGCTACGCCCTCGCGCTGGCCGACCCGCTCGTGCCGGAGCGCTTCCCGCTCAAGCGGCTGACCTCGCCCGCGCGGACTTTCGTCGTGCTGATGGCGGCGGCGCTTTGCGGTGTATCGATCCTGTTCGTGCCGCAGCGCGCCCTATGGAAGGAAACGCGGAGTGGCGCAAGCGCCGCCGGCCGGTAGCGCTAACAGCTTGCAGCAGCGTACGCTACGGATCCCTGCCCGCACCCTTGAGCGCCTGTCGCCGCCACCCTCCCCCTGAAGAAACCGGGAAATGAGTGCACTGTCCCCGGTTTTCAAGCTGCCCGCGTGCTATTCTGGAGGCAACTGGATTAGTTCCTGCTCTGGGTTTGTTGCTGTTGCACCGGCAGCGACCGGTGTGTAAGAGGCCGGAACTGTTTTTACTCAGGGGGCACAGGGATGAGCCTGCCGTTGCCTGTTCGCAATGCGGGCCGGCGCGCATTTCGCCTGGCGCGCGGGCTGGACGTCGCCCGGCTGATGCACCGGCGCGCGCTGCGCATTCTCGTCTGGCACCGTTTTCCCAACACGCGCGCGCTCAGGGACGCGCTGGACGCGCAGTGCGCTCATTTGAGGCAGCGCTATCATCCGATTTCGCTGTCGGAAGCCGCGCAGTATCTGCGCGAGCGCCAGCCGCTGCCGCCGCACGCCGTCGCGCTGACCGTGGACGACGGTTACCGCGATTTTCTGACCACCGCGTTTCCCATCTTCTATCGCTACCGGCTGCCCGTGACCATTTACCTGGCCTGCGATTTCCTCGACGGCAGGATGTGGATGCCGGGCGATTACGTGCGCTACGCCGTCGAGCGCGCCGCGGCCGCCACGATCGAAGTCGGCGGGGCGAAAATCAGCCTTCGCTCTCGCGAGGAGCGCCGGCGCGCCATCGCGTGGTTGAAGGAGAGGACCAAGCTCATGCCGGACAGCGAGCGCCTGGCGTTCCTCAAGGCGCTTCCCGACGCGCTCGGAGTGCGTATGTCGCCGCAGCCTCCCGACTACGACGCGCCGCTCCGATGGAGCGAGGTGCGCATGCTGTCCACAAGCGGCCTCGTCGATTTCGGGGCGCACACGATCACGCACCCCATCCTGTCGCGCCTGGCCGGCTCTTCCGATGTGGAATGGGAGATCGCCGGCTCGAAAGCGCGCATCGAACAGGCGGTGGCCAAACGCGTCGAGCACTTTTGCTATCCGAACGGCATGCCCGAGGACATCCCCGACGGCGCGGCCGAGGCCGCCCGCGCCGCGGGCTTTGAAACCGCGGTGACGATGATGCCGGGATTGAACCTGGCCGGCGCCGACCGGTTTCTGCTCAGGAGAATCGCCGTGAATACCGATTATCCCAAGGTGTATTTTGAGCAGATCGTCGCGGGCCTGCGGCCCTGACCGAGGAAAGCTGGAATGACCCGAGCCGATATTTTCGCCGAACTGGACCGCAGCGGGACGCTCGCCGCCTACGCCGCGGCCGCGCGGAAACTGGCGCCGCTGGCGCAGGAAATGATGCCGCTGCGCGTCGCCATTCTGGCCAACCATACCTTCGACATCGAGACGGTTCTGGGTGTCGAGCTGGCGCGCCGCGGCATCGCCGCCGTGTTCCATCAGGCGGGCTACGACCAGTACCGCCAGGAGCTGCTGAACCCCGAATCGGAACTCGATCGCTTCCGGCCCGACGCGGTGCTGATTTCGCTGGATATCGAGAGCGCGTTTCCGGAGTTGGCGGCGGGGCGCGTGCCCGAAGCCGCCGAATGGCTGGAGAGCTTCGACGCGCTGGTCGCCGCCTGGCGCTCGCGCAGCCGCGCTCCCTTATTCGTGTGCGATTTCCTGCCTTCCGCGTTCGATATGCAAGGGCTGCTCGCGGCGGGGGGCGAACCGTCCGCGTTCGACCTGACGATGGAGCTGAACCGCGGGCTGCGCCGCGCGGCCGGGTTCACGCCGAACCTGTTCATCGTCGGCGCCGCCGCGTTGGCGTGCGCGACGGGCCTGGAGGGCTGGCGCGACCGGCGCATGTGGTACCTGGCTCGCGCCGGCATCAGTCCGAAAAAGTTCCCGGCCCTGGCTCGCCTGGCGGCGCGCACGATCGCCGCGTTTTTCCGCCCCGCCGCCAAATGCCTGGTGCTCGACCTCGATGACACGCTCTGGGGCGGCATTCTCGGCGATGCCGGACCCAACGGTATCCTTTGCGCCGGCTCCGACTACCCGGCCAACGCGTACGCCGATTTCCAGCGCGCCGTGCTGGCTCTTCGCAGCCGCGGCATCCTGCTGGCCGTCGCCAGCAAGAACGATTCGGCGCTCGCCGAGGAGGCGTTCGAACAGCGCCGCGACATGCCGCTTCGCCGCCGGCATTTCGCCGACTGGGAAGTGCACTGGGGGCCGAAGCCGGAATCCATCCAGCGCATCGCCTCGCGCCTGAACATCGGCCTCGACAGCATCGTCTTCCTCGATAACAACCCCGATGAGATCGCCCTGGTCTCGATGGCGCTGCCGCAGGTGCGCGCCTACCGGATGCCTGAGCGCCCCGAGCAGTTCGCCACGTTTCTCGCGAGCCTGGAAGATTTCGACCAGTTGCGGCTCTCGGACGAAGACCGCCGCCGTCCCGAGTTGTACGAATTGCGCAATCAGCAGGTCGCGATGGCGGCGGCAGCCACCGATCTCGAGTCCTTCTACCGTTCGCTCGGCACCGTGCTCATTCCGGAGCCCGCTTCCGAGGCGAACATGGATCGCATCGCGCAGCTCATTCAGAAGACGAACCAGTTCAATTTGACGACGCGGCGCCACGACAAGGCGGCGCTGGCGGCCCGCATGGCCGCCGGCTCGGAGCTATGGGCCTTCCGCGCTCGCGACGTGCACGGCGATCACGGCATCATCGCCGTGGCGCTGCTCGATTTCGCAGCCGGCTCGTGCGCCATCGACACGCTGCTGATGAGCTGCCGCGTGATGGGCCGGACCCTGGAGACGGCCATCCTCTGTTTCCTCGAACACCGTGCCGCCGCCCGCGGCGCCCGGGAATTGACCGGCGAGTATCTGCCGACCCCGAAGAACGGGCCCTGCCGGGATCTCTACCCGCAGCACGGCTTCCGCCGCTCCGACGACGGCAACCGGTGGACGAAGGACATTTGCCACTCCCCGATCCTTTGCCCGGAGTGGATCTCGATTGAAGGAGAGCTGACAGGATGCGCGACGATTTGAAGCAGGTCTTACTCGATGTTCTGGAAGTGAATTCCATTACCGAAAACGATTCGAGCAGAACCATTCCCACCTGGGATTCCGTGCGGCATCTGAGATTGATCCTGGCGCTTGAAGAACGCTTCGGAGTGACGCTCGATGCGGACGAAATCCCTTCGCTGAACTCCGTGCGCGCGATTCTTGCCGTCCTGCGGCGGGGAGCCGCCGCCGCGTAACCGCGGCTCGGGGTGGGGCGTCCCTAGCGACCCCGGCGGGGTAGGCAACCCAAACCGTCTAGTACTATCGTTTACCCAATTGTGACCAAAGTTGGGTTTCCGCTGCGCGCCGCATCCGGCATCCTGAAGACGGAGCCAGATGAAGACCGCCGCTCGCTTCGCCGCACCCGCCTTCCTCCTCGCCGCCCCCCTGTTCGCCGCGATCATCGACGTGACCAATGCCCCCACGGCCTACGTGCATCCGGGGGCCGCTGTGGTCGTTGAATTCGACCTGCGAAGCTACGCCCCGGCCAGCTACGGAGAATCGTCATACCCGGCCGAGATCCGGTTTTCAATTCTCGGGCCGGAGCTGCCCTCCTCCGCCACCGTCGCGGGCAGTTCCGCGCAATATGTGCCGGGCTTCCTCTTTCAGGGGTGGCTGGAGTCGCTGGACGGTTCCTATTCACTGCCGCTGGCCGATGCCGGCGCGGAGCGCCTGGGGTTGCCGCAGGGGACGCTGCTGGTAAGCCCCGGCACAGCGGTGGTGAGCGGCGCCCAAATGCCCGTTTCCGTAATCGACGGTTTCGTGTATCTGGACCCGGCTGTTGCCGGGGCTTTGTCCGGGGCCGCCCGAATCCGTCTGATCAACCGCGGGGAAGGGTTCACGATCGGGCTGGGCGATGGGCTATCGGTTCGCAATTCGGTCTGGACCACCAGCCTGAGCTCCGGCGGCGCTTTGACTGCGGGCGGAACCACGCGGAGCATCGAGGTCGTGAATCCCGAGCCGGCGACCTGGCTGCTGATGACGGGCGCGGTTATCTTCCTGCTAACAAGCGGCTTCAAGTGTAAAGTGAAGAACCATTAAGGCAAAGGCGTCCCATACGCGCGTGTTATCATGAGAATGTCTCACGCGAAAAGGAGGACTCCCGCATGTTTTCGCTGGGCTGGCAAGAGATGATCTTTATCTTCGTGCTTGCCCTGCTTCTGTTCGGCCCCAGGAAACTTCCGGAAATCGCCCGCACGATGGGCAAGGCCATCAGCGAATTCCGCCGTGCGTCCAATGAATTGAAAGCGACGTTCGACCGGGAATTGAGCAATCTGGAGCAGGAGCATCAATCGATTAAGGAAGCCACCAGCGAGTTCAGTTACGACCAGTATCATTACGAGAACAGCTACGAATCTTCCTATTACGATTCCGGGGGGCAGATTCCGGGATCGGAGGAAGTCGCCGCGAAGGACACAGCCGCAGTGACCGCGCCCGCGGCTCCAGGAGCCGAATCGCGCCCCGGGACCGCGCCGGAGGGCATCGTGGAAACGGCAGCGCCCGGCGCGCCGCACGAAGGCGCCCCGAGCGAAGCAGCGGAAGCAAAACCTCCCGAGGCCAAACCGGCCGCCGAGTCGCAGAGCTGACGCCAGAGAAAAGCAGAGGTTCGAGTTGCAGGACGATAACAACGGAGCGCACGCGCCCGAGTTCGCGCCGGGCCAGTCCGGCGCCGCGGAACCGGCCACAAAGAAGGCCGCATCCCGCGCACAATCCGGCGTCGCAGCCGCGGCTTCGGCAGCCGCTGCCGCGCTCGAGCGCTTCCGCCCGGGCGGGGGCGGCGGAGGCCGGTCCGCGCCGCCGCCTCCCGGCGGCGATGGGGGCGACGACGAAGAAGAAGGCATGCTGCGCATGTCCTTCCTCGAGCACCTGGAAGAGCTCCGCAGCCGCATTCTGAAAGCGCTCGCCGGACTGGGAGTCGCCTTCCTGGTCAGCCTGATCTTCGCCAACGACCTCTGGAATATCGTCAAGCAACCCGCCACGTACGCGTTGCGCAGCCTGGGTTATCCGGAGAAACTGGCTCAGATCACCCCGATGGAGGTGTTCTCGACGGTCTGGTTCAAGCTGCCGATGCTGGCGGCGGTTTTCCTGGCGTCGCCATGGGTGCTGTACCAGGTATGGGCGTTCATCGCGCCGGGGCTATACAAGCGCGAGCGCCGGTGGGCGGCCCCGTTCGTCATCTCCTCGGCCGGCCTGTTCATTCTGGGCGGTCTGTTCGCGTACTTCGTCGCCTTTCGATACGGTCTGACATTCCTGCTAGGAATCGGCCGGGACATCAGCATCCAGCCGATGGTCTCGGTGACCGAGTACTTCGATCTGTTCGTAAACGTGATGCTGGGCGTCGGGCTCGTCTTCGAGATGCCCGTGCTGATCTTCTTCCTGACGCTGCTGCACATCGTGACGCCGGGCTTTCTGATCCGCCACAGCCGCCACGCCATCCTGGCCATCACCATCCTCGCGGCGATCGTCACGCCCACGCCCGACGTGTTCAACATGATGCTGTTCGCCGTGCCGATGTGCCTGCTGTTCTATGTGGGCGTCTTCGCGAGCTACCTGCTGGTTCTGCACCGCGAGAACCGGCGCTTCCCGTGGCGGACCATGTTCCTGTGGCTGGCGATTGTGTTCGCGCTGGTGGCGGGCGCTCTCTACTTCACCTTGCCGAAATACGGTTACCACTTTGTCTCGCACTGGCCCTTTTTGACCAGATAGCTCAGGTCTATATTGAGCGGGGCGGCTTCACCCGCGCCAGTAACGCGCCGTATCTTCGGGCCTCGCCGTGTTGATGCGCATTCCCGAGCCGATCTCGAACCCCGCGATCTGCGTCAACCGCGGCACGATCTGCAGGTGCCAGTGGAAGTAGTCCTCGTCTTCGGCGTCGAGCGGCGCCGAGTGCAGAATGTAGTTGTAATCGGGGTCGTTCAGCAGGTCGGCCAATCGCGCGAGCACGCCCTGGAGCACTCCCGCCAGGTCGGTGAGCTGCTCCATGCGGACCTGGGTGTATACCGATTGGTGGCGCTTCGGAACGATCCAGGTTTCAAACGGCGTGCCCGAAGCGAACGGGTGAAAGACGATGAACTCCGCGGTTTCGAGCAGAACGCGCTCGCCCGCGCGCCGCTCGGAATCGACGAGATCGCAGTAGAGGCAGTGGCCGGTCGCGTCCAGGTAGCGCACGGCTTCCTCATTCGTCAGGCGGACATGGGCCGGCACCACGGGCGTCGCGACGAGTTGGGAATGCGGATGGACGAGCGAGGTCCCCGCCGCTTCGCCGTAGTTCTTGAACACCAGGATGTGCTCGACGCGGTGATCCGCGCGCAAAGCCAGCCAGCGGTCGCGGTAGGCTTCGAGGACCGCCTTCACTTCTCCGCGCTCCATGCGCGCCATGGAGCGGTTGTGGAACGGCGTCTCGATAATCACCTCGTGGTAGCCGACGCCCTCCATCCAGCGGAAAAAGTCCTGCTCGATATGCCGGTCCGTGCTGCCCTGCGGCAACAGCGCGGCGAACCGGTTCGGCACCACGCGGAGCGACCAGCCGGGCTCATTTGCCGCGCCCTGTGTCCGGCGCGCCAGCACTTCGGGCGGCGTCGCGGCCTCATGCCCCGGGCAGAACGGGCAGGCCTCGTCGTAAGCGGGCTGCTGCGCCTTTTGGGCCGCGGACCGGAAATCGTGCGGCCGCCGCGCCCGCTCGGTCGCGATGATGATCCATTCCTTGCTGGTGGGGTCCTGTCTGAGTTCCGGCATAGCGGGGTTCTGTAGCCATCATCGCGCGAATCGGATTACTCGGGGTTAACAGTAACGGACAGCGGAAGGGGGCTGGTGGACGGCATGGGATTCGAACCCACGACCCCGGCGTTGCGAACGCCGTGCTCTCCCAGCTGAGCTAGCCGCCCACGTTTCTTAAGGGTCTTCACCAATATAGCATTCCGGGCGGCTGAAGACGAAATCAGCGCCGGCGGCCTCGGCGGCCGCTATCCGGCGGGAGCCAGCTCGGCCGGATCGGACTGGCTGTTGCCGGCGGCTTCGGGCTCGCGCGGGGCCGCTTCGTTCTGCTCGCGGCGCGCAGCCCAATATTTGCGCATGCGCTCGGAGATTTCCCGGCGCTTTTCAGGGCTGAACTTCCGCCGCCGGCGCGCGGCTTTCCAGGGCGTGCGTGCCGCGCCGTCTCCTTCGGCCGACACCGATTCCAAAGAAGTGATCAGCTTGTCCAGCTTCTTCTTCTCTTCGTAGAGGCCGCGAATTGCCTCGTAAAGGTCCACGCAGTTCTCCGTCTTGAAAATGAATCGCCTGCTATCGTACCCCGAAAACGCGCCGGAATCCAGATCATTTAAATTAACTTAATCTAAGTGAGCCAAAGCCCGAATGCCCTGGAATTAACCCCGGGTGGCGCGCCGCCAAAGTAGTAACAGCACTAGTACTGCGAGGGCGGCGAGCAGGTAAACGTCAACCCTGCCGATGATACGTACCAGGGAGCTGAGTTGGCCGGCGAAGGCATAGCCGAGCAGGCAAACCGCCGTCACCCAGCAGGCGGATCCCAGAAAGTCGAACACCACGAAACGGCGCCAGCGCATGCGGAGCGTCCCGGCGAGCGCGCCCGCCACGACGCGCAGCCCGATCATGAAGCGGGCCATGAAGATAGCGGCGGGACCGTGGCGCTCGAGGAAGCGCTCCCCGCGGTGAAACTGCCGGCTGCTCCCGCGGAAGACGAACCGGAACCGCTCGAGCAGCGGCCGGCCGCCCCAGCGCCCGAGGGCGTACCCCGCGTTGTCGTAGGCCATGGCCGCAGCCACCCCGACCAGGATGATGTAGTGGAGCCTGAGCTCGTGCCGCCAGTACGCCTGAACGCTCGCGAAAACGAGCACTGTTTCGGCGGGCATAGGGAGGATCATCACCCCCGCCGCGACGGTCCAGTACCCATACCGGGCGAAAAAGTCGGTGAGAATGCGGTATAGTTCACCAGCGGGCAATATGGAAGCCCCCAGCTTCACACCCCGGGAACTCGGGCTGCGCGACCTCGTCCTGTTCAATATTGTCGCTGTTTCGAGCATTCGCTGGCTCGCGGCGGCGGCGCATTCGGGACCGGCCTCGCTGACGGTCTGGGTGGCCGCGGCCGCGTTCTTCTTCGTACCCTCGGCGCTGGCCGTGTCGCGGCTGGCCGCCAAGATGCCCGAAGAGGGCGGGCTGTACGTCTGGACGAAGCAGGGCTTCGGCGAATGGCACGGCTTTTTCTGCGGATGGTGTTACTGGTTGAGCAACCTGTTCTATTTCCCGAACCTGCTGCTGGCCGGGATCGGCATGTCGCTGTATGCCTTCGGGCCGCGCTGGGCGGCGCTCGCGGACAATCGCGCGTTCATGGTTTCGGCTTCGCTCGTGGTCTTGTGGGCGGCGCTGATAACGAACCTGGTGGGCATGCGCGTCGGCAAGTGGACGGAAAACCTGGGCGGCATCGCGACCTATGCAGCGGGGGCGGCGTTGGCGGCCCTCGGCGCGCTGGTGTGGGCCGCCCACGGACCTGCCACGGCGATCCGGCTCGCGCCCGAGTGGGACTGGGGCAAGGTGAATTTCTGGTCGCAGATCGCCTTCGCCTTCGGCGGCCTCGAGCTTGGCGCGATGATGAGCGGCGAGATCCGCGACCCGCGGCGCACGGTCGCGCGCGCGGCCTGGATCAGCGGGTTCGCCATCGCCGCCTTCTACATCCTGGGCACGCTCGCCATCCTGGCCGTGCTGCCGCCGGATAACGTGAACATCCTGACGGGGCTCACGCAGGCGGGCGCGGCGGCGGCCGACCGGCTGGGCGCGCCGTGGGTGGCGCCGCTGCTGGCGATCCTGGTGGCGCTCGGCGTGACGGGACAGTTGGGCGCGTGGCTAAGCGGCAGCGCGCGCGTGCCGTTCGCGATCGGCATCGACCGCTACCTGCCCGCGTCCTTCGGCCGCCTGCATCCGCGCTGGCGCACGCCGCACGTCGCCATTCTCACGCAGGGCGCGGCCTGCACGGTCTTCCTGCAAGCGATGCAGTCGGGCGACAGCGTCCGGGCGGGCTACCAGCTCCTGGTGGATATGACCGTAATCGCCTACTTCATCCCGTTCGTCTACCTGTTCGGATGCGCGGCTCGCGAAGGCCGCCGCTGGAGCGCGCTCGCGGGGATGGCGGTGACGCTCGCCGCGATCGCGTTTTCGCTCGTGCCGCCGGACGGCGTCGCGCGCGTGTGGCTCTTCGAGGCCAAGCTGGCCGGAGGCTGCATCGTGCTGGCCGCAACGGGTAGAATAGCCTTTCACAGAGGGAAATCCTCTCGGAAATGACCTACCAGGAATCCGTCCGGTTTCTGTACTCGCTGGGCAATGAAGTGAAAGCGGCCAAGCTGGGGCTGGACCGGATGCAGGCTTTGCTCGAAGCGCTCGGCAGCCCGCAGGCCGGCGGCGCGTTCGCGCACGTCGCGGGCACGAACGGCAAGGGCTCGGTGTGCGCGATGATCGAATCCGGGCTGCGCGCGGCGGGCCTGCGCACGGGACTCTACACATCGCCGCATCTTGCGGAGCCTACCGAACGCATCCGGATCGGCGGCGAACCGGTGAGCCGCGAGCAGTTCACGGCCGCTTTCGAGCGCGTGCACGCCGCAGCGGAGCGGCTCATGGCCGCGGGCGCGCTCGAAGCGCACCCCACTTATTTTGAGACTGTGACCGCGATGGCGTTCCTTCTGTTCCGCGATCTGCGGGTCGAGCTCGCTGTCATCGAGGTGGGACTCGGCGGCAGGCTCGACGCGACGAACGTCATCGTGCCGCGCGTGGCCGTCATCACCGCGATCGATTTCGACCACGAGGTATTCCTGGGCCGCGGCATCGAGAACATCGCGGGCGAGAAGGCGGGCATTCTGAAGCCTGGCGTGCCGGCGGTTTTTTCCTCGCAGCGGAAGGAAGCGGAGGCGACGCTTGCGAACGCAGCCGCCGCGGCCGGCATCACGCCGGTGCGCACCTCGGAATGGAGGGTCGAGGATTTGCGCATCGACGCGCACGGAAGCTGCTTCCGGGCCACCGGGCCGCTCGATATCGAAGTGGAATGCCCGCTGGCCGGCGCGCACCAGGTGGATAACGCGCTCACGGCGGTGGCGGCGCTCCACGCGCTCGGCATTCCGCGCGACGCGATTCGCGCGGGGATTCGCAGCACGAGCTGGCCGGGGCGGCTGGAACGCGTGTCGGACAAGCCGGAGATCGTGCTGGACGGCGCGCACAATCCCGCCGGCGCGCGCGCGCTGGCCGCGCACATCGAGCGCTTCTACAAGGGCCGGCGCGTGTGGCTGGTCTACGGCGCGATGCGCGACAAGGCCGTGGCCGAGATGGCTGCAATCCTTTTCCCGCTGGCAGACGAGCTGGTGCTGACGGCGCCGGCGCAGGCGCGCGCGGTGCGGCCCGAGATCATCGCGGAGCTGGCCGATCATCCGCGCGCGCGGACGGCGGCGACGGTGCGCGAGGCCGTCGCGCTCGTCGAGCGGGAATCGGCGCCGGGCGACGCGGTCTTCCTGAGCGGCTCGCTGTTTCTGGTGGCCGAAGCGCGGGCGCTGCTGTTGAACCGTTAGAATAGTCGCTCCGGCATGATTTCATCCGCACTGATCGTGCTCGCCACCGTGGCGATGGGCACCATCTCACTGATTACGTCGCTGTTCGATTCGAGCGGGCGCGCGCAGCACCGCGTGGCGCAGGCCTGGGCGCGCATGCTGCTCAAGCTCGGCCGCGTGCGCGCGCGGGCCGTGGGGCTGGAGCACATCCCGCCGAACGCGAGCTGCGTGTTCGTGTCCAACCACCTGAGCTACATGGATACGCCGCTGGTGCTGGCGATGATTCCGGTCCAGTTCCGGTTCATGGCGAAGAAGAGCCTGTTCCGCGTGCCCTTCATCGGCTATCACCTGAAGCGCGCCGGACACATCCCGGTGGATCGCGAGAACGCACGGGCCGCGCTGCGCAGCATGTCGGAGGCGGCCGAGATCGTGCGCGACCGCGGCGTCTCCGTGCTGGTGTTCCCCGAGGGAGGGCGGGTGCCGAAGGGCGAGACGCGCGAGTTCAAGGACGGCGCGGCGTATATCGCGATCAAGGCGGGCGTGCCCGTGGTGCCGGTGGGCATCGCCGGCACGCGCGAGATCCTGCCGATGCACGCGCTGCGCGTCCGCGGCGGCCCGGCCGAGCTGCGCATCGGCGAGCCGATACCGACGGCAGGCCTGAATACGCGGGACCACGGCGAACTGACGAAGGAACTCGAGGCTCGCGTGCGGGAGCTGGCTGGCGCCGGCGGCCCAACTTTATAGTTTGCAGGATTTGCCCGATCCCCGACCGGACTGAGAGGACCCTCAACCGCCGGTAAAGCGGCTAAGCACGAGCCAGGCGACCACCAGTAAAACGATCCAGACCCACTCCACGAGACTATCCTACCGCGAACGCAGGAACTGAACCAGCCGCTCGATCGCCGGCTCGAGCACCTCGCGCTCCGAGGCGTAGCAGAGGCGCACGCTGCCTTCCCCGCCCGCGCCGAAGGCGCAGCCGGGCGCCAGGCCGACACGCGTTTCCTCCAGCAGTCGGCGGCAGAACTCGAAGGAATCCGTCAGACCTTCGATCTTCAGGAACAGGTAGAACGCGCCCTCGGGCTCCGGCACCTGGATACCCGGAATGCCGCGCAATTTCTCGAAGCAGAAATCGCGGTTGGCCTTGAGCTTCACCAGCATGTTCTTTAGCTCGGCCTCGCCCCAGACCAGCGCGGTCTCCGCGGCCCGCTGTGAGAAACTGGGCGCGTGCGAAACGATCAGCTCGTTCAGTTGCGTCGCCTTCTTCGCAACGTCGCGCCGTCCGACCAGCCAGCCGAGGCGCCACCCGGTCATGCAATACGCCTTCGAGAACGACTGGATCACGATCACGGCGTCGTCGCGCGTGACTTTGCGCAGGATCGAGTGCGACGGGTCGCCGAGCCTGGCGCCCTTGTAATAGAGCCGTTCGTAAACTTCGTCGGCAATCAGCCAGATGCCGTGGCGGCGCGTGAACTCGAGCAACTTGTCCTGCTCGTCGCCCGTCGCGACCCAGCCCAGCGGGTTTGAGGGCGAGGTGTAGATGAGCAGGCGCGTGCGCGGCGTGAAGGCCTTTTCGATCGCGTCGAAATCGATTCCGTAACGGCCGTTGCAAAGCACGTGCGGAATCTCGCGCACCACGCCGTTCGCCATCATGATGTTGCCCGAACCGTTGGGCCAGGCGGGCGTCAGCACGATGCCTTCGTCGCCCGGATCGAGCAGGCAGCGCACCGCAAGGTTGATTGCCTGCACGCCCGATGCGGTGACGACGATCTCGCCGAGCGGGTCCAGCTCGACACCGTGCATGCGCTGGTAGTGCTCGGCAATGGCTGTGCGCGTCGAAAGCAGGCCTGCGTTCGCGGTGTAAAACGTGTAGCCGTCCGCCATGGCCTTCTGCGCGGCGCGGCGGATGTACTCGGGTGTCGGCAAGCTCGATTCGCCGAAATAGAGCTTGTAGACCCCCTCCATCGACATCGCCATTTCGGCTATTTCACGAATACGGGAGTATTCTACGCGCTGTGCTGAAGCAGCAATTTGTGCAGGCATGTGCGTCCGAGCGAGACTGCCATTATAAATTTCGGGGACAGGCTACGCAATCCCCAATTTCATGTCGTGTCAGAAGCGGTACCGGCGCCGGATGCCGTGGAAGCCGGCCGAGGCTGCCGCCCTCATCCCTATCCGGCCGCTGAGCCGGTTCCATGGCGAGATGAATTTGGTGAAAGCGTAGCCTGTCCCCGAATTATCCGAATTATCGGCGGCGGCCGCGGGCGGCCATCAGCTCTTCGATGTTCACCAGCTCGGTGGGGTAGCTGCCCGTGTAACAGGCGTAGCAGTATTCGCGGCGCCGGTCATCGACCGCTTCGCGCAGCGCATCGACGGACAGATAGCCGAGGCTGTCGGCGCCTACGAAGCGGCGGATTTCCTCAACCGTATTGTTCGCGCCGATCAGCTCGCCGCGCGTCGGGGTATCGACGCCGTAGAAGCAGGGCGAAATGACGGGCGGGCACGAAATGCGCAGATGCACCTCGCGCGCGCCGGCCTGCCGCACCATGCGCACGATCTTCTTGCTCGTCGTGCCGCGCACGATCGAATCATCCACAATCACGACGCGCCGGCCCGCAAGCAGGTGGCGCACCGGGTTGAGCTTCAGCTTGACGCCGAAATCGCGGATGGCCTGCGAAGGCTCGATGAACGTGCGCCCGATGTAGTGGCTTCGGATGAGGCCGTGGCGGAACGGGATGTTGGACTCGGCCGCGAAGCCGATCGCGGCGGCGACGCCGGAATCGGGCACGGGCACCACCACGTCGGCCTCCACCGGATGCTCGAGCGCGAGCAACCGGCCAAGCTTCTCCCGCGATTGCTGAACCGAGCGGCCGAACACGATGGAATCGGGCCGCGAAAAGTACACGTGCTCGAAGACGCACTGCGCGCGCGGCCGCATAGGCACGTAGCGCTCGCGCGCCAGGCCCTCCGGCGCCACCACGACCATCTCGCCCGGCTCCACTTCCCCGATCAACTCCGCGCCGATCAGGTCGAAAGCGCAGGTTTCCGAGGCGAAGGCGTAAGAGCCCGTGCCGCCGGGAAGCGCCATGCGGCCCATCACCAGCGGGCGGAAACCCTGGGGATCACGGGCGACAATGATGCGGTCCTCGGCCAGGAACACCAGCGAGAACGCGCCTTCCAGTTGCAGCAGCGCCTCGCGGAGCGCGCCCGAGATGGTGCGCTCCCGCGAGCACGCCACCAGGTGCAGGATGACTTCCGTATCGCTGGAGGACTGAAAAATCGAGCCGCGGCGCTCGAGTTCCTGGCGCAGTTCCTTCGCGTTGGTGATGTTGCCGTTGTGCGCGACCGCGATCGAGCCCTTGTTGCACGTCACCGCGAACGGCTGCGCGTTGCAGAGCGAGGTATCGCCCGCCGTGGAGTAGCGCGTGTGGCCGATGGCCAGGCTGCCGGGGAGCTTGGCGAGGCGTTCGGGCGTGAAGATGTCGGCCACGTAGCCCATCTCGCGCACCGTGTGAATCGTGCGGCCGTCGCTCGCGCACATGCCGGCGCTTTCCTGCCCCCTGTGCTGCAGCGCGTAGAGTCCAAGATAGGCCAGGTTGGCCGCTTCGGGATGTCCATAGACAGCAACGACGCCACACTCTTCGTGGAACTTGTCGAACATGCCGCTCTCCAGGGCCGAAGGGAAACGTCCTCAGACGGCCAGCGCTCCCTCCCACGCAGAACGCAGCCGCCCGATTTCACAGTCTATCAGGCTCGCGGCGCGGTTGCGCACCGAGATCCGTCCCTCTACGGTAACACCCACGCCCAGGGCTTCGACGCCGTGCTCGCGCGCGATCCGCTCAACTTCCTCGGGGCGCGCGGTCGAAAGCAGGATCCGCGACGGGCCTTCGTGGAACAGCAGGAACTCGGGGCGCATGCCGGTGGCGAACTCGAGCGCGGCGCCCACGCCGGCCGGCCCGAATGAGGATTCGGCGAGCGCCACGGCGAGGCCGCCGTCGCTCAAATCGTGCGCCGATTCGACCAGGCCCCCGCGCACCATCGCGCGAACGGCCGCCTGCACGCGCTTTTCGTAATCCATGTCGAGCGCGGGCGGCAGGCCCCAGAGTTGGCCCAACACGGCTTTCGCGTACTCGGTGCCGCCGAAGCGCGTCTCGTCGCAGTTGCCGAGCCCGCCCAGCAGGATGACGGCGCGGCCGGGCTGTTTGAAGTCGATGGTCACCGGCTTTTCAGTCTTCATCAGGCCGACGATGCCGAGCACGGGCGTCGGGAAGATCGGCTCGCCGAGCGTTTCGTTGTACAGGCTGACGTTGCCGCCTGTGATCGGCGTGCCGAAGAAGCGGCAGGCCTCGCCCATGCCCTCGATGGCTTCGACGAGCTGCGCCATGATCTCGGGGCGCTCGGGATTGCCGAAATTCAGGCAGTTGGTTGCAGCCGCGGGCTCCGCGCCCACCACCGAGAGATTGCGGCAGCACTCGGCGACCGCAAGCTTCGCCCCCTCGCGCGGCGAGAGATACGAATAGCGGCCGTTGCCGTCGAGCGACATCGCGATCGACGTGCCGGTCTCCTTCACGCGCACGATGGCCGCGTCGCCGCCGGGCGTCTGGATCGTGTTGGTGCGCACGAAATAGTCGTACTGCTCCCAGATCCAGCGCTTCGAGCAGACGTCGCCGGAAGCGAGCACGCGCAGCAGGTCGGCTTCGAGGTCGCAGCTCGAGAACGGCGGCGCATCCATCGGCGCGGCGCGCCAGGGCACCGAGGCGTGCCGGTCGTAAAGCGGCGCCTCGTCGGCCAGGGCGCCGTTCGGAATCTCGGCGACCACCTCGCCGTGGGAGCGCACGCGCAGCAGGCCGTCACCGGTGACGAAGCCGATCGTGACCGCGTCCAGGCCCCACTTGCGGAACACGCGGAAGACTTCCTCCTCGCGGTCGCGCTCGACCACGAGCAGCATGCGCTCCTGCGACTCCGAGAGCATGATCTCGTAGGGCGTCATGCCGGTTTCGCGCTGCGGCACCTTGTCCAGGTCGATCTCGATGCCCGTGCCGCCGCGGCTTCCCATCTCGCAGGTCGAGCAGGTGAGGCCCGCCGCGCCCATGTCCTGAATGCCGACGATGGCGCCGGTCTGCATGGCTTCCAGGCACGCTTCGAGCAGCAGTTTCTCCATGAACGGATTGCCGACCTGCACGTTGGGCCGCTTCTCCATCGAATCCTCGGAGAACTCGGCCGAGGCCATCGACGCGCCGTGTATGCCGTCCTTGCCCGTCTTCGAGCCGACGTAGATCACCGGATTGCCGATCCCGCGCGCCTTGGCGTAGAAAATGTCTTCCTTCCGGAACACGCCGAGCGCGAACACATTGACGAGCGGGTTGCCGTTATAGCAGGGCTCGAACAGGCACTCGCCGCCGACCGTCGGCACGCCGAAGCAGTTGCCGTAATGGGCGATGCCGGAGACCACGCCTTCGAGGATGCGCCTGTTGCGCGCGCCGTGCTCCGGATCGTCGAGCGGGCCGAAGCGCAGCGAATCCATCACCGCGATCGGCCGCGCGCCCATGGTGAAGATGTCGCGCAAAATGCCGCCGACGCCGGTCGCCGCCCCCTGGAACGGCTCGATGAAGCTCGGATGGTTGTGCGATTCGATCTTGAACGCGATGGCGTAGCCGCCGCCGATGTCGATGATGCCGGCGTTTTCGCCGGGGCCCTGGAGCACCTGCTTGCCGCGCGTGGGCAGCTTTCTCAGATGCAGCCGCGAGCTCTTGTAGGAGCAGTGCTCGCTCCACATCACGCTGAAGATGCCGAGTTCGGTGTAGGTGGGCTCGCGCCCGAGCAGGGCGACGATGCGGTCGTACTCTTCCGGGGTCAACTGGTGGCTGGCGATCAGTTCCGGAGTAATGGTGCTCATAAAAATTCCTGTGCCGCCGGACGCTCAGCGGGCGGCGAGTCGAGCGATCATGGAGCGGAAAACGACGAGGCCGTCCGTGGAGCCCATCAGGGGTTCGGTGGCCCGTTCGGGATGCGGCATCATGCCGAGCACGTTGCGGCCCTCGTTGAGGATGCCGGCAATGTCGCGCATGGAGCCGTTCGGATTTTTCACGTACCGGAAAGCGACGCGATCCTCGGCTTCGAGCTGATCGAGCGTGCGCTCGTCGGCGTAGTAGCAGCCTTCGTTGTGCGCGATCGGGATGGTGAGTACGTCGCCTTTTCGGGCTTCGGAGGTGAACGGCGAGGCCGTGGTTTCGACGCGAACCTGGACCGGCCGGCAGATGAATTTGAGCCCGCTGTTGCGAAGCAGCGCGCCGGGCAGGAGCCCGCTTTCGACCAGAACCTGAAAGCCGTTGCAGATGCCGATGACCAGGCCGCCGTCGGCTGCGAATCGCTTGATGGCGCGCATCACCGGCGAGAATTTCGCGATGGCGCCGCAGCGCAGATAATCGCCGTAGGAAAAGCCGCCCGGCAGGATGACGACATCGACGTCGCCCAGGCGCTCGGCGTCATGCCACAGGAACTCCGCCGGCTGCCCGAGGTTGTTGCTGACCGCAAACCACGCGTCGTGATCGCAGTTGCTGCCCGGAAAAACTACCACTCCGAATTTCATTGGAAATATTCAGTTTAACGTACGAGTGCGGAAGTTGCAGCCACGGTTTTCCCGGCTCGGACAGCCCGGGCGCGCCGAATTCTGCAAGTACCTTGAAAACCACGGCCCTGCCGTGCGCCTCAAGTTGCTTGGCCTTTCCGCCGATGGAGAAATCGGAGGCATCGTGAATCGACAGGAACTCGACGTGCTCAATAGCGAGGAGCTGCTCGATCGGGTTGGTGGGGACATCGATCTTCTGCAGGAGCTTGCCGGAGTATTTCGGGAGGATTGCCCGAAGCTGCTGGCCGAGATCCGCTGGGCGGTCGCGGCGGAAAACGCGCCGGCGCTGATGCGCGCCGCGCACACGCTAAAGGGGGCGGTGGCGAACTTCGGCGCCGACGCGGCGCGCGAGGCGGCGTCCCGCCTGGAGACCATGGCCCGGGCGGGAGACCTCAAGCCGGCGCACGAGGCCGTCGGCGAGCTCGAATCCGAGATACAGCGCTTCGAGCGGGCGCTCTCGGCGCTCGCGCAGCGCCTCTCGACGGCGTAGCGGTAGAATGCGGATTGCCCGAAGCGCCTGAACTCGACAACCTCCGCGTGGTGCTGGTGGCCACGCGCAATCCGCTGAACATCGGGGCGGCGGCGCGCGCGATGAGCAACTTCGGATTCACGCGCCTGCGTGTGGTGAACGCCTATGACGTGGCGTTCCGGGAAGCTCGCTCGGCGGTGGGCGCGGCGGCGCTGCTGGCCGAGGCCGAAGAGTACAAATCCGTCGCCGAGGCGGTCGCGGATTGCACCCTGGTGGTAGGCACGACCGCCGTGGGCCACCGCGAATTGCAGCATCCGCTCCGGCGGCTGGAATACGGCGCGCGGCTGATCCGGCGGCGCATGGCGTCGTCGCCGGTGGCGCTTTTGTTCGGCTCCGAGAAATTCGGCCTCTCGAATGACGACATGAGCCACTGCCACTGGCTGATGCGAATTCCCACGCGGCCGGGGCACCCCTCGATGAACCTGGGGCAGGCGGTCGCGCTGTGCCTCTACGAGCTGGTGCGGGACCCGAAAGCGGCCGTCCACCGCCCGGAAAAGATCAAGCCCGCAGAAGCGGGCGAGGTCGAGCGCCTCACCACCATGCTGCTCGAAGCCCTGCGCGCCAGCGGCTACGTGAACCCGCGCACGGAGGGCTCGACGGAAGAAAAAGTCCGCCGGCTCGTGCGGCGCCTGAATATTCCGGCGCGCGATATGGAAGTGTGGTTCGGAATTCTACGCCAGATCCTCTGGAAACTCCGCTCCGCTCCCGGCTGAGTTGCAACCTGGTCCGGAACGAAGGAAGCGGCCCCTCACGTGCCCGGTCGTGAACGCGTCAGGACCGCCCGCGCCGATCGCTGTTGCGAATCCTGCTTGCCCGCCGGCTAGCGGCACACGGCCAGCGCGAGCAGCGGGAAGTACTGCCGGTAGAGGTGATACGAGAGAAAGAACACGTTGGGGAAGCCCGTGCCTGTAGCGAGATCTTCGGCCCAGGTGCCGTCCGGGCGCTGCGTATCGAGCAGGTGCTGGATGCCGCGGCAAACCGCGCTCGACGTTTTGTCGCCCGCTGCCGCAAGCCCCAGCAGGGCCCAGGCGGTCTGCGACGGCGTGCTCGGCGCCATGATGTAATGCTTGGCCTTGTAGCTCGCGCAACTCTCGCCCCAGCCGCCGTCCTGGTTCTGGACGGAGCGCAGCCAGGCGGCGCCGCGCTCAATAGCGGCGCGGGCGCCGGGGTGTCCCGTCGCGCGCAAGCCGCGCAGCGCGAGGAATGTGCCGTACACGTAGTTCACGCCCCAGCGGCCGTACCAGGAGCCGTCGGCCTCCTGCGCATTCACCAGGTACTTCACCGCGGAATCGACGGCCGGGTGGCCGTGCCTGTATCCGTACCGCGACAGCGCATCGAGCACGCGCCCGGTGATATCGGGGCAGGTCGGGTCGAGCATCGCGTTGTGGTCGGCGAAAGGCACCTTGTTCAGAATCGTCCAGTTGTTGTCCACGTCGAACGCGGCCCAGCCGCCGTCGCGGGACTGCATGCCGAACAGCCAGTTCAGAGCGCGGCGCGTGGCGCGCTCCTGCGCCGCCGGGTCCGAAGCGCGGGCGTGCGAAAGCGCGAGCAGCACCATCGCCGTGTCGTCGATGTCGGGGTAATATTCGTTGGCGAACTCGAACGCCCAGCCCGACGGCTCCAGGTTGGGACGCTTCACGGACCAGTCGCCTTTGTGACGAATCTCGCGGCGGACGAGCCAGTCCGCGGTCTTCCTCAGCGCGGCGGGATCGGCCATGCCCGCCTCGCCCAGCGCGAACGCGGCGATCGCGGTATCCCACACCGGCGAGACGCAAGGTTGGAAGCAGAACTGCTTCTCGCGGTCGATGATTAGGTTATCGAAGTGGCGGATGGCGTCGATCAGGTCCGGGTGATCGGCCGGGTAGCCCAGGCTGTCGAAGGCCATGATCTGGTACATCATCGCGGGATAGATCGCGCCCAGGCCCTCGGTAAAGCGCGTGCGGTCGAAGATCCAGTGCTCGGCCTCGCGTATGGCCGCGGCGCGGATGTCGCGCGGCGCTTTGCGCTCCCAGATCTTCAACAGCTTGTCGAAGTGCTGGAACAGGATGGCCAGGCCATCGCGCTTGCCGGGAGTGAGCCGCTTTCCGGGCACGCCCAGCTCATCGAGCGTGAGCCCTGCGGGCGCGGGGCGCTCTCGTCCCACCGCCTGCACGATGGACAGCGGCACCACGATGGCGCGCGTCCACGAAGACATCTCGTAGAGCAGGTCGCCCGGCAGCAGCACCATCTCGGGCGGAATAGTGGGCACGAGCTTGCGCGGGAACAGGCCGAACAGGCTCAGGTTGATCTTCACGTAGCTGTTGGCCGCCTGCAGGCCGCCCAACTCCAGGATGCGCGCACGGGCTCGCGCCATTTCGGGCCGGCCGGCGTCGAAGCCGGCGATTTTCAACGCCGCGTACGCTTTGATCGAGGCGTTGATCTCGGACGGCCCGCCGGGGTAGATGTTCCAGCCGCCGTCCGGAAGCTGGCGATCGAGGACGGCGCGGCAGCACTTGTCGATGCGGGCGCGTGTCGGCGGGTTCCAAACGGCGCCCTCCGGACGGTGCAGCCAGAGTTGCAGCAGCACGTAGTCGGACTCGAGCGTGGAATCGGCCGTAAGGTCGCCGCACCAGTAGCCTTCCGGCTTCTGCATTCCTGCGAGCGCGGTGGCCGCGGATTCCATCGCTTTGCGAATGGCGGCCGAGTTGTCTTCGGCGGAACGGGTCGCGGCAGCGCGCTGGAACTCCCGGATTTGAGCGGGGCGGAGCCTGTCAAAGCTGCTCATCTGTCTTTTTGTTCATGGTAACAAGTTCATGGTTCGGAGCTTCGGGTCGCGATACGCGGACGCCAGGGTTCCCATGGAGCGAATTCACGGCAGGACGCTCGCGTTGCCTCTCCCTGGTTTCCGCCTTTGCCCTTGCGGTTCGCCATCGGTTCGCAGCACCGCTCGCCCTGCCGTCCCGAAAGTCCGCTTCGGACCGCCGCGGCGCGGTCGTGCGAGAATGCGGTCGTGAACCTGCTGATCTTCTCGGATATTCACGGCGATTACGGCGCGCTGGCGCGGCTCATGGAGCAGGAGGCCGACTATTACATCGCGGCGGGCGACCTGACGAACTGGGGCCGCGGCCTGGAGCGGTCGGGTGAGATCCTGAAGCGCCGCGCCGGGCAGGTGTACGTGCTGCCGGGCAACCACGAGCGCGCCGGACAGATCGCCGCGTTCTGCGCGGAGTACGGGCTGAACGATTTTCACGGGAAGAGCTTCAAAGCCGGCGGATACCACGTGGCCGGGCTGGGGTACTCGAACCCCACGCCGTTCCACACGCCGGGCGAATACTCGGAGCAGGAAATGGCGGAGCACCTGAAGCCTTTCGCCGGTTTGAAGCCGCTGATTCTCATCTGCCATTGCCCGCCGATCGACACGCCGCTCGACCGCGTGCGCGACGGCATGCACGCGGGCAGCAGCGCGGTGCGGAGCTTCATCGAGCGGCACCAGCCGGAGTATTTCTTCTGCGGGCATATCCACGAAGCTGCGGGCGCGGAGGCGCAACTCGGCAAGACGCGCGGCGTGAACGCGGGCAAGCGGGGATTTCTGCTGGACATCGAGTGACCGGCCACGGCGGCGCTGGGCCTGCATCGCGCCGGCGAGTTCGGTCATGTTTTTACGTGGCTCAACGACCCCGTTTCGGTCATTGGCCAAGAAGCAGGTCCGCCGTCGTACTGCGGCCGCATGAGGCGGCCCGGGCGAACCTCGCCATCTTTGCTAAAATAAAGAAGAAAGATGATCAACGAAGACCTCGAACGAGAGTATTTCTCGCTCCGCCGGCAGGCTGAGGCCGTGCGGAGCTATCTTTGACGCCCCCGCAAAAAAGGCCGAATTAGCCAAAATTGAAGAGCAGGCCAACGCGCCGGATTTCTGGCTCCAGCCGGAGAAGAACCAGAAAATCCTGAAGCAGCGCAAGCGCCTGGAAGACACGCTGGCCGACGAGGCGCGCGTGGCCGCCGCCATGTCCGACCTCGAAACCCTGTTCGAGCTTTCCCGGGAGGGCGAGGACGTCCGCGGCGAAATCGAGCAGGAGCTGAAGAAATTCTCCGAGCGCCTGGACGAGCTCGAAACGCAGATGCTGCTCTCGGGTGAAAACGATTTCCGCAGCGCGATCGTCGAGATCCACCCGGGTGCGGGCGGCACCGAGAGCCAGGACTGGGCCGAGATGCTGCTGCGCATGTACCTGCGCTGGGCCGAGCGCAAGGGCTTCACCACCACGGTGACGGACCGGCAGGAGGGCGAGGGAGCGGGCATCAAGTCGGTGACCTTCGAGGTGAACGGAGAGAACGCCTACGGCCTGCTGCAGTCGGAAGTCGGCGTCCACCGGCTGGTGCGGATCTCGCCGTTCGACGCCAACGCACGGCGCCACACCTCGTTCGCGTCCGTGTTCGTCTACCCGCAGATCGACGACGAGATCAAGATCGACATCAAGCCCGAGGACCTGCGCGTGGACACCTTCCGCGCGGGCGGCAAGGGCGGGCAGCACGTGAACAAAACGAGCTCGGCGGTGCGCATGGTGCACCTGCCGACCGGCATCGTGGTGCAGTGCCAGAACGAGCGGTCGCAGCACAAGAACCGCGAAATGGCGATGAAGCAGTTGCGCGCGCGCCTGTACGAGCACGAGTTGGAGAAGAAGCACGAGGAGGAGCGGAAGGTCGAAGACAGCAAGGCCGACATCAACTTCGGCAGCCAGATCCGCAGCTACGTGCTCGCTCCCTACCGGCTAGTGAAGGATCACCGCACCAAACTGGGCATCGGCGACGTGGACCGCGTGCTCGACGGCGACCTCGACCGCTTGACGCACGCTTACCTGGTTTACAAGCGCACGGGCAGGACCTCGGGCGACGGCGAGGAAGAGATCCCTGACTAACGAACTGTTGCGGCGGGCGGCCGAGCTCATCCGGCAGGGCCGGCTGGTCGCTTTCCCGACGGAAACGGTGTACGGGCTCGGCGCGAACGCGCTCGATGCGGAGGCGGTGGCGCGCATCTACGAAGCGAAGGGCCGGCCGGCGACGAGCCCGCTGATCGTGCACGCCGGATCGATCGAGATGGCGCGCGGGCTGGCTCGGGAATGGCGGCCTGAAGCGGAGGCGCTCGCGGCGCGATTCTGGCCGGGGCCGCTGACGCTGGTGGTTCCGAAAGCCGCGTGCATTCCGGACATCGTGACGGCGGGCCTCGGCACGGTGGGGCTGCGCGTTCCGGCGCACCCGGTGGCGCTGGCGCTGATCCGCGAGGCGGGCGTGCCGATCGCCGCGCCGAGCGCGAACCGCTTCACGCAGCTTTCGCCGACCACGGCCGGGCACGTTCGCGCGGGGCTCGGCGAGGCGGTGGATCTCATTCTCGACGGCGGGCCGACCACGGTGGGCATCGAATCCACGGTGCTCTCGCTTGCGGCCGCGCGGCCGGTGCTGCTGCGGCCGGGCATGGTGAACCAGCGCGAGATCGAGGCGCTGATTGGGCCGGTCGAGCAGGCGGGGCGGATCGAAAACGGAGTTGCGCACATGTCGCCGGGAATGCACGCCCGGCACTATAGCCCGGCGACGCGGCTGCTGCTGGTGCGCGGGGGCGCGGTGCCGGCGGATGGCGCGGGCGCTTACCTTTCCCTCGGCGGGACGGCGCGCGGCGGCGTGCACACCGTCACAATGCCGGACGATCCGGCGGCCTATGCCACGGCGCTCTACGCCACGCTTCACGAGTTGGACCGCAAGGGACTCGACTGGATCGCGGTCGAGATGCCGCCCCCTGGCGCCGAGTGGGCGGGCATCCGCGACCGGCTCGAGCGCGCGGCCAAATAAGCCCCTAAAGCCGAGGCGGCGGCCCGCCGATTAATTCCCAGACAACATGTCACGAGCAGCCGTGTCGCGGTTAGACAAGCCTTCGGTCGTAGGCAAGCTGAATCCCGTGCCGGATGTGGCGGTGCGGCTGATGAGCCTGGTATCGAGCGACGACGTGGTATTCCGGCGGGTTGCCGAGCTGATCCGCTGCGATCCCGCGTTTTCCGCCGAGGTTCTCAAGCTGGCGAACTCGCCGCTGCTTGGCTGCCGGCAGAACGTCTACAGCATCCTGCACGGGGTGGCGCTGCTGGGGCTGGACCGGCTGAAATCCCTGGTCATGATGGTGGCGCTGCGGAATTTCCTTTCCTCCACGCTGCAGGTTCCGGTGCTTTTGCGGTGCTGGCGGCACAGCCTGGCGTGCGCGCTGCTGAGCGAGGAACTGGGCGCGGCATCCTGGCTGAATAAGGATCAGTGCTACTCGGCCGGGCTGCTGCATGACATCGGGCGGCTTTCTTTGCTGGCAACTTTTCCCGGGGAGTATGCAGGCATACTCGAGCGCGTGGACGAGACCGACGAAGACCTGCTCGAGCGCGAGTGCGAGCTGTTCGGCGCCGATCACTGCGACGTGGGCATGTGGATCGTCCAGGATTGGGGACTTCCGCCGGAGTTCGAGGAAATCACGGGGCGGCATCACGCGCCGCGGGGCGCGCACCGCTTCGATCTCGTGGAGGCCGCGCGCCTGGCCTGCCGGCTTGCGGACACGCTGGGGTTTCAGGTGGCCGGAACTACGCCGCTGGCGCCGCTGGACGAGGTGCTCGTCGGCTTGCCTCAAGAAGCGCGGGAAAAGCTCGGGCCGGAAGATACCATGTTCAACCGGCTCGTGGAGCGGATCAACGCGCTGGAGTGCAGCCTGGCCTGATCAGATGCCCTGTAATCCGAGCTCGGCAGCGCGCTCCTGCATGGCGTGGATACAAAAATCGATGTGCTCATCGAGCGGCACGCCTAATTCCTCGGCGCCGTGAATGATGTCGTCGCGGCTGACGGAGCGGGCAAACGCCTTGTCCTTCATCTTCTTGCGCACTGATTTCGTGTCCACCTCGGCGACGCTGCGGTGGGGCTTGACCAGCGACACGGCGGTGATGAAGCCGGCCAGTTCGTCGCAGGCGAACAGCGCCTTTTCAAGCGGCGATACGCGCTCGACGCCGGTGTAGCTGGCGTGCGAGAGGATCGCGCGTCGGACTTCGTCGTTGACCCCGCGCTCGGCAAGTATCGGCTCGCCCTTGACGGGATGGTCCGGCGCCTCCGGATGAATCTCCCAATCGAAATCGTGCAGCAGGGCGGTCACGGACCATTTCGTCTCGTCCTCGCCAAGCTTCCGCGCGTACGCGACGACGCAGGTTTCCACCGCCAGGGCGTGCTTGCGCAGGCTCTCCGACTGCGTGAACTCGCAGAGAATCTGCCAGGCCTGATCTCGAGTCATGTTTTACAGGATACTGCACGAGGGAGATGCGAATCCCAGCCCACCCTGTGATATATTTGGAAAGAACTCGTCAGGCGGGCCTGTGGCGCAGTTGGGAGCGCGCTTCCATGGCATGGAAGAGGTCGTGAGTTCGAATCTCACCAGGTCCACCAACCCTTTCCCCAACACTTCAAGAGCTTGGACGCCCGGACTTCGCAGCGATGCTCTCGGTGAGGTCCAAATGAGGTCCATGCCGCAAGCACCCGGCCCATGCGCAGGCTTTGGGAGCGAAGAGTTCGTTCCACTGCAGCCGCTTGCCTGCCGTGAGATTCGCCCATCGGCTCAGCAGCAGCCAGCGTTTCCCTTTCACCAGATCCCGCATCCGCAGGCCCTTGCGAAAGAACTCGGCGCGGCGACCTCATCGAGCCACGATAGCCGACCGGCCGTCGTGTCCGTAGCAGGGTCGAGAGGGCAGCGGAGCGCACCGGCACGCTTGCAGGGGCCTTCGCTTCAGGAATTCGGAATCTCAGACCACCCAAACCAGCAGGCATTGCCTCCCCGCTGGACCTTGCCACCACGATAACGCTGGTGCAGCGCCAGGTGGGGAATCACGAGTTGCACCTCGCCGATTGCCTTGCTGACCTCTCGCGCCAAGGCGCGGCCATAGAGCGCGTTTCGCATGCGGATTCCAAGGCCTGCGACCGGCGCATCGTCCATGAATTCGCCGGTGAGTCCTTTGGAGCGCAGCATGGCCTTAACGGCCTGCCGGTTGCGAAGCAGGCCAGCGGAAAAAAGGTACGCCCGCGTCTGCCCGTCCGTGCGCATGTGCTTTGCCGCCGCGATCGCTTCGGGGGTGTCGAGTATCGGCGGTACGGCCCTGTGATCTTTAGCAAACAACGGCGGAAACAGGTTCAGTTGTTCGATTATCCATGTCTTCCAGCTGTGTGGCTCGTCGCCCGTCATGATGTCGAGCAGGTCCGCGACCAGAGCCGGCGGAAGGCCGAAGAATTCCACTCCCATGTCTGTCATCTGCTCTCGCACAAGCGGCCCGATCGCAGCCTGGAGGGTGTTGCTGTCCAGGAGTCTCTCGCGGATCTGATCCGGTTCGTCCGGTTCCTCCATTCGCGCAATCGTATAGTGCGAGAGCAGAACATCCGCGGCATCGGTGTGCCGGTACATCGGGTATGCGCACAGCGTATCCCGATACACTCGCACGGCGAGTACGGCTCCTTGGGACTCCTTGCTCATCACACAGGGCTGCCCGAGCACTCGCAAGCCTTTTAGCAACTTGCGCTCAAACACGAACAGTATCGTCTGCCCGTTTGGCTGGAACTGACGGGGTAGCCTTCCGGTGAGCACAAGCCCTTTCGGTCCATGATGGAGGAGAACGGCATCGTCCTGATCGCGAGCGCGGGATAGAACGGTCTCCAATTCAAACGCGATCTCCTCCGGGCGCAACCCCGAAAACACCGACCGCGTGCGGGTCAGGAAATCGATGGCAACCACGCGATGATCGTTTCGGATCGCCAGGCCGCCATGCGGCAAGACCCGATAACCCCAGGCGTCGCCGCCCAGCACGGATATGCTGGCGTGAGGCGCTAACCTGTGCAGCACCCTGAGCCATCGTTCGGGCGGCACCGCAGCTTTCACTTTGCCAAGGGCGAGTAGAAACTCGATCGATACGTCCTCAAGCACGTTGAAAGTGAACGGCTCCTCAAGGCGCTCAATGGCGCAGGCCAGTGCGAGCGGGTCCATGCGATCCGCGAAGTTGTCCGGGAGTCTTTCCAGCGATTCGCTCTCGAGAAACTCGTAAAGGCAATCTGACATCGGAAAGCCATTCTATCGAATGCCCTCGTACCAAGGATGCCGGCAAAAAAAGAGCTGGATGTGTGGATTTCTGGCCAGGCTGGATCGAATATAGGGAGGTGGTTCATTTTCGGAGCAGATAACTTGAATCAGAACGTCCTGACGCAATTGCAGGAAAACTACCATCATTACGCGCAGACTCACAGCCAGCCCAACCGCAATATCAAGCTGCCCTCGACGCTCGGCATTGAACGCGCAGGGGATGAATTGCGGCTGCAGTTGAGCGCCAGGTCGGTCACAGCGAATATGCAGACCGACGCGGCGGCGGTCGAGGCGTGGGCCTTCGTGTTGCGGCTGTGGCTCGGCAAAGAGAGCGTTCGCCGGATCGTGGTCGATTGGGAGGCGCCCCCAAAGCCTCACGACGGCCATTACGAGCGCTTTCTGTACAGGGTCGCTCAGTTCCAGTCGCTTTTTCCCGATTGGTTCGAGGTCGCCGACCCGCGGAAACTCGCGATGCGCCGGACGCTCACGGAACAATCGCTGATTCTGAACGTGGCGTCGGGGAAAACGACGTCCTCGCCGAAGACGACTTCGCCCGAATACAAACTGGAATCGGAGCTCATCGCCTCCGAGCCGTTCCGGCGGCATTTCGGCCTGAAGGCGGGCCTGGTCGACCGCCAGTTCCCGGTCGGGTTGTTCGCGAATACGGTCAGCGCCAAAACGCACGTCTTCACTGGCGGCAAGAGCGCAATCGACATTGTCGGCCTGGGTGAGGACGGCCGGTTTTTCATATTCGAGCTAAAGGTCGGCGGCAACATTTCGGTCGGCACGCTCTCCGAACTCCTGCTTTACACCGGCCTGATCCGGGAGGCGGCACAGAACCCGCCGCGCATCCGCTTCGGCAGCGCTAAATTGGGCTCTCGCGCTTGTGTGCACCCACACCACGTGCAGCATTGCACGGGAATCGCCGCCGTCATGCTGGCCGAGAACCTGCATCCGCTTTTGGAGCATCCGGAGCTGCTGCCTGCTCTCAACAGCGCGGCCGAAGCACGCTGGAACTGCGTGCCGGGAGCCAAGCCTGTTTGTTTTTCGAAGGCGCTGATCGGCGACTTCAGAAAGACTGCGAAGGCCAACGCTTGAACCCCCTCACCCTCACTGTTCATCGAGGAGCCCGGGAGATCGGCGGCAATTGTGTCGAGATTCAAGCTCCATCCGGCGAGCGCATCGTGCTCGACATCGGTCGGCCGCTCGATGCGCCGCCGGATGCGACCGGGTTGCTGCCTGCTACGCTGGACCGGATGGCGCCTGCGCACGTCCTCATCAGCCATCCGCACCAGGATCATTGGGGCCTGCTCGAAGAGGTGCCGGCGCACTGGACCATCCACTGCGGCGCGGCCACCGAGAAGCTGATGCGTTTAACGGCCGGGGTCACAGGCAAAGTGATTGAGCGCGAGTTCACCACGTGGCAAAGCGACGTGCCATTCCGGATCGGCCCTTTCACGGTGACGCCCTGGCTCACCGACCACAGCGCATTCGACGCCTACATGCTGCTGATCGAGGTCGGTGGCAAGCGCATCCTCTATTCAGGCGATTTTCGACGGCACGGGCGCAAGGCGAAGCTGGTCAGGCGCGTGACGGACTCGCTGCCTCCCACGGTCGACGTGTTGGTCATGGAGGGCACCAACCTCCGCCAGGACAAGTCAACTGTCAGCGAGGATCACCTGGAGGCCGATTTCGTCCGGCTGTTCCGCAAAACTCCGGGCCGCGTATTTGTAGCCTGGTCAGGGCAGAACATCGACCGCACGGTAACCCTCTATCGCGCCTGCATCCGGGCGCACCGTGTGCTGGTCGTCGATCTCTACACCGCCGAGGTCCTCTCGATCCTCGCCGATTACCCTCGGCTGCCCCAGCCCGGCCGGAAAAACATGACGGTTGTGATCACCTCGGCCTTTGCCCGGCTCTATCGCAAAAAGGGGAGAGGGGATTTCGTTGCACAGATGGCCCGGCATGGAATTCCTGCCCGCAGCCTCGCAGACTCACCCGGGCGCTGGGTAATCATGGTGCGGCCGTCCCTGATCCGTGATTATCAGCGCGCGGGGGTCATCCCGACAGCGGATGACGCGTGGTCCTGGTCGATGTGGGGCGGCTATTTGGACCGCGATGACGGCCGCCGCGTTCAAGAGTGGTTTGATCAACACGGGGCGAAGCGGTGGCCCCTTCATACGAGCGGCCACGCCTCAATGGCCGATCTGCGGGCGTTTGCTGCGACCGTGGACCCCGGCATTCTCATCCCGATCCACGGTGTCGGTTGGGATGATGAGGATCTGACAGGCTTCCCTCCCATCCGCCGCCTCGCAGATGGAGAGTCGATCGCGATTTGACATAATGTCCGCCGGCACGCGGCTCCGGACCCGGCGCGTTTGCGCTCCTCGGACGAAAAATCGTTGTGCTCTGCGCCGACAAGAAGGAGGAGCTGCGTTTCGGCCCGCGCCGGCTCAGCATGTAGGGTGTCCGAGGAACTCGTATGGGTTTGGCTGATCGCATCATGGTTGATCCGAAGATCCTGACAGGAAAGCCGGTCATACGCGGAACCCGCGTCTCGGTCGAACTCGTGTTGGAGCTGCTCGGCGACCGCCGCTTTCCAAGCCGGCGCGACCCTGGTCGGACATACGGCATAGCCGTATAATGGCGTTATCCGAAGCAGCCGCTATGAACGGGCAGCGGTCCGCCTGCTACGGCCTGCTATGCAACAAGAGATGGAGGAAGAGATCGCCGCGGATCCGGACCGCCATCCGGTCATCGGATTTCGCAAAGCACGTTGGGGCTGGTCAGGCCGCGGGAAGCGCGGAGGCGTGCGAGTGATCTATTATTTCCTCGTTCGCCCCGACCTGATCTTCCTCGCTGACCTGTACCCCAAGAACGAGAAGGAGAACCTGACCCATGCGGAAAGAAACGAGCTCAAGAAAATCGCCGCGGAAATCCAGCGGGAGTTCGGCGGCTAAGCGCCGGCGTCGGACCGAGGCCTCGCTTGGGAGTCGCCTGCTCAATTCGATGAAAGAACTGCGCGCGCATCTGCGCGGTGAGATTCAATTGAGCGAGACGGTTTACCACGTGCCGCCCGAGACGGACGTGAGCGCGCTGCGCAAGAAACTCGGACTGTCACAATCGGACTTTGCCGCCCTGTTCGGCTTCAACGTGCGGTCGGTGCAGGACTGGGAACAGGGCCGCCGGCGGCCGGAGATTCCCATTCGTGCCTACCTTGCGGTCATCCAACGCGACCCCGAGGCGGTGATCCGCGCTTTGCGCGCCGCCTGACCACATGGTCGACACGGAACTTGGAGACCGTGGGCTTCTGCAATATGAGGAGACCCTTTTTTTGTCCTGGACGAGGAATCGGCAAGGGGGTTCGACCGCGCGCGTGCGCGTAGCACGTGGGCCGGCACGAGGCTCCGTGACGCGCGCTTCGGCGAGCGCGGCATTCGTGCTCGATGATTGTCGCGCAGCCTGGAAAGAAATCGGCCGAGTTGATCTTGTACGCAGAGGAATGAAAGAACGAGCTCGAACTCATCTGCCCAACACTGCGCACTCGGGAAGGCGTCCTCGCGCCGCCGGCCGCGGGTGAGAGGACGCCACTTACTCTCCATCTCGGACGGCGCGGCCGGCCGATTACATGACCGACTTTGCCGCACCGCTCGGCTCCTGGGAGCACGTGCATTTTGACGCTGTGAAGCCGGGAAGTCTGCCCGTCGCGCCCCGTGTGGAACCGATCGCGCAGAACAAGCTACGGCGCCCGCCTTAACGTGATCCGCGCGTTGCTCGCGGCCGGAGCCACGCGCTCACTTGCGATTGCGGGCGCCACGAAACTTCTGCAACACAAGGCGCCCCCCCTTTCTTCGTCCTGCACGAAGAACGGGAAGGGCGCGCTTGCGGTCTACCGTTCCATATCCGCCCGCACGATTCGTATGCCGAACACCGACGGCGTCGATCTGCCGTCGTGGGCTTCGAATCGCACGGTAACCTTATCCTTGCCCGCGACCAGATCCGCGGGGATCGGATACTCGACATCGAAGAAGCGGATTAGCTGCTCGGGGCTGCGCCGCGGTCCGGTCTGTTCGCCGAGCTTCTTGCCGTCCACCAGTACATCGCCGGCGCTCGGCCCGCGATTCTCGTTGCTGTACGTGACAATCAGCGTCAGAGGGTGCGCCGGATCGACAGGCAAGTCGAACGAGAACCACTTTGACGCGGTCCTGCCGAAACGATTCTCCACGCGTACGGGCGAGCTGCCTTCGCCCTGCTGGTTCGCATCGCGCTCCGCCTGCATCTGACCCGGCTGCGCAAAGCCGACCGTGGCGACCTCCAGCTTTTTCTGCTTCTCTTCCTGAGCCTTGTAGTCCGCCTCTTTCTTTGCCCATTCCGCAGGCGTGTACATGTCCCAATAGACGGCATAACGCCTGCGCGGCAGCTCGTAAAACGGAGCGAACTCGATCTCCTCTTTCAGGCCGACGCCCGTGGTGCGGAACCTGCCCGGCTTATCGGGAACCGGCTTCAGCCAGTTCGACACAGGCTGATCGGGCGCCACGAACACGGGGACCTCCGGCGCCGACGCCGCGGCCTGTCTGCCTTTCAGCTCGGGCCCCAGGTCTCCCGCCAGCACGAGCGGTCCCCACATCACCGCGAAGCGATTGGGATTGTCCTTGAGCGCCTCCTTGCGGAGGGTCTTGGGAATCACGAGCTCGACCGTGTCGCCGGCCTTCCAATTCCGGGCGATTTCGATGTAGGAATTCGCCGGGCCGGTTTTCGGCAGCGGCTTGCCGTTGACTTTGACGCTGAAGCCCTGGCCTGCCCAGAACGGACGGCGCAGCGCGAGCGTGAACTTCTTCGACGATTTCGGCGTCACTCTGATGGTCGCGGTCTGGCCGATGGGCAGGTCGGTGGCAACCTCGATCTTCACGTCATGGGACCTCCACTGGGCAACGGAAGGCGTGTAGATGCTCACCCAGAGCTTGTCTCCGGATTCGTAGTAAATCCCGTCGGCGTGCAATCCGTGGCTTTCCATCGCCGAGCCCACGCAGCACGTAAAGGAATCGAACTTCCCGTTATATTCGTGCTGAACGCCGCGGCCCACCGGCACCATGTAGCAGACGCGCCCGTCATCCGGGTCCTGGGATGCCAGGATGTGATTGAACAGGGCGCGTTCCTGATAGTCGGTGTACCGCGCATCGGGCTCCAGGGAGAACAGCGTGCGAGACATTTTGATCATGTTGTAGACGTTGCAGGTCTCGGCGGTGCGCCCGTCCACCAGATCGTTCATCTTGTCCGGCTCTCCGAAGTACTCGTTGCGCCCGTTGCCTCCCGTGGCGAAGGTGTGATGTTCTGTCACCGCGTCCCAGAAATACTTTGCCGCCGAGCCTTGGGTTTGGTCGCCGGTGTACAGATACACCTTCAATGCGCCATAAAGTTTGGGAATATTGGTGTTCCCGTGGGTTCCGCCAAGAATGTCCTTCTTCTCGGCCAGCGGATCGATGATCCTCTTGTGGTAGAACTTGCCGGTGAGCGCCAGCCACCGCGCATCGCCCGTATCCGCGTAGAGATCGGCCAGCACCTCGTTCATTCCACCGAACTCGGTAGCAAGCATCCGCTGGATCTGCTCATCGCTGAGCGGCGCCAGGATGCTCTCGGCCCATGCGGCAAACTTGATCTCAACGTCGAGAGCCGCGCGGTTTCCCGTGTAGCGGTAAGCATCGCGAAGGCCCGCGAAGATCTTGTGTTCGACGTACCACGGCGACCACATGCCGTTCAGGTCGAAACCGCCGGAGCGGATGATGCCTTTGCCGAGCTGCTGAAAGAGGAGCTTTCCGTCGGTCCGGTCTCTGTCCATGAGAGCGCCCAGATAGCCGTCGCCCTGTGCTTCCTGAATGGTTTTGAGCTCGTTGACAATGTAGTTCGCGCGATCTTTGAAGCGAACGTCGCCGGTGGCAGCCCATGCGATGCTGACCGCCGAGAGATAGTGTCCGGCGATATGGCCGGTCAACTGCCTGCCATCGCCATCCCAACCGCCGTAGCCCTGCGCTTTCGGCTCCAGCTTGGCGCTCCGGCGCAGATAGGCCAGCATTCGATCGGGTTCCAGTTGCAGCAGGTACTCGAGCTCGAGATCCTGCGCGTGCTTCAGTGGTCCGCCGGTCAATCGGACACTGTCCAGCGGCAATGGACGCGCCTTGACAAGGCGGTCGAAGGAATCAAGTGCGGGGCCCTTGATCTGCGCCGGGGCCAACACCGGGGCAAACGCAGCAAGGGCGATAAGGACGGTCTTATTCACCAGAACTCTCCGTTTTTAGTAAAACAGACTTTTCGGTTCTATTTCCAGCATGGCGATTTCCGCAAAGCTGCGGTTACCGCGCGCCGGCCGCCTTCTTCAAGAGCGCACCCAGCTTCGCAACCGAATCGCGAAACCGGCGGCGACCGCCCGAGGGGCCACTCGTTCGTCCCCTGGCGCGAGTATACAGGCCACGGCTCACGTTCGCCAGCGGACCTCCCGCACGCCCGCGAGCCGGTACAGGGCGTCCACCGCGGCAGCCATCTGGGCGCTGGTCGCGGCCGCCCCGATCAGGTCGATGCGATCGGTCGCGCCGGTCGCCGATGGATAGACGACGAGCTGGTGGAATTCGACCGAGTGCGCCTCGAGCGTGCGCCGGACCTCCGACAGGAGGCCGGCGCTGCGGTCTACTCCGACCGTCAGGACGCCGATGCCGCGACGCTGGAACCAGCGCCTCTCGACGGGCTTCAAACCCGCCAGCACGATCAGCGCCAGGATCGTGGCGCCGCCCGCTGCGATGTACATGCCGGCTCCCGCCGCCAGACCGATAGCGGCCACGGTCCAGATGCTCGCAGCCGTGGTCAGCCCGCGAACGATGTGGCGCTGAAACACGATGACCCCGGCGCCCAGGAAGCCGATTCCGGAGGCGACCTGCGCGGCGATGCGCGAGGGATCGAGCACAATATTCCGGCCGCCCAACACGTCGGCGAACCCGAATGCGGAAGCGCTCATAAACAGCGCCGCGCCGAGCCCGACCAGCGCGTGCGTGCGCAGCCCCGCGCCCCGCTCGCCGCGCTCGCGCTCGAATCCGATCACACTGCCCAACGCGGTTGCCAGCGCAAGCCGCACCAGGATCTCTTCCCAAAGCACCATCGCACGCTCTCCAGATACTATGATGCCGCGAAGAGTGTACCGGCTCCGGATGCCCGCAGATACGCGCTCCGGCGCGGCGCGTTTTTCCTCTGGTGCACAATGGTTACAGAAACGCGGAGGGGGGATGGCCGTCCACTGGAAAAACGAGATTAATCCGGCGCTCGCGGAAGCGCGCAGGAAAGAAAGGCCCGTCCTGCTGGATTTCAGCGCGGCTCCGGAATCGAGCGGATGTTCCCGGCTGGAAGTTGACGTGTACGCAAACGACAAGGTCACGTCGTTCATCAACGACAATTTCGTGCCGGTGAAGGTCCACATCCGGGAGCAGCCGGAGGCATTCGATCGCTTCGGCGTCCTATGGACGCCTACCGTTGTGGCGCTCGACTACGCGGCGAGAGAGCGCCGCCGTTTCACGGGCTATCTGCCGCCCGGCGAGTTTCTGGCCGAGCTCGAACTGGCGCTGGCCGATGACGCTTTCGCGCGCAATCGCTATGCCGAGGCCGGGAACCGCTATCGCGAGGTGGCGCGGCGTTTTCCGCAATCGGAGCTCGCGCCCGAGGCCCTTTACTGGGCCGCCGTGGCGCGCTACAAGGAAACCAACGACGCAACGGCGCTCGTGGACGCGGCGCGCGAATTCCGGCAGATGTATCCCGCTTCCATCTGGGCGCAGAAGGCCGCCGTCTGGGACTGATGGCTACGGCTCGATCAGCGCGATGTCGCACCGGCCGCCGCCGATCGCGGCGATGCGGCGCGTATCCCAATCGAGCGCGAGGTGATGAAACTGGGGGTCGAATTGCGTTTCGGCCTCGAGCGCCGGCCCGTCGCAGTTCCACAGACGCAGCACGCCGCCGTGCTCGCCCTCGAAAAGGCAGACCAGGTGCGATCCGTCCCGCGAAAACGCCAGCGCCGGCAATGCGTCGTGCGGCAGCGGCTGCGCAATTCGGTTCCGGCGGTCCAGATCGAGCAGCGACAGGCGCCGCTCGCGCGCCTCGAAATCGATGACCTCGCGCGCCAGCATATTGCCGCGCGGCGACAGCTTCGCAAGCCCGCCGCCGATGCCCAGATGGGCCGGCTCGGAAACCGCGCCGTCCGGATACGAGCAGCAGGCCAGCTTGAACGGCCGGGCTTGCAGCCTCGCGCCCTCCACGCGAAAAGCATGATCCCGCGTATCCTGCCCGAACACGACGATGGCGCGCCCGCCGAACGCGATCTCGCGCACGTCCCAGGACGGCAGTTCGCGCCGGAAGACACGTTCGCCGCGAGGCAGACGCACGCCCGCCAGCACGCTCGAGCCGGATCGTGATCCGTTCGCCGGCGGCAGCATGTCTTTGTAAACGAAAATCAGGCCGTCGCCATCCTCGACGAAGCACGCAGCCTCCACCGGGTGCGCGGGCGCCGCCTCGAACACGATCCGGCCCGTCTCGACCTCGAATACGCGAGCCAGCCCGCGCGTCTTCGGATGGTTGTCCCGCAGGTTCGCGCAGCCCAGATACCGGCCGTCGGCGCTGAATTCGATCGCGCCGGCGAAGGCGTCGAAGCGGAACGTCCGCACCGCTTTCCCTGAAAGGACTTCGAACAGCGTCAGATTGCGGTGGCCGATGGCGATATGGCGGGCGTCAGGCGTAAATGCAACACGGGTAAGGAGAAGATCGTTGATCGGAATGGAACAGACGGACTCGAGTCGCAATTCCCATCATACTCCGGCAGAGCGCATTTCACTGAAAATCGCTTTCCTCGTTTGCCCGAAAAAGGTGTTATGCTACGGCGATCGTGCCTTCGACATCCGAGCGTTTTCCGGTGCGCGTCTGGCTCATCTCGCTGCTGGGCTGGACCTTCGATTTTTACGATCTCATCCTGTTTTCCTTCGTGCTGATCCCGATCGGAAAAGACCTGTCGCTTACGGAAGCACAGGAAGCGCTGCTGCTCGGCGTGGCGCTGGGCGCCTCCGGCATCGGCGGGATCGTCTTCGGCTATCTCTCGGACCGCTACGGCCGAAAATCCATCATGACCTGGGCGATCGGCATTTACTCGGCCGGCACATTCCTCACGGCGTTCTCCACCGGCCCGGTCACGCTGCTGATCTTCCGTCTGCTGACCGGCCTCGGCGTAGGCGCGGAATGGGCTGTGGGGCACGCGCTGGTGCAGGAATTCTCGCCGTCGCACATGCGCGGCCGCGCGGCCGCTTTTCTGCAGGCGGGCGAGCCGGTCGGGGTGGGGCTGGCGGCCGTCATGGGCTTGCTGGTGACGCCGCTCATCGGATGGCGCGCGATCTTTCTGATCTCATCCGGCTCCGCGATCGTCGCATTTGTGGCGCAGCGGTATCTGCCGGAATCGCCGCTCTGGCAGAGTCAAAGAGAAGAGGAGCTCTCGCCCGGCGCGGCGCTGGCATGGATCGCGCATCATCACTACATTTCGCCGCTCCTCAAGAGCTTCGTGCTGGGCTTGCTCAAGCTGGGCACTTACTGGACCTGCTACATCTGGCTGCCGAAGTTTCTGCAGAACGAGCTGCACCAGGCAATCGGCGTATCGGCGCTGTGGATCCTGACGGCGCAGTCGGGGCAACTCGCGGGGATGCTCGTGTTCGGATATGTATCGGACCGCTACGGCCGGCGGCTCGCCTATACCGCGTATTCGCTGCTGACCGCGGCCGCCCTGTACAACCTGGCCTTCCGCTGGCATCAACTGCTGCCGCATCCCGCGCTGTTCTGGGGCGTCATGCTGGCGATGGGACTGGGCTCGGGCTGCACGGCCGGATTTGGCGCGCTGCTGGCCGAGCTGTTCCCCACACAGGTGCGCAACTTCGCGATGGGCGCCAGCTATAACACGGCGCGCGGCGTGCAGTTCTTCGCGCCGCTGATCGTCAGCGCCTTTGTCGCGAAGTACGGTTTGAGCGGCGGGCTCGGCGTGCCGCTGGTTCTGGCGCTCGGCACGGCCGCCTGGGTCTGGACGCTGCCCGAAACCAGGACGCGCAACCTGGCGCGAATCGGGAACAACAGCACGGCGGCAGCGGCGGCCCGGAGTGGCGCGCGTTCTTGATGCGCAGGCCGGCGCTTCCAAACATCAGCGCCGAAATCCGGTGCGCGCCCTCGCGCGCCTGCTCATGCCGCCGCCGGTGCGCGGCGCGTTCCTCGCGTGCTTTCGGCGCGTCTATCGTTGCGAGACAGCGCCGCGGATGGTCGCGCGCGGCGCTGATGCGCAGGCCGGCGCTTCCAAACATCAGCGCCCCCGCCGGTGCGCGGCGCGTTCCTCGCGTGCTTTCGCGGGCGCGTCTATCGTTGCGAGACAGCGCCGCGGATGGTCGCGTGCGGCGCTGATGCGCACGCCGGCGCTTCCAAACATCAGTGCCGAAATCCAGTGCGCGCACCCTTGCGCGCCTGCTCAGGCCGCCGCCGGTGCGCGGCGCTTTCCTCGCGTGCTTTCGGCGTGTCCATCGTTGCGAGACAGCGCCGCCAATGTTCGCGCGCGGCGCTGATGCGCACGCCGGCGCTTCCAAACATCAGTGCCGAAATCCAGTGCGCGCACCCTTGCGCGCCTACTCATGCCCCCGCCGGCGCGCGGCGCGTTCCTCGCGTGCTTTCGGCGTGTCCATCGTTGCGAGACAGCGCCGCGGATGGTCGCGCGCGGCGCTGATGCGCCCGCGAGGGACACTCGCTCGGCTTCGCGTTTCAAACAACTCTTTATTAATTTGTTTACTTGGTGGTAATCTTACAAACATGGCCACTAAGACAAAGGCAGTCAAGACTGCCACCAAGAAGGCCGCTACCAAGGCGGCGAAGAAAGCTGCAAAGCCGGTAAAAAAAGCGGCTGCAAAAAAGGCGGCAAAAAAGCCGGCAAAGAAGGCGAAGTAACCTCGTATTCAAATTGTGCGGGGACGGCCCTGCCGGCGGTCCCCGCGCGCTTCCCGCCCCTCGTAACGGCGCCGAAGAACAGCTTCACGGCCGCGCATCCGGCGGCCTGGAGACGACGCCGCGCACCGCTTCGTCAATCGAGATGTTATTGGCTTCGAGCGTCCGGCCGATCGCCTCGTCGAGCTGCACCTTCGCGATTGCGTACGCGCTGGCCGCCGTGACTTCGTTCGAGCGCGCCTGGTCCAGGTCGCGCTGGTACTGGATGACGTAGAACATCGTGCCGGCGCCGAGCGCAAACCGTTTCTGCTCGTTGTCGAGCTTCTGTTCGGCGAGCTGGCGCGAGCGGACCGCCGCACGGTATCTCACGCGCGCCTGCTCCACCTCCACCATCGCGTTGCGCACCTGCACGCGGATGCTGTTGATCAGCGACTGCTCCTGGATCTGCTGCTGCCTCAGGCTGAGCTGCGCCGCGGTCATGTCCGCCTGCGCCGCGCGGTTGTGAATCGGGATGTTGAGCTGGAAGCCGACCGTATAGTCGGGAAAATTCCGCGCGAACAACTGCGCCAGCGAGCGGCCGAAGCCGCCGATGAAAAACGGATCGCTGGTGGGAGTGAAATTCGTGCCCCCCTCGGAAGCGCCCTGAACCGCCTGGCCGACCAGCGCGTTGTTCTGCAATTGCACGATGGCGTCGAGCGAGGGCAGCATGGCGGACTTCGTCCCGAGCAGGTTCAGTCTGGCGCTGTCGAGATTCAGCCGCATCTGCTTCAGCTCGGGCCGGTTTGCGAGGGCCTCCGCCATCAGGTCCTGCAGCGGGACGGGCGGCTCCTGCTCGGGCACCGTGATGCGATCCACGGCGATGATGTGCGCGTCGGCGAGCGCAGGACTTGCAATGCCGGTGCGGCTGAGCACGTTCTTGAGCGCGGTCTCCTGCTCGGTGAGCGGCGTCTGAGCCTGTACCAGCGCTTCCTCGTTCGCCGCCACCTCGGCCTCGGCGAGCACCAGCTCATAACGCGCCATCGTGCCGAGCTCCACCTGCTTCTTGTTATCGTCGTAAAGCTTCTGCGCCAGCGCCAGCGCCTGCTCGCGCACCTTCACCGCCTCGTTCAGGCTCACGAGCCGCCAGTAAGCCTCGATCACGCCGGAGACAGTCTGAATCACCTGCTGCCTGAAAACCTGATCCGCCGCGCGCACGTTGTTCGACGCGATTTTGATATTGCGGCTGTTGACCGCCAGGCCGAAGCCCTGCAACAGGTGCTGTGAAATCGTCAGCCTCATCGCCGCCGTCGCCGAAGGATTGAAATCCACCAGGCTGGAATTCGTGCGCAACCAGTTGTTGTCCCAGCCATAATCGAACGAAGTCCCGGTGAGAAAGGCTTTACGCACGCCGGTTGAAAATTGGCGGTTCTGGTAAGCGATCGACGTGCCCCCGGCCACGAAGGAATTTACCTGCGGGGACGACTGGTGTCCCCATTGACCGCTGGCGTAGAACACCGGGTCGAGGCTGCCGGTGCCGGAAGCGCTCGACGTGCCCCCGATGCTCATGCCGCTGCCCGCCAAACCCGCTCCGCCCGTGATCATCGAAAGCGCGCTCATCGTCGAGTTCTGAATGCTGCCGGTTGCGCCGCTCACCGATCCGCCGGCCTTGGCCCGCTTCAACTGAGCCTCGGCGATCGGACGGCTATAGCGCTGCAGTTGTATGTCGAGGTTGTTTTCAAGCGCCAGCGCAATCGCATCCCGCAGCGAGAGATAGATGTTGCCCGCCCGCAACAACTGTTCCAGACGCGGCGAATTCGCCAGGTCGATCGGCGGCGCCTCCTTCGGCACGTACGGCGAGGTCACGATTGAGTGCCAGGAACGCGAGCCAATGTCCTGGCTGGGAGAGACCTGCGCCGGAAGCGCGGCGCAAAGGAGAAAGATCGCGAGCGCGAATGTTAGCCATCTCATGGCTAGTCGGCGGTGCAATCGGATTGCCAGGCCGCCCGTACCGTTTTCAGCGAATTACCGCCGGAATCCGGATTCGATTGACCGCTTATGGGACGAAGGTGTCCGGAACCGGACGATCCCCCTCCCGGCGATCAACGGCTCCTGCCGATCCGGTCGATGATCGCGGCAAGCGTGCGCGCCTGCGCCGTGCAATCGAAGTTTTCCCGGAACCAGGAGCTGGGCTGGACGGGATCGGTGGGAAGCCGGAGGAAATCAAGCACCTCGGCGTCGATGCGGTCGGCGGGGGCATCGGGGAAAACACACGCGTGGCGGACCCCGCTGTTCCGCAGGATGCGTGAAACCGGCGACTCCGGCGTGGTGAGCGCGAGCACCGGCCGGCCGATGCGCAGGTAGGTGTAGAGCTTCGAGGGCACCTGCAGGCCCGGGGCTCCGGTCGTGAAATCGATCACCAGCAGGTAGTCGGATTGCGCCATCTCGCGACGCGCTTCGGAGAACGGCGGCAGCGGCGCCGGCTCGATTACGCCGCGGGCTTCGAGGTTGCGCCGGATCCCCGGGTCGCCCAGCGCGTCGCTCCCGCCGTAAAAGCGAATGCGCAGCGTGGCGGGATCGAGCAGGCCGCGGTCGATGAGGCGCGCAATCGAGCCCAGCAGGACGCCCGGGTGACGGTACGCGAACACCTCGCCGAAGTGCCCCAGCACGCGGAAGGGCCGCGGGGGCAGCGGCTCCGGGCCGACGTCTTCGTCCGGATCGTAGCCGTTCCAGATCGTCCGGAACTTTTCGGCCCACTGCGGATACCGCTTCCGCCAGAGTTTCTCGACCGCGTCCGTATTCGCGATGACCGCGTCGGCGTGGCGAAACACCCGCGGCTCGAAGATGCCGTCGTGAAGGGGAAACGCGTGGTCCAGGCGCACGCTGCTGCCGCGCATCGGATCGCGGAAATCGGCCACCCAGGGGACGCCGAATTTCTTCTTGAGGTACAGCCCGACCCGCTGCACCGCCCAGGGCGGCGAGGTCACAAAAACCGCGGAAAACGGGGTTTGCCGGTGCATGGCTGCCGCCATCCTCGCGGCGCCTCCGGCCCAGGGTATACTCTCTTCGCCGGGCAGGAACAGCTTCCGGATTACCTTCTCGGGGAATGTGCGGATATACGGAATCTGCCGGATGCTCAGCGGCGCATCTTCCGGCTGCGGGGTGGCCGTGAGAATCGCCGTGTCATACCCATAACGGGGCAGCAGCCGGGCAAAGCGCGCCGGACGCAGAACGCCGACGATCCTTTCCGGCAGGTAATTGAATGCGACAATCAGCACGGAGCCGCGCCGTCCGGCGGCCGGCACGTCCGCGGCCTTTGTCGCGCCTTCAGGGCGCATTTAGAAAATATACCAGCCGAAAACCGTTTACGCGGCGCTAGCCGCCAGACTGGATCCTCCGCGCGAGCTCCATGACGCTTTCGAGTTGGAGTTCCTGGGCCGCGGCAAGATTCTCCTCGCGGGTCAGCTTGATCTCTTTGCGCATGACGAGCACCTCTTTCGGCGCCCGAATACAGAGCTTCACGCGCGTAGGGCCGATTTCGGTAACCTGCACCTCGATCTCGTCGCCGATAAGAACGGACTCCCCCGCGCGCCTGCGGATCACGAGCATGCGTTTACCCCGGGCGCCGGCAGGACCGGATGGCGATGCGAGTAGCCGGATTCCGCCTGAATGGACTGGACCGCGCGGCGGGCCGCCATGTTGACCACGATCGGAGCGAGCAGGTTGGCGGTGGGCGGCTTGCCTTCCGCCACCGAGACGATCGCTAGGCACAGCGTGTCGCGTCCGATCTCCGGCCGCGCTTCGCCGAACGAGAGCAATTCCAGGTCTTCCGGCGAGAGCGCCAGCGAATAGTCCGGCGCCAGCGCGCGCACCGGCAGAGTGATGAAGCAAAGGCCCGCGCGCGACAGGCTTTGCAGAAACACGATGGGTTTGCTGGCGGCGTGCTCGATCGGCAGAAATCGCTTTTCCTGCTCGAAACCGGGCAGGCCGGCGGGGAATTCAATCACGGCGTCTTCGCAATATTCGATGTCGCCGAAGTCCCTGGTCTGGAAGTGCGGCATGGTCACCCTTTATATCGTGAGGTGCGCGCCGGAAGATTAGCCGAATTTGCGAGAAATCGCTGACTGTAACCGGAATCCGAGGTAGTGTAGAGTAATGAAGATCTTCCTGGACACCGCCAACCTGGAGGAACTGCGGAAAGGCGCGGACTGGGGCGTAGTGGATGGAGTGACGACCAATCCTACCCTGATCGCCAGGGAAGGACGCCCGCTGGCCGAGCATATCCGCCAGATCTGCGAAATCATCGACGGCGACGTCAGCGCCGAAGTCATTGCCACCGATTACGAAGGGATGGTGAAGGAAGCCCGCGAGCTGGCGCGCATCCATCGAAACGTAGTCGTCAAATGCCCGCTCACCCGCGACGGCATCAAGGCCACCCGGGCGCTGTCTGGCGAAGGCATCCGCGTGAACGCGACGCTCTGCTTCAGCGCGGGCCAGGCGCTGCTGGCGGCCAAAGCCGGCGCCTATATCGTCAGCCCGTTCCTGGGGCGGCTCGACGACATCGCTCAGACCGGCATGGACCTGATCCACGAGATCACGGCCATCTACAGGAATTACGATTTCAAAACCAAGGTGCTGGCCGCCTCCATCCGCTCGCCGCTGCACGTGACCGAAGCGGCGCTGGCCGGCGCCGACATCGCCACCATGCCCTTCAAAGTGCTGGACATGCTGTTCAACCACCCGCTGACCGACAAAGGACTGGAGCAGTTCCTGAAGGATTACCGCAAGGTATTCCAGGAAACGCTCGCTGAGCGGTGATGGCGAGGCGGATTGCAAAAGTCGTGACGGCCGGGCTGCTCGGAGCGGGCGCGGGGCTGGCTGCGTTACTGATTCCGAGCCGGCGCGTGAAGCCCGAAGAGCGCGAGCGGCGGCGGCGCCTGGAGGTAAACGCAAAAGGGCGCATGGGAAGCGCCACGATCACGGACTTCCAGGACGGGCTGGTCTGCTACTCCTACGAGATCGGCGGCGTCGAATATGCCGCCACGCAGGACGTCTCCACACTCGCGGAGTTCCTGCCCGAGGACCCGGGCATGCTGATCGAGCGGCCGGCCGCGCTGAAGTATATGCCGCGCAATCCGGCCAACTCGATCGTGCTGTGTGAGTCCTGGTCCGGGCTGCGTTTCCGGCCGCCCGCGATCGCATCGGAACTCAACGATCCGCAACGGCCGGACCAGCTTGCTTTGCACTAGAGGGAGCGGGTTTCGGCGGGGGCGCTCACGCGCCTACGGAATCCGCCCTGACGACATTCTCGGCCTGAAGTCCTTTCGGTCCCTGTTTGACTTCGAACTCGACCTCGGTGCCGTTGTCGAGCGTACGGTACCCCTTCATCTGGATAGCGGAGAAATGCACAAACACGTCTTCTCCGGTAGCGCGCTGGATGAAACCATAGCCCTTCGCTGCGTTAAACCACTTCACTAATCCACGTTCTTTCACGATCCAATTCTCCTAAATGCTGGATCTCGCAACGTTTGTGCCGGCGGGACCATGCCGGACCCCCATAAACACAAATAGCTACGAAGTACCTCTTCGTAGCTGATCAGCACTTCCCACTGCGAAACCAACTTGCAAAGACTAACCACATCTAACGATCGTCTGAGCATTTTACGCGCAGGAGGCGGGCGGGGTCAAGCGTGAGTAGCTGAACGGTTTGTAAGGAGCGGCGGACGGCGGTCCGGGGCGGGCGTTTCGCGCCGGAGCGCGCGGCCGCCCGGACGGCGGCGAAAACCGTGCGCCGTCAGAACAATACGCTTGCGGAACTTCGTATCCCGTAGTTTGGTAGCGCGATATAGCCCCGGTCGGCTATTGTCGCTGCCGCGGGGCAGGACGCATCATGGAGCAGTAACGGACAAAGTTCCGTTTCGCAGGGAGGTTATTAAAAATGAGAAAGATCGCGTTGTTTGCGTTGATGGCGTTCGCGGTTCCGATGTTCGCTCAGGCCCCGGCGCAGGAGAACCCGCCGAAGGTCGAGAAGACGAAGAAGACGAAGAAGACCAGCAAGAAGAAGAGCGAAAAGAAAGAAGAGAAGAAGGCCCCCGAAGCGGGGAAGTAGTTCGAGACCGCCCTGCGCGGTCTGTCCGCGCAGGGCAATTCCTTCCGTAGTCGTTCCAGCCTGAATCAGCAAGGCCGGCTGGGCGCCGGCCCCGACTCCCGATCACGCATTACCAGCGCGACTGCTTACGGCCGTATCCGCCGCCGTTCCCTCGGGAAGAACGGCCTGCTCCGAACCCGCCGCGCTCCCCTTTCGGCCGCGCCTCATTCACCGTCAGTTTCCGGCCATCGAGCTCCCGGCCGTTCAGCGCGGCGATAGCGTTTTCCGCCTCGCCCGCATCATTCATCTCGACAAAACCAAAGCCCCGGGACCGGCCGGTATCGCGGTCGGTAACGATGCTCACGCGCTCCACGGCTCCGTGCGTCTCGAATAGCGCGCGGACGCTCTCTTCGGTCGCCCCAAAACTGAGGTTGCCTACAAAAATATTTGTCATTTTCAATCCTTTCTTGATCCGAACCAGCTAATTTTGGGGGTAAACGAAAACGCGCGGAAGAGAACTGCCGGGCGGTTACCTTGAAATCGCGAGGTCGATCAGATCTACCTGCATTATACCAATGGCGGCGGTGGGGCGCCAGCCGCCCACACGCCTGGCGCGCCGGGCGCCGTGCGCCGGGTCGCGGACGGCGGCATTCAGAACGTGATGGCGGCGATGCACAGGGCCGATGCGGTCCAGTAAAGAGCCCGTCGAAAATCTCCGGCAAGCGCGTAGCAGACGGCCGAACCGAGGTTGCAAAACAGCAGAACCACAGGAAAAAATTTCGTGAACTGCGCCACGTTTAAAGCACAATTCTACCGCAGGCCGGGAAAAGGCGGCCGTGAACCCTGCGGCCGCCCCCGACTTCGAGCACACGCTTACTGCCCTGTTACGATCTCATGCTCATGTTTGCCCTTCTGCGCATGGATCAGCAGGCCCTCCTGTCCGGGCATCCACACTTCGGAAAGGATCCGCTTGTCACCCACTTTGTCGAACACAAGCTTCACCATCGTGAGATCCGTCTCCGGCCTCGCCAGCCATGTGATTACTATCGCATCGATCACGGTCTTACCGCTGCGCAGGGTGACAGCGGGAACGTCCATGTTTGCGTGGTTCACCTCATACTCCCCTGCCGGGTAGGACTTGTTCCCGACGACGAAATCAAACGGGATGTTCAAGTTCTGGGCCGGGGTCTGAACCGCGTAGGGGACCGCGACAGCCAACGCGGCCAGGAAAAGCGCCAAGACGATGATCCTCATGCAAGCCTCCTGGAGTTAGCTCGCTGCTAATGATAAGGAGGACATTGCGAAACTTCAAGGTCTTTAGTGCGTTTTTCGATCCCCGGCCCAGGGACGGAGCCGCGATTCGCGGCACGGCCCTGGGGCGGAACCGCGATGTGGGGTGCAGCCCCGAGGCCGAGTTGCTATGCGGGGCGCGACCCTGGGCACGAGCCGCGATGTGCGGCGCAGCCCCGAGGCCGAGCTGCGATGTGGGGCGCGATCCCGGGCACGAGTTGCCATGCGGGGCGCAGCCCTGGGCACGGGCCGCGATGCTGGGCGCGACCCCGGGCACGAGTTGCCATGCGGGGCGCAGCCCTGGGCACGAGCCGCGATGTGGGGCCGACCCCGGGACGGAGCCGATGTGGAGTGCAGCCCCGAGGCCGAGCTGCGATGTGGGGCCGACCCCGGGACGGAGCCGCGATGCGGGGTGCAGCCCCGAGGCCGAGTTGCTATGCGGGGCGCAGCCCTGGGCACGGGCCGCGATGCGGGGCGCGACCCCGGGCACGAGTTGCCATGCGGGGCGCAGCCCCAGGGCGGAATCGCGATGTGGGGTGCAGCCCCGGGCGGCTGGCGCCGCGCACCGCGCGACCCCGGGCGGCTGGCGCCGCGGCACGGCGGGCGGACAACGGCGCACGGCTAACCAGCCGCCCTCTTCGCCCGTTTCGCTTCAGAACCGGAACTGGATGCCGCCGAACACTTCGCGGGTGGCGCCGGGCTGGTAAGAATTGCCATCCGGATCGGGCTCGGTAAAGGCGATGTACCGTTTGCCGGTGAGGTTCCGCCCCATAGCGAAGATGGTTCCCGACGCGCTCCGCGTCTGAAAGGTCTTGCTGATGCGGCTGTTGAGCAGGCCGTAGCCGTCGATGTAGGGGCGGTTGGTCGGATCCACGTAGGCTTTGGAAACGGCATCGATGCCCAGGCCGAAGAAATACGTGCGCAGGAACTCGAATGTCGCGTCGCCGGAAAACTGGTGCATCGGGGAGTTAGGCAGCCAGTGGCCGGTCAGGTCCCCCGGATACGTGTTGCTGGTGTATTCCGTGTAGGTGAAGTGGGAGTAGGTGTACGCGCCGGTGAAGGTGACGCGGCTCACCGGCAGCCAGCGGAATGAGCTCTCCAGGCCATAGCGGCTGCTGTTTCCGGCGTTGCCGTAAAAGGTCTCAAGCGGCCGCGAGGCGATGCGGTAACGCTCGAAATCGTTGGTCGTGGAAAGGTGGAAGAAGGCCGTGTCATAGAAGAAACGGTTGCCGACGAAGCCGCGGACGCCGCCTTCGGCCCCCTGAGACGTGGCCGGAACCAGGCGGCGATTGAAGCCGCCCAGGGCATCGGGATTGGCGTAGAGTTCTTCGGTTGCGGGCGGCAGGAAGCCCTGGCCCCAGGAGGCGTAGAGCGATACCTGCTTTGCGGGGGCGTAGGTCAGGCCGACGCGGCCGGTGGCGTGGGTGAAATCGCGGCTGCCGGAAAGGTCCAGGCCGTTCGCCTTCAGGTGGTCTTGGAGCATGTTGCCGATGCGGTCGAAGCGCACGCCGGCGAGCGCGGTCCACTTCTCGCCGAAATTGACGCGGCCGCTCAGATAGCCGCCCTCACGGTTCTGGTGGATGGCTTGATCGGACAGCAGCGTGGTCCCCTCGACGGCATTGCCCAGGTTGGGATAGCGCCAGTCGCTGATGTACTGGCCGTCCAGGTCGAACCCGGCGCTGAAATGCCCGCGCACCTTGCCCGAGCCGGCATCGGCCGCGTACTGGATTGAGCCGCCCGGCGACGTATAGGTCCGGTGATTCACGGAGGAGGGGACGGGCTCCTTATAACCGGTCCGGCGGGTGTAGAAGCTGAAGGAAACGTGCTGGTTCTCGGCCGCCTCGTATTGGCCGGTGAGGCCGCCGGTGGTTCGAATGGTGCGCTGGTACTCGTTATAGGTGATGGCGTCGGGATTGGCCTTCCGCCAGCTTTCGGCAAGCCAGGTGAGGTTCAGACCCTCCGCGTTCTGGTTGAAGAAGCCGGTGCCCATCAGGAACGGGTTGAGCCGCAGGCGCCGGGTTGCGTTGAAGCTCATTTTGCCGTAGACGTTGTTCGCCCAAAACGCGGTGTGGTCTCGATAGCCGTCGCCCGCCGTGCGCGAGCCGGAGAGCAGGTACGCGATGCCTTTCGCGGTTCCGGAAACCTCGCCCCGGGTTTTGTAGAACGCGTTGGAGCCGCCGCTGACGTCCAGCTCGCCGCGCACCGGCTCGAAGCCCGGGTCGTGCGAGTGAATATCGATCACCCCGCCCGAGGAGCCGCCGCCATAGAGGAAGGCTACCGGGCCGCGCACGACATCGACCTCCTGCACGCCGCCCCAGTCCACGTCGAACAGGTCCGGCACGAACCCCGAAGGATCGTTGAGCGGGATGCCGTCGTAGAGCACCTGGATGCCGCGGATGCCGCGCTCGGTCAGAATGCCCTGACCGCGGATGGAGAGGTGGACGCGCTCGCCGTTGGCCTGATTATCGATCTTGACGCCGGGAACGCCGCGCAGCGCCTCCTCGGCGGCGACCCCGCGCGGCATGGTCTGGAGCTTGTCTTCAGCGACCACGGTGGTGGCTGCGGGGTTGACTGCCAGCGGAACGTCGAGGCGTGAAGCAACGACGCGCACCTCTTCCCTGACCACCGTCAAGGGAGTGAGGGTGACATCCAGCGGGGCGGCGGTTCTTGAATCCCATAGAACGGTCTCGGGGTAGAAACCCGGCGCTTCGAAGCGCACGCGCAACTCGGGGCCGGCGGCCGGCGCGGCCACCGAAAACTCGCCGTCCTCGCCGGAATAGGCTTTCAGCCCGCCTTCCGCCGCGACAGCCACGTTCTTGAGGGGGCGGCCGTCGAGATCATGAATGCGGCCCTTGAGGACCGGATCGCCCGCCGGGAGGAGAAGAGGAGTGAGTACAAATGCGATGAAAGTGCGTCGGAAAGACATATTTGCCTCCTATCGGATTTTGAAACCCGAATGGCTGAAATTCAAGGGTGCATAAGCATAGACAGGCATGGGCGCGGCAAGGGTTACCTCAACACGAGATTTCGTGCGAAAGGGCCTTGGTTGCCTTGGGTTTGCGTCAGGACGAGGGAGGATGCCCGGCGCTCCGGCCGGCAGTCGTACCGGCCTCGGCGCCGCTGGAGGCTGATCGTGCTGAAAAGATTCTAGTTACCGGCGCGCACGGCGGCGGTAAACACACGCGATGCCGATGAGACCCGAGCCCAGCAGCACGAACGAGAGGGGCTCCGGGCTCGGATCCGGCGAATCGCCGGGGCCAGTCAGGTTGATGTTAGCGACCACAGGCCCGGCTGGATTCCACAGCACATCCATGTTATGCGGGTTCATCTCGGTTATGGTGGAATCGATGAACAGGATGTCGGTGCGCGGCGCGATAGCGGTGAATTGCCAGGTCTCCAGCGTCCAGCCCATGTTCGAGTGCGAATAGCCGGTCGTGTCGAAAGTGAAACTCTGGGAATCGAAAACCGCGGCGTTGGATACCGTCGCGATCGTCAAGTACTTGACCGCAGGCGCGCTGTCCATATTACCGGCCAGATAAAAGCTGAGGGTATAGACGCCGCCGACCACGGTCGGTATCGATTGCCCGATGCCGCCGGGGTGCAATCCGGCCAGATCCACGCTGCGAGAACTGCCGGGAGCGCTCTGCCAGTAATCCGGACCCATGAGTTCGACGTCGTCGTTCAATGCGAACCAACCGACCAGGCTGGAGCCGCCCAAATAGCGCTGAACGAGGCCGGGGTCAGGACTCAAACTGAAATCACCATTGACAAGGATGTTAGCACCCGCATTTGCGGCGCCTAACAACGCCAGAACCAAAACGTAGATGCAGGCTTTGAGTCGCATGGACGTGCTCCTCCCAAATCGGGCAAGATCCAGTATTTCACGTATTTTTACGGAGGTACAGACGTGTTCGTACTGGAAAACGCAAAATCGGTCCTACTCGCTCCAGCATATGCGTACCAGTACCGGTCGGGTTTACCTGCCTGTCTGACGGGCAACCGAAGCGGGGATACCCCCCTTCGCATGCGGGATGCACCTGAGAAAACCTGTGCTAAGCTCGAACTAGATCTGAGGTAAACCTTTCACTGGGAGTGCGGCGATGGTCCTGTGGCCTTTGCTCGCGTACTTTATCACCATCCTGATTCTGGTTGTCCTCATTCTTGTGCTGTCGAACGTTTTGGGTCAGCGCCACCGCGAGCCCGCGACGGGCGCCCCTTACGAAGGGGGCGTCCTGTCGGAAGGCACGGCGCGCGCACGGCTGTCGGCCAAGTTCTACCTGACAGCGATGTTCTTCGTGATCTTCGATTTAGAGGCGGCCTTCGTGTACGCCTGGGCGGTCGCGGGTCGGGTGATGGGTTGGCAGGCTTACTGGGGGGTTTTTATCTTCATCTGTGTGCTGGCAGCGGCCCTGGTGTATCTGTGGCGCGTGGGGGCGCTGGACTGGGGCACTCTGAAGGCGCACGCAAGGGACTGAGAGGGAGGGATGAACTGGTGGACGACAGACCCGCGCTCCGCCGGCAGCCGCGCAGAGAGCGAGGAGATGGTGCGCCGGAGCGTGCTGTTTTCGACGCTGGAGCGGCTGATTGCCTGGGGCCGCAAAAATTCGATCTGGCCGTTTAACTTCGGCCTGTCCTGCTGCTACGTGGAAATGGCCACGAGCATCACGAGCAAGTATGACATCGCGCGCTTCGGCGCCGAGGTGATTCGCGGCACGCCGAGGGAAGCCGATCTGATGGTGATCGCCGGGACCGTGTTCATCAAGATGGCCCCGGTGATCCAGCGGCTCTACGAGCAAATGATGGAGCCGCGCTGGGTGATCTCGATGGGTTCCTGCGCGAATTCGGGCGGGATGTACGACATTTACAGCGTCGTGCAGGGCGTGGACAAATTCCTTCCGGTGGACGTGTATGTTCAGGGCTGCCCGCCGCGGCCGGACTCGTTTCTGGAAGGGGTGCTGCTGTTGCGGGAGGCGGTAGGCAAGGAGCGCCGGCCGTTGAGCTGGGTGGTGGGGGACCAGAGGGTGGCGCGGCCGCCCATGCCCTCGATGCGCGATTTGAAACGGCCCCAGCGGCAGCAAATGGTCGATCTGCCGGCTCCGGATCACATCTGAGATGACCGCCGCTGGAACCATCGTCGACGAACTCATAGAACGGTTCGGCGCGGAGAACGTCGTGCCGCAGGAGACTCGCGACGGGATTCCCACCGCGTGGACGCCGCCCGGCCTGGTCGAGCAGGTGATGCGGCACCTGAAGTTCGATGCGGCCCGCCCGTACAAGATGCTGTACGGGATCACGGCGATCGACGAGCGCGTGCGCACCCACCGGGAGGGACAGCCCCCGAGCGACTTCACCGTCGTCTATCACCTCTACTCCTTCGAACGGAACCAGTATGCGCGCGTGAAGGCGGCGCTTTCGGCGGACCGGCTCTCGATTCCGACGCTCACGAACGTCTGGCCGTCGGCGAACTGGTACGAGCGCGAGGTCTGGGATATGTTCGGCATCGTCTTCGAAGGACATCCACACCTTGAGCGGATCCTGATGCCGAAGACCTGGGACGGCCACCCACTCCGGAAGGATCATCCGGCGCGCGCGACCGAGATGGGGCCGTTCCGGCTGTGGGAAGAGAAAGAGGAACGCGAGCAGGAGGCGCTGCGGTTCCGTCCCGAGGACTGGGGCATGCGGCGCGGGCGCGAGGAGACGGATTTCATTTTCCTGAACGTCGGGCCGCAGCATCCCGGGACTCACGGCGTGCTGCGCGTGGTCCTGCAGCTCGACGGCGAAACGATTCTCGACGCGGTGCCCGATATCGGCTATCACCACCGCGGCGCCGAGAAGATGGGCGAGCGCCAGACCTGGCATAAGTACATTCCGTACACGGACCGCGTGGATTATCTCGGCGGCGTGATGAACAACCTGGCTTACCTGATGTCGGTGGAGAAGCTGGCGGGGATCGAAGTGCCGCCGCGGGCGAAGGTGATCCGGGTGATGTTGTCGGAGCTGTTCCGCATCATCAGCCATCTGGTGTGGTACGGGACGTTCGCGCAGGACGTGGGGCAGATGTCGCCGGTGTTCTACACGTTCAACGACCGGGAGCGCGCGTTCGGCATCATCGAGGCGATCTGCGGGGCGCGCATGCATCCAAACTGGTTCCGCATCGGCGGCGTGCAGGCGGATCTGCCGCAGGGCTGGGACGGACTGGTGCGCGAGTTCCTCGACTACTTTCCGCCGAAGCTGCGCGAATACGATCACGAGGTCCTGGAGAACACGATTTTCAAGGCGCGCACGAAGGGCGTGGGCGCGTTCACTACGGAAGAGGCGATCGAGTGGGGCATCACGGGGCCCGCGCTGCGGGCGACCGGCCTCGAGTGGGACTTCCGCAAGAAGCAGCCCTACTCGGGCTACGAGCAGTTCGAGTTCGATATTCCCACCGCGACGGCGGGCGACTGTTACGCGCGCGCGGTCGTGCGGGTGGAGGAGATGCGGCAGAGCTTGCGCATCATCCGGCAGTGCGTGGATAACATGCCCGGCGGGCCCTATAAGTCGGCGCATCCGCTTGCTACGCCGCCCATCAAGGATTACACCATGCACGACATCGAGACGTTGATCACGCATTTTCTGAACGTGTCGTGGGGGCCGGTGATGCCGCCGGGCGAGTCGATGGCGCCGATCGAGGCGACGAAGGGAAACAACGGGTATTACCTGGTGAGCGACGGCGGCACGCAATCGTACCGCACCTGGATCCGCACGCCCTCGTTCCCGGCGATGCAGATGCTGCCGCTGATTTGCCGCGGGCGGTTGATTCCGGACCTGCTGGCGATTTTGGGCGCAATGGATTACGTGCTGGCCGATATTGACAGGTGAAACGATGCTGACGCCGGAAGAACGCGCGGAGATCGAAGCGGAAGCGGCGCACTATCCCGATCGCAAGTCGGTGACCATCGACGCGATGCGAATCGTGCAGCGGCGGCGCGGCTGGGTGTCGGACGAGACGCTGCGCGATCTGGCCGAGTTTCTGGAGATGACGCCGGACGATCTGGACGGCATCGCGACGTTTTACAACCTGATTTACCGGAAGCCGGTGGGGCGGCACGTGATCACCGTGTGCGACAGCGTGAGCTGCTGGATCATGGGCTACGGCCGGATTCGGGAACACCTGATAAAGCAACTGGGAATCGGGATGGGCGAGACGACGCCGGACGGGCGGTTCACGCTGCTGCCGATCGTCTGCCTGGGAGCGTGCGACCACGCGCCCGTGATGATGGTGGACGACGACACGCACCTGGATCTGACGCCGGAGAAGGTCGACCGGATTCTGGAGCGGTACAGGTAGCATGGAGACGCCTCTCACAGCGCGCATGCGGAAAGACGGCGAGCCGGTGGGCTTGGAGGAGTACGAACGCGCGGGCGGCTATCGGGCACTGCGAAAGGCGCTGCGCGGGATGATGCCGGCGGAGGTGATCGCGGAGGTAAAGGACTCCGCGCTGCGGGGGCGGGGCGGCGCGGGTTTCGGCACGGGGCTGAAGTGGAGCCTGGTGCCGGCGGGTCCGGACGCGCCGCGGCCGAAATACATCGTGGCCAACGGCGATGAGATGGAGCCGGGCACGTTCAAGGACCGGCTGATTTTGGAGCACGATCCGCACGAGTTCATCGAGGGCATCCTGCTGGCGGGCTACGCCATCGAGGGCGCGGCCGGATATATCTTTCTGCGCGGCGAATACACGGTGGCGGGCGAGCGCGTGCGCAAGGCGCTGGCCGAGGCGCGCGCTGCGGGGTACATCGGGCGCAACATCCTCGGCAGCGGCTTCGATTTCGAAGTGCACGTGCACATGAGCGCGGGGCGCTACATGTGCGGCGAGGAAACGGGGCTGCTGAACGCGCTCGAGGGCAGGCGCGCCAACCCGCGCGCGAAGCCGCCGTTTCCGGTGGTATCGGGCGTGTGGGGCAAGCCGACCGTGATCAACAACGTCGAGACGCTGGCGTGCGTGCCGCACATCATCGCGAACGGCGCGGCGTGGTTCAAGGGCCTGAGCAAGAGCGCCGACGGCGGCACGAAGCTCTACGGCGTGAGCGGAAAGGTGAAGCGGCCGGGCCTGTGGGAGCTGCCGATGGGCACGACCGTGCGAGAGATTCTGGACCTGGCGGGCGGCATGCGCGACGGCCTGAAGCTGCGCGGCTTCCTGCCCGGCGGCGCTTCCACAGATTTTCTTACCGGGGAACACCTCGACGTGAAGATGGATTTCACCGAGGTGCAGAAGGCCGGAAGCCGCATGGGCACGGGCACGATGATCGTGTTGGATGACCGGACCTGCCCGGTCGGGATGACCTGGAACCTGGAGCACTTCTTCGCGCAGGAATCGTGCGGGTGGTGCACGCCGTGCTGGAGCGGTCTGGGGTGGGCGGAGCGGCTGCTGGCGGCGATTGAAGGGGGCCGGGGCGAACCGGGCGACCTCGAAAAGCTGGCCGGCATCACGAAGTTCGTCGCGCCGGGGAATACGTTCTGCGCGCTCGCGCCCGGCGCGGCCGAACCGCTTCAGAGCGCGCTCAAATACTTCCGCGAGGACTTCGAGCGTCACATCCGCGAGAAGCGCTGCCCGTGGGGAGCATGATGGCGACGGTGTACATCGACGGGCGCGCGTACGAAGCGGACTCGAGCAGAAACATGCTCGACGTCGCGCTGAACCTCGGGTTCGACCTGCCGTATTTCTGCTGGCACCCGGCGATGGGCTCGGTGGGGGCGTGCCGGCAGTGCGCGGTGAAGCAGTTCCGCGACGAGAGCGACAAGCGGGGCCGGCTGGTGATGGCCTGCATGACGCCGGCCGCGCCGAACACGCGCATCTCGATCTCGGACGAGGACGCGCGGCTGTTCCGCAAGAGCATCATCGAAGGCCTGATGATGAGCCATCCGCACGACTGCCCGGTGTGCGACGAGGGCGGCGAGTGCCATTTGCAGGACATGACCGTGATGACCGGCCACGATTACCGCCGCTACCTGTTTCAGAAGCGCACGTTCCGCAACCAGTACCTGGGCCCGCTGGTGAATCACGAGATGAACCGCTGCATACAGTGCTACCGGTGCGTGCGGTTCTACCGCGATTACGCGGGCGGGCGCGATTTGAACGCGTTCGCGCTGCGCAACATCGTGTTCTTCGGGCGGCACGAGGACGGCGTGCTCGAGAACGAGTTCAGCGGGAATCTGGTCGAGGTGTGCCCGACGGGCGTGTTCACGGATGCGACGCTGAAGCAGCATTACACGCGCAAGTGGGATCTGCAATTCGCGCCCTCGGTGTGCGTGCATTGCGGGCTGGGCTGCAACACGAGCCCGGGCGAGCGGTACGGCATGCTGCGGCGCATCGTGAACCGGTACAACGGCAGCGTGAACGGATATTTCTTGTGCGACCGCGGGCGCTACGGCTATGAATTCGTGAACAGCGGCAAGCGGCTGCGGCGCGCGGTTTGGGAGAAAGGGCACGTCAGCCGCGAGCACGCGATCGCGCACGCGGGCGAGTTGCTGGCGGCGAGCGGTGGCGCGATCGGTATCGGCTCGCCGCGCGCATCGCTCGAGGCGAACTTCGCGCTGCGCACGCTGGTGGGGCCGGACCGGTTCCACGCGGGCATGGCGGACGGCGAGTTGCGGCTGGTGCGGCTGATGATCGAGATCCTGCGCGGCGGGCCGGCGCGCACGCCGTCGCTGCGGGACATCGAAGAGTGCGACGCGGTGCTGGTGCTCGGCGAGGATGTCATGAACGCCGCGCCACGCATGGCGTTGAGCCTGTGGCAGTCGTCGCGGCAGCGGCCGCTCGAAGCGGCGCGGAAGCTGGGAATCGATTCGTGGAACGACGCTGCGCTGCGCGAGGCCGTACAGAACGACAGGGGGCCGTTATTCGTGGCGACGCCGGCGGCGACGCGCCTGGACGAACTGGCGACGGCCGTGTTCCGCGGCGCTCCGGACGACATTGCGAGGCTGGGCTTCGATGTGGCGCACGCTCTCGACAGCGCCGCGCCGGGCGAAGCGGGGGAACTCGCCGGGCGCATCGCGGCCGCGCTGGGGAGCGCGAACCGGCCGCTCGTCGTTTCCGGGCCGAGCCTGGAGAGCGAAGCGGTGATCCGGGCGGCGGCGAACGTGGCGCGCGCGCTGGTGCGCGCCGGCAAGCCCGCGGCGCTGAGCTTCACCGCGCCCGAAGCGAACAGCATGGGCCTCGCGATGATGGGCGCGCGTCCCTTGAGCGAGGCGTTCCGGGGGAGACCGGACGCCGTCATTGTGCTCGAAAACGATCTTTACCGGCGCGCGCCGGAGGCGGAGGTGAACGCCTTTCTCGATTCCGCGCGCACGCTGATCGCGCTCGATTCGATAGAAACACCGGTGACCGCGAAGGCCGCGGCGGCGATTCCGGCGGCGACGTTCGCCGAGGGCGGCGGCAGCTTCGTCAACAACGAAGGCCGCGTGCAGCGGTTTTTCCAGGTATTCGCGCCGCAGGAAGACATCGTGGAAAGCTGGCGCTCGCTGCGCGATCTGATGATTGCCACGGGCCGGGCCGAGGCGGCGGCGTGGCGGTCGCTCGACGATGTGATCGCGTCGTTCGAGGCGGAGTTTCCCGAGTTGGGCCGCGCGGTGCGCGAGGCGGCGCCGCCGGCTTCGTTCCGGATGGCCGGGATGAAAGAGCCGCGCCAGCCCCCGCGTTATACCGGGCGCACGGCGATGCGGGCCAACATCAACGTCAGCGAGCCTAAGCCGCCGGAGGATCCGGACGCGCCGCTGAACTTCTCGATGGAAGGTTACCCGAAGCAGCCGCCGCCGCCGATTACGCCGTACTTTTGGGCGCCCGGATGGAACTCGATTCAGTCGCTGAACAAGTTTCAGGAGGAGATCGCGGGGCCGCTGCGCGGCGGCGACCCGGGCGTGCGGACGATCGAGCCCGCGGGCGATCACGGCGCGTATTTCGAGGCGGAGGCGCGCGCGTTCCAGCCGAGGCCCGGCGAGTGGCTGGCAGTGCCGCTGTATCACATCTTCGGCTCGGAGGAACTGAGCCGGCTGGCTCCGGCGCTCGCGTCGCTGTCCCCGGCGGCCTACCTTGCGCTCAATCCCGAGGACGCGCGGGCGATCGGCGATCGGGCCGAACTGGCGCTCGATGGCGCGCGGCGCGTGCTGCCGGTGCGGATTGCGCCGGAGTTGCCGCGCGGCCTTGTGGGCGTGCCGGCGGGCTTTCCGGAAACGGCGGGGCTCGCGCTGCCGGCGTGGTGCCGGATTGGGAGGGCCGCATGACGACGCCGCATCCGATCGCCACCATAGCCGGCGTGATCGTCGTCGCGCTCACGATCGCCGGCGGGCTCGTGTGGGTGGAGCGGCGGCTCCTCGCGTTGTGGCAGGACCGTTACGGACCGAACCGCGTCGGCCCCTTCGGCCTGCTCCAGGTGGTGGCGGACTCGATCAAGCTGTTTTTCAAAGAGGACTGGGTCCCGCCGTTCGCCGACAAGTGGCTGTTCATCATGGCGCCGGCGATCGTGTTCGCGGTGGTGCTGCTGACGTTTGCAGTGCTCCCGTACGCGCCCGGCGTCGTTGTGACCGATCTGCCGGTCTCGCTGCTGTTCTTCCTTGGCATGTCGTCGCTTGGAGTCTACAGCGTGTTTCTGGCGGGCTGGTCTTCGGACAATAAGTACGCACTGTTGGGCGCGCTGCGGGCGTCGGCGCAGATGCTGAGCTACGAGGTGTTCATGGGGCTGTCCGTGATGGGCACGGTGCTGCTGGCGGGCTCGTTCAACCTGACGGACATCGTGAACGCGCAGCGCCACATCTGGTTCGTCGCGCCGCAGTTCCTCGGGTTCGTGCTGTTCGTGATCGCGGGGCTGGGCGAAACGCGGCGGCTGCCGTTCGATCTGCCCGAGGCGGAGAGCGAGTTAGTCGCGGGATTTCACTCCGAGTACTCGGGCATGAAGTTCGGCATGTTTTTCGTCGGCGAGTACATGGGTATCGTGCTGATATCCGCGCTGATCACGATTCTGTTCTTCGGAGGCTGGCTTGGTCCGGTGCTGCCGCCGCTGCTCTGGTTCTTCGTCAAGCTGTTCTTCTTTATCGGCATGTTCATACTGGCGCGGGCCTCGCTGCCGAGGCCGCGCTTCGATCAACTGATGAGCTGGGGCTGGAAGATTCTGCTGCCGCTCGCGCTTGGGAATCTGCTTGTCACCGGAGCGGTGCTCCAGGCGTGGCATCCGATGAGGTGAGCCGATGCTGAGCGTTGTCCGGACAATGTGGGATGTCTTCCTGCACGCGTTTCACAAGCGCGTGACGATCCAGTACCCGGAACACAAGGCGCGGCTGGCCCCGCGCTACCGCGGGCGCATCATCCTGTCGCGCGATCCCGACGGAGGCGAGCGGTGCGTGGCGTGTTACCTCTGCGCGGTCGCGTGCCCGGTGGACTGCATTGCGCTGCAGGCCACCGAAGACGAGACCGGGCGGCGGTACCCGGAGTTCTTCCGCATCAACTTCTCGCGCTGCATCTTTTGCGGCTACTGCGAGGAGGCGTGCCCCACTTATGCGATCCAACTGATTCCGGAATTCGAGATGAGTGAATACAACCGGCAAAACATGGTATATGAAAAGGAGCACTTACTGATCAGCGGTCCCGGTAAGTATCCCGGTTATAATTTCTGGCGCGTCTCCGGCGTGAAGATCGGCGGCAAGGACAAAGGCGAGGCGGAGCGGGAGGCTCCGCCGGTCGATGTGAGGAGCTTGCTGCCGTGAGGGGCGGGAAATCGGGAATCGAGTATCCTGTCACCGGTTTTTTGGGGCTATGGTAGCGGGATTTTATGTTGCGGGCGCGGTCGCCGTGGTGGCCACCATCATGACCATCACGCGCGTGAACGCCGTTCATGCCCTGTTGTACCTGACGGTGTCGCTCTTGGCCGTCGCCGTCGATTTCTATCTGCTCGGCGCCCCGTTCATAGCCGCGCTCGAAGTCATCGTTTACGCGGGCGCCATCATGGTGCTGTTCATCTTCGTGGTCATGCTGCTGAATCTCGGGCGGCGCGCCGTAGAGCTTGAGCGGAACTGGCTGACGACGACAAAGTGGATCGCTCCGGCTATTCTTGCGCTGATCCTGGTGGTCGAGTTCGGCTACATCGCGGCTTCGGGCGCGGCCCTGAAGTACAACGTCGTCGTCGTGACGCCGGTCGAAGTCGGTATGTCGCTCTACGGGACTTACCTGATCGGACTGGAACTTGCCTCGACTCTGCTGCTGGCCGGGTTGATCGGCGCGTATCATCTCGGCTGGCTTCCCGCGAGGAGATCGGAGATTGCGGATGCCCATTTTGATGCGAGACGGACTGCTGTTGGCGGGGATTTTGTTCGTACTGGGGCTGATCGGCCTGCTGATCAGGCGTAACCTCGTGTTCACGCTGATGTCGATCGAGATCATGCTGAACGCATCGGGACTCGCGTTCATCGTGGCGGGCTCGCGCTGGGCGCAGCCGGACGGGCAGGTGGTGTTCATGTTCATCCTGGCGATGGCCGCGGCCGAGGTCTCCGTGGGTCTGGCGCTGGTGCTGATGCTGCAACGAAAGCTGAAGACACTCGATTCCGATGCGGCCAGCCGCATGAAGGGCTGAGATGTATCAGGCGCTGTTTCTGGTTCCCGCGATTCCGCTGGCCGGCTTCGTAGCGCTGGCGCTGCTCGGGCGCAGGCTCACCGAGCGCCGGGCGGCGGCGATCGGCGCGGGCTCGATCGGCGCGTCCGCGGTGGTGGCCATCATTCTCACCGTCGAGTTCCTGGTTTCGCCACCGGCGGGCGGATCGTACACGCAGGTGCTGTGGACGTGGTTCGTTGTGGACGGATTCGCCCCGCAGATCGGCTTCTATCTGGACGCGCTTTCGGTAGTGATGATGGTGGTTGTCACCTTTGTGGCGTTTTTCATTCACTTATACTCCGTCGAGTTCATGGAAGGCGACGACGGCTACGCACGGTTCTTCGCTTACATGAATCTGTTCGTCGGTTCGATGATCATCCTGGTTCTGGCGAACAACTTACTCTTCCTGTTTTTGGGTTGGGAAGGAGTAGGTCTATGCAGTTACCTGCTGATCGGGTTCTGGTATCGCGATCCGGTGAACGGGCTGGCGGGGAGGAAGGCTTTCATCGTGACGCGCGTGGGCGACACGGCGTTCACGGTGGGCCTGCTGCTGCTGTTCTGGCAGCTTGGAACGCTGAACATACAGGAGCTGATGGCTCGCGCGGCGGTTCAGTGGCCGATGGGAGCCGGCGTGGCGATCGCCGCGGCGGCGCTGCTGCTGGGGGGCGCGGTCGGGAAATCGGCGCAATTGCCGCTCCAGACGTGGTTGCCGGACGCGATGGCGGGCCCGACGCCGACCAGCGCGTTGATCCACGCCGCCACAATGGTGACCGCGGGCGTGTACCTGATCGCGCGCACGCACGTGCTGTTCGTGCTGGCGCCGCCGGTGCAGTTCGCCGTGGCGGCGATCGGCGCGGCGACGCTGCTGCTGGCGGGCTTCAGCGCGCTCACGCAGGATGACATCAAGCGCGCGCTCGCCTACTCCACCATCAGCCAGATCGGCTACATGTTCCTCGGCCTCGGCGTGGGCGCGTGGGGCGCAGCCATATTCCATTTTTATACGCATGCGTTTTTCAAGGCCCTACTCTTCCTCTCGGCCGGCATCATCATCAACGCGCTCCACCACGAACACAACATCTTCCGCATGGGCGGGCTGCGCGAGCGGCTTCCGGTTGCGTATTGGACGTTTCTGATCGGCGGCTCGGCGCTGGCCGGATTGCCGCTGATAACGTCGGGATTCTACAGCAAGGATCTGATCCTGTGGCACGCGTGGTCGTCGCCGATCGGAAGCCCGGGCCTGTGGATCGCGGGTAACATCGGCGTGCTACTTACTTCGCTTTATACTTTCCGCCTGATCTTCATCGTGTTTTACGGTGAGGCGCATACGGAAGTGAGCAAGCGGCCCGGTCTGGCGATGAGCATCCCCGTGGTCGTGCTCTCGATCTTTTCCATCATTGCCGGATTTGTAAACATTCCGCCCAGCCTCGGCAATTTTCCATTCTTCACTCATTTCGTGCAGACCGCGGTGCCTCCGGCGCGCGAAATCTCCCGCGGGTGGCTCACGGAGAGTTACTCTGAGGTCGCCTCGGGCCTGCTGTTCATTATCGGGTTTTACCTTGCGTATCTGTTCTACATACGCCGCCCCGATTGGGCAGCCGCGTTCAAGGCGAACCCGGCGGGCAATGTGCTCCATCGCTGGTGGTACGCGGACTGGGGCTTCGACTGGATGTACGACCGCGTGTTCGTCCGGCCGGTATTGTGGTTCGCGCGCATCGACCGGCACGACGTGTTCGACTCCTTCTACACCGGGCTGACGCGCGCCGCCCAATTCGCGTGGTTCAGCCTGAGCGAGCTTGAATCCGGCCGCATACGCTGGTATGCCGCCAGCATCGCGGTCGGAACTATTGTGTTCGTGTTTATCGCGTTGATGAAATGATCCTGGTCTGGCTCATCGGAATTCTGCTGGTCGCGGGCGTGCTCGCCTGGGCGGTCGCGCCCGTCAGCACGCGGGCCGCGCGCTGGGTGTCGCTGATCGCCGCCGGCACCGACTTCGGGCTATCCGTCTATCTGTGGATCGACAATTTCCGCGGCCTGAATTACGCGGGCAACACGGCGTGGTTTGCGCAGGTGGACTGGGCTTGGGTGCCGGAGTTCGGCATTCATTTCCACCTTGCAATGGACGGGCTGAGCCTGCTGCTGGTGACGCTCGCTTCGTTTCTCGGCGTCGTGAGCGTGCTGGCGTCGTGGCGCGAGATCCGGCAGGCTGTCGGCTTCTTCCATCTGAACCTGATGTGGGTCCTGGCGGGCATCATCGGCGTGTTCCTGTCGATCGACCTGTTCCTGTTCTACTTCGCCTGGGAGCTGATGCTCGTGCCGATGTACTTCCTGATCGCGATCTGGGGGCACGAGCGGCGCGTCTACGCGGCGGTGAAGTTTTTCATCTTCACGCAGCTCAGCGGCCTGCTGATGCTGATTGCGATCCTGGCGCTCTACTTCTTCCACCACGCGGCGACCGGCGTGTACACGTTCGAGTACGAGCAGTTGCTCGGGACGCCGCTGGGCAGGGCCGCAGAGATGGGCATCATGCTCGGCTTCTTCATCGCGTTCGCGGTGAAACTGCCGATGGTGCCGCTGCACCCGTGGCTGCCGGACGCGCACACCGAGGCGCCCACCGCGGGCAGCGTCATCCTGGCGGGCCTGCTGCTGAAGACCGGCGGGTACGGCCTGCTGCGCTTCGTGGTGCCGCTGTTCCCGGGCGCGGCGCGCGAGTTCGCACCCGCCGCCATGGTGCTCGGCGTGATCGGCATCATCTACGGCGCGCTGCTGGCGTTCGGGCAGACGGATTTGAAGCGGCTGGTGGCATACACCAGCATCAGCCATATGGGATTCGTGCTGATCGGCGTGTTCGCGTGGAACACGCTCGCGCTTCAGGGCGCGATCGTGACGATGCTGGCGCACGGCATCTCGACCGGCGCCCTTTTCGTCATCGCGGGCGCGCTGCAGGAGCGTATGCACACGCGCGAACTGGCCGAAATGGGCGGGCTCTGGGATGTAATCCCGCGCATGAGCGGCGCGGGGCTGTTCTTCGCGCTCGGCTCGCTGGGCCTGCCGGGGCTGGGCGATTTCGTCGGCGAATTTCTGGTGCTGCTGGGCGTGTGGCGCGTGTGGCCCGCGATTGCGGCTACGGCCGCGGTAGGCGTACTCGCGGCCACGTTCTACGCGTTGAAAATCGTGCAGGATGCGTTCCAGGGTCCGAATATTCGCCACTGGTCGCTACAGGACCTCACCGGGCGCGAGTGGGCCATTATGGGCTCGATGATTATGGCGCTGATCTGGCTGGGCCTCTATCCGCAGCCGGTGCTGAGCACGTTCGCGCCGGCGATGCGGATGCTGCAGGTGCTGGCGGGGTTTTAGAAATCGGGAAATGAGTATACTGTCACCGGATTTTGGCTTGGGGCTTACCGCGATTTTGCCGCTGCTGATTCTCGGCGGCGCTCCGGTGCTCGAGATGATCGTGGTCGCGGTGCGGCGCGCGCACGCTCCGGTGTTCTGGATTACGGTGCTTTCGCTGCTGGCGGCGTTCGGCTCGCTGTGGATCGCCGCGGGCGCGGCGCCGCGCGAGGTCACGCCGCTGCTCGAGATCGACCGGTACGCCCTGTTCTACACCGGCCTGATCGTAGCGGCGGCGCTCGCGGTCACGGTGCTCACCTACGGTTACATCGAGAAGCACAACGTGCAGCGCGAAGAGATTTACATGCTGTATCTCATCGCAACGCTGGGCGCGGCCGTGCTCGTCTCGAGCAGCCACCTGATCTCGTTCTTCCTCGGCCTGGAGGTGCTGAGCATCGCGCTGTACGGCCTCGCGGCGTACCTGCCGGCGAGCGAGCGCTCGCTCGAGGCCGGCGTAAAATACCTGGTGCTGGCGGCCGCTTCCGCCGCGTTCATGCTGTTCGGCATCGCGCTGGTCTACATGGACCTCGGCACGATGTCATTCCGCGAAATGGCGAGCGCGATCACGTCGGGGCTCAACCCGCACCCGGTGCTCATGGTTCCGGGAATCGCCCTGATCATCACCGGCATCGGGTTCAAGCTCGCGGTGGCGCCGTTCCATCTGTGGACGCCGGACGTTTACGAAGGCGCGCCGGCGCCGGTGACCGCCTACATCGCAAGCGTGTCGAAGGGCGCGATGTTCGGCCTGCTGCTGCGCTATTTCTACGTTTCGGGCGCGGCGGATTACCGGCCGCTGATGCTGGTATTCGAGATCATCGCGATCGCGTCGATGTTCGCGGGCAACCTGCTGGCGCTGATGCAGAACAACGTGAAGCGCATCCTGGCGTATTCGTCGATTGCGCACCTGGGCTACATTCTGGTGGCGTTCGAGGCAGGAGGCGTGGCGGGCGCCGGCGCGGTCACGTTCTACCTGGTGGCGTACTTCATCACGACGCTGGGCGCCTTCGGGGTGGTGACGGTGCTCTCGACGGGCGAGCGCGATGCCGACCGCCTGGAGGATTATCGCGCGCTCTTCTGGCGCAGGCCGGGCCTGGCGGCTATCTTCACGGCGATGCTGCTGTCGCTCGCGGGCATTCCGGTGACGGCGGGCTTCATCGGGAAGTTCTATGTGGTCGCGGCCGGCGCTTCAGCCACGCTGTGGGCGCTCATCATCATTCTCGTGGTGACGAGCGCGATCGGGCTCTTTTACTATCTGCGCGTCGTGTTCACGATGTTCGAGCATCTGCCGGAGGGCGCCGAACTGCCGCCGCGCCTGCCGGCGCTGGCCGCCAGCGGCGCCGTGACGCTCGCGATCCTGGCCGCGCTGCTGGTGTGGGTCGGCATCTTTCCCGGCCCGCTGCTGGCGGTCATACGGAGCGCGATCGCGGCGATCGTGTGATCGTTCCCCGGCCCTGCCGCGCCCGTCACGGCCGGGCGTCGCGATGCGCCAAAAGGTACGCTGCGGGAACGGCAAACGCGCCCAGGAGCACGGAGGACGACAATCCTCCGATTATGGTCCAGGCCAGCGGGGCGTAAGCTTCGCTTCCGGAGTTCAGCTTCAGAGCCATGGGCAGCAACCCGACGACGGTGGAAAGCGAGGTCATCACGATCGGGCGCATGCGCACGCGGCATGCCCGAACGATCGCTTCATAGCGGCTTGTCTCGCGCCCGAGCCGTTTCGCGAGTTCAATTACCAGGATGCCGTTCGACGCCGCGAGGTCGATCAGCATCACCACTCCCATGAGCGACATGATGTTCAGGCTCGCGCCGGTCGCCACAAGAGACAGCATCACCCCGAGGAGCCCCAGCGGGACGGTGAGCAGAATAACGAGCGGATCGGAAAAGGACGAGAACTGGGCCACCAGCAGCAGGTAAAGCAGGACCAAAGAAAGCGCCAGGCCGAAGCCGAAGCTTCGCAGGGAAGCGCGCATGGTCTGGACCACGCCGCGCAGGTCCACCTGGACGTCAGCCGGCTTTGCGAGCCGGCGCGTGATGCCGTCGATCGCGGCGGCCAGCTTCCGCAAGTCTTCGCCCGAGGGCGCGACGTAGACGTCGAGGGTCCGCCTGAGTTGGTAGTGGTCCACCTCGGTAGGCGTGTTCTCGTGGCGCAGCGTGGCCACGGCGTCGAGAAGAACCGGCGCGCCGCGCTCGGAGGACCGGAGCGGAATGCCCATCAGGTCGCTCGCGCCTTTGATCTGCGATTCGGGATACTGGGCCGTGAGCAGATAATCGAGGCCCGTCTTGGGATCGATCCAGTAGCCCGGAGCGATCATTCCATTCGAGGTCAGCGCGCTGATGACGCTGTCGGAGACCTCGTGCTCATTGAGCCCGAGTTGAGCCGCCCGTTCGCGGTTGATCTCCAGCCGGAGCGCGGGATACTCCATATCTTGCGGGATGTAGACATCGCTCACGCCGGGAAGCCTTCGCACCTCGCGGGCGATCGCCGTGGCGACTTTGTAGTCGTGATCCAGGTCGGGGCCGCTCACCTGCACATCGATCGGCGCCGGGGCGCCGGAGGTCAGAATCGAATCCACCAGGCCCCCGGATTGAATATAGGCCGCCAGGTGCGGCATATCGTTTGCCAGCCGCCGGCGGAGGAGGCGCATATACTCGAAGCTTGCGACGCGATGCCCGTCCTTCAGCCCGACCTGCACGAAAGCGTTGTGGGGAGCGGAATTCGGCGAGTAGATGGCCGAGAAATCGGGGGTCACGCCGATATTCGAAACGATCACGCCCAGGTCGCCGGGCTGAATCGTCTGCCGGACGGCCTGCTCGACTTTCCGCACTTCGCCGGTCGTGACCTCCAGCCGGGCGCCGAGCGGCGCCTTCAGATGGATAACGAACTGGCCGGCATCCGTGCGCGGGAAGAACGAAACGTTCAACGCCGGCAACAGAAGGCCGGCTGCGCAAACCACAGCCGCGGCTGAAACCGCGACCCGTGCAGGACGGCGGAGGATCTTTCTCAACAGGCCCTCGTAAGCCGCGGCGAGAGCTTCGAACCGCGCATTGAAGCGGGCAGGAAAGGATGCGGGCCGCGGCGCGCCGGCTTGCGGCACGAATCGCGCGCAGAAAAGCGGCACGACGCCGACGGCGACGAAATAGGAGGCAAACACCGCGAGCACGACGGCGAGAGCCAGCGCGGAAAACAGATATTTGCCGATGCCCGTGAGGAACACCACGGGGAAAAAGACAACCGCCGCGGCGACGGTCGCGGCGAGCAGGGGAAACGTCATTTCGCTGCCGCCCGCTTCGGCGGCTTCCGCCGGTGAGGCCCCCTGTTGACGCCGCCGGAAAACGCTCTCGAGGACAAACACGGAGTTCTGGATGACACGCGAGAAGCTCAGCGCCAGGCCGGCAAGGACCATGATGTTGAGCGTGCTCCCGCCGAATCCCAGGGCCATCAATGAAGCCAGGCCCGCCAGCGCGAAGGAGAGAAAAGCCGCGGCCATGCCCCGCACCGCGCCGAGGAAGAGCAGGATGATCGCGCAGGTGAGAAGCAGGCCGATGACGGCCTCGTGGATCAGCGTCGAGATCGAGCCGCGGATCAATTGAGACTGATCCATAACCACGCGCGCCACCATGGATCTCGGAACGTCGGCCAGGCGCGCCAGCGACTCTTTCACGCCGCTGACTATCGACAGGGTGTTGCTATCCCCGCTCTGCTTCATTACCGGCAGATAGACCGACGGCCGGCCGTCGACGCGCACGGCGTTCGTCTGAATCTGGGCCGCGTCCTTTGCTTCTCCCACATCTCCGACAGTGACGCTGGCCTGGCCGATGGTCTTCAGCGGAATGGCTTCGATGCCCCGCGTGTCGGGGATCTGATTGTTGACGTAAAGCGGATAATCGAGGCGGCCGATCTTGACGTCGCCGGACGGAAGAATCAGGTTCTGCTGGTTGACCGATCGCACCACGTCCATAACGCCGAGGCCGTGCGCTTCGAGCTTGACCGGATCGAGATAGATCATGATCTGACGGTACTTGCCGCCGAACGGCTGCGGGACGGAAACGCCCGGCACATACGCAAGCTGATTGCGAACGGAAAACTGGCCGGCATCGTGCAGCTCCGCTTCACTCAGCCCGCCGCCATTCAGAGTGACCAGGCAGACAGGCAGGCTCGACGCATCGAATTTGAGGACTACGGGCGGCAGCGTGCCCGCCGGCAGCCGCCGGAGATTGGCCATGGCCAGATTGGAGATTTCAGAAACGTCCGCATCGCTGTTGCTGCCCGGCTGAAAATAGATCCGGATGATGCTGACGCCTGCCAGCGACCTCGATTCGATGTGATCGATGCCGCCGCCGAGCGTGAAGAACCTTTCGAACCTGCTGGTGATGGCGCCCTCGATTTCCTCGGGAGGCATGCCGTTGTAGAACGTCGCGACGACGACCTCGGGGATGTGGATCGGCGGAAACAGGTCGACCGGCATTCGGGAGGCGCCGACGACGCCGAGCACGGCCGTGAGGAGGCAGGCCACGATAATCACGTAAGGTCTGCGGAGCGCGAAGCGGACCATCACTGTCCTCCTTCGAACGCGGCCATGGCTGCCGCCTTGGGCCGCACTTCTTCTCCGGGCTGCAAGGCGTTATTCCGGCCGACGACGACAAGCTCGTTCTCCGAAAGCCCGGAAACCGCCTGCACTTTCCCCGAGCTCTCGATGCCCAGGGTCACGCGGCGGGACTCCAGGCGCCGCCTGGAGTCGACGACCCATACGCTGGCCTGGTCCCCGTTTCGGACGATCGCCTCGAGGGGAATGGCAAGCGCGGCCTCGTCGTGTTGGACATGCAGCGCGGCCTTCGCATATTCGCCCGGCAGCAGCTTCAGATCTCTATTCGGCACGTCGGCTTCGGCGCGCATCGTCCGGCTTGCAGTGTCCACCGCATCCGCAATTCGCGCGATCGGGACGGTTAAGGCGCCCGCACCGGAGAATTGAACTGTTAACGGGGTCGCCACATGGACGCGCGGAGCCAGTGAGGCCGGGATGTAGACCACCAGCCGCAGGGGATCGAGCTGGGAAATTCTGACGATCGGCGTGCCCTGAACGGTGGTGGTCGTCCCGGCGGGGACCATCGCGCCGGTGTGGACGTAACGCCTGCTGATCACGCCATCGAAGGGCGCCTTGATGCGCGCATAATCCACCATGGCCTGGACCTGTTTCTGATTTCCGACGGCCTCCGTCAAAGCGGCTTTCGCTGCTCCGAGCGCGGCCTGGCCGGCGGAAACCTGCGCATACGCTTCCTGCTCGCGGTCCAAAGCCGTATCGAGTTCCTGCATCGCGATCAGGCCGGGATGCGACTTGTCCACCGCGGACAGCCGGTTGTAGGTGAGTTCGGCCAGTTGGGAAGCTGCTTGCGCGAGCTTCAGTTGCTGCTCGGCCCGTATGACTTCGGCCTCGCGCCGCTGGACCGCGGCCGCCGCCTGGTCGCGGTCGGACTCGAGCTCCGGAACGGTCAGCGTCGCCAGGAGGTCACCCCGCTTCACGTGCGAGCCGATATCGACGAATATGCCGTGCACATACCCTGCGACCTTGGCACGGACGTCCACTTCCTGGAACGGCTCGAGTTCGGCTTCGAGCACCGCATCCTGATACATCGCCCGCCGTTCGACCTTCACCACCGCGACCGCGGGCGGAACGGGAGACTTTCCGTTGGCCGCGGCCGTGCGCGAACAACCGGCTGCGGCGATCGAAACGACGGCGAGCACGCCCGCGGACAAATTACGACTCGGCGTTGCGGTCAGGGACAACATAAAACCTCCAATGCGGCGGGACCGCCGCCGCGAGTCGGATCCGAACCTGCCGGCTGGAGAAAGCGGAATCGGTTCAGATATTCGGGGGAGACCGGGGCGAGGAAAGGAATGGGAAATGGCGCCGGCGCCGGACGCCGCGGCGCCTGCAATCGACCGCCGACACGCAAGGGCGCGGCTCATGGCGCTGCGCCGCAGCGATGCGCGAAAAACGCCGGCATCTCGCCTGCCGGCTCTCCTGCGCCTGCCGTGCCGGCCATGCGGATGATGTGTTTCTCGACCAGCTTGGGAATCCTTTCCCGGCGCGCCCTGCCTGCGCCAAGGCGGCGGGCTGCGGGACTACGGCCGGGGTCGTTTGCGCCGGGCTGCGGGCGAGCAGTATTCCGGAAATCATGGCGGCAGCCAGAGGAACATACGACAGCCGTGCCGTGTATAAGTGCCGTTTCGTCCCCGGGAGTCCCATGGTCTCCGAAAATTCCTTCGCGGGCGGGCCCGTACGCCGCGCGTATTACTTTCCTCGCAGCAATTCCGGTTCCGATCCGAGGCCTTCGCGGCTAAGATCGAGGAGTGCTACCATCGACGCGTGGCTCTTACCGATTTGACGAAGCAGCTTGCCGCGCACGCGCTCGATGCGGCGGTGAAACCCGCGCCGCCGGCGGCGCCCGAGGGTGGCTCCGCGGCGATGCTCGGGCAGATCGGCACATTGGCGAGCGGCCCGGTCGTCGCGGATCGTCTGCCGTGGCTGGCGCTGCTACTGGGTTTCGGTTTCCACTTCCTTCCGCCGGAGCGTGTCCAGGGCGTCCTGGACCGATTCGTCGGGCTGCCGGCCGTCGTCCAAGGCGCGGTCTACACCGGCCTGCTCGTGCTGTTCACCGCCATGAGCGGCTCGGAGGCCCCGTTCATCTATCTGCAGTTTTGATCCGGTCCTGCCCGACGGGTTCGGCCTCACAGCCGCTCATGAATGTACGGCATGACCAGCGCCAGCAGGTCGCGCACCGCTTTTCGCGTGGCGGCCTCGTTGTCGCCCACGATCGGGGCCGAGAGGCGGATCAGGGCCGCGCTGGCGTCGCGGTCCCGAAGGCCGTTGACCCAGACCCAGAACTGCTGTTTGAGGAAGCTGTCCGTATACACGCGCCCGCACTTGTAGAAGTAGAGGTGGTACGTGCGGACGCTTCCCCGCTCCGTGATCATCTCCAGGGCGGAAAGATCACCGCCGCCCAGCCCGAGGCCGGGCAGCACCACGGAGGTCTCCTTCAACGCCAGGTGGCCCGCCCCCTGCAGGCAGACCTTCGGCGGATGCACGCCCTTGCGGTTCTGCTCGCTGTAGATGATCGTCAGGTAGACCGGGAAGGGCAGGCCGGCCCGTTTGTACTCGCGATTCAGGCAGTCGCGCGTCTTGAGAATCTGAAGGATGCGTTCCTCAATCGGGTCGTCGATGCCCACCCAGACCGGTTGGTCCTCGGGCAGGGCGGCGGGGATGGCCTTGCGGGCATGGTCGCCCTGAAATGTCTTGGTCGACGTCAACGCCGCCGCCATCGACAGTGCCCCCGTCACGACGAGCAGCGCGCAGGTGATGCGGAGCTTTCGCCGCAGCCACGCACGATTCGAGGACGGGTCCGCTGTCACGTCGGGTCCCTCCCTTCCCCCGCGGCGGCCGCATCGCCCGCGGCCGCAGCCACAACGACCGGTTCCCTCCGCCATGCGAGCAGCAGCCGCTCCAGGCCGAACATCAGCAGGAACGCCAGGATGAACAGGCCTAGCCCCATCCACTCGTGAAACGGCCCCGTGCCGAACTCCACCGTGGTGAAGTGCGTCACGATCAGCGTGGCGGCGATGCGGAGAATGTTCGAGACGATCGCGATGGGAAACACCGCGAGGAACAGCACGAGCCGCCGCCATCCGCTGGCCCGGCAGATATACACGTACACCGTGCCGAAAAACAGCAGCGAGATCAGCGACCGCAGGCCGCTGCACACATCTCCGACGATGACCTGCTTGCCGTCCGACAGGAACACATAGCTCCCGCGGCCGAACGGCTGCACCGCCGGAACGCCCAGGAAGTTCGTCAGGGCGACGGCCTTCTCCGCCGCAAAAAACTTGAGGTTCGCCGACAGCGTCGCGATCGCCACCTCCGGCAGAGGCACCGCGAATACCAGCACGAAGATCGGGAACCAGAATCGCCGCAACGCCGGCCAGCCCCCGACCCACAGCACCCAGCCGGCGATCGCGCCGATGATTGAAAAGCCCGATGCGAATCGGACCTCCGCGTAACTCGTTACGACATGAAACAGCAGGCTGCCCAGCAGAATGAGCAGGCCCAGTGCCGTCGCCGCCTCCCGACGGTGCACGGAAAACGATTGCCCCCGCCCGCGCACGTAGACGAAAACGGCCGCCACCAGGAGCACCAGCGGCCCGTGCGAGTAGTAGTTGAAATCGGCGGGCGTGAAGAACCAGTCGGTATAGATCTCATGCAATGTCAGCGAGTAGGTCGTCGCCAGGAGGACCAGCCCGAGCACCGCCCACGGCCAGACCCTGCCCGGTGGGGCGGACGGAACGGGATGGGCAACGGTCTGATCCATGCCGGGCCTCTCGCTTCTGCTGCCAGATGCGCTGCCGCCGCGCCCCGGCGGCGGGCGGGGCTTGCACCCGCCATCGGCTATGATATCGTCACGGACGCCCGGCGAACAGTTCCGCTAC
>Ga0078972_1001091_pt1 | contig 73372 bp, 48 predicted proteins | sample YelNatPaOPGAMG01_FD_67568 | JGI IMG/M metagenome (GOLD analysis project Ga0078972, IMG submission 67568) | Hot spring thermophilic microbial communities from Obsidian Pool, Yellowstone National Park, USA - OP-RAMG-01 (SPADES assembly) (version 2) | ecosystem: Environmental > Aquatic > Thermal... | reverse complement strand
TGCCCCGCTGGGCGAAAATCCAGCGGTAACGCGCCAGCTTCTTGGCGCCGCCGCTGGTGGCGAAGTTTTGAATGGTGGCCGGCGTGGCCACGTAGGCGGCGGCGTTGTCCTCGAACTCGTGCCACATCGAAACCTTGTACAGCTCGCTGCCGCCGTCAGCCTCGGGGAAGAACGAGTCCAGCAGGTCCGGGTCCGGTATCTGCGCGTCTTCCAGAATGGTGCCCCGGCGCAGGCCGTTGACGAAGAAATGGACGTAGCGCTGGTGGCTGGCGGGCAGGCCCAGTTGCTGGCACAGCCACAAGCCGAACTGCTCGCGCTGGGCGGTCTGGTCGTCGGCGTCGTTGCCCGGGAAATAAATGCGGAAATCGGTCGCGCCCAGCAGCCGGTCGTCTTTGGGCATGAACAGCGCGTAGTTGCACCAAGTGCCGACGGGCGTGTCGTAGAATTGGCTGTGCCACGGGCTGCCACTGAACTGGGCGCCGACGTTGTAGATGACCCGGAAGTCGCCGTAGGCAAAGGTGCAGTCCAACGGCTCGTTGCTCAGCTTTTCGCGCCGGACCCACTCCGCCAGCGTTGCCGCTGTCAGCCAGAGCCGATACACGCCCAGTGCGCCGGCCTGGGCCGGGTCACCCCACCGCACCAAACATTCGCGCGGCGCTTCGGCGGGGAACCGGCTGACGGCCGGCGGCGTGCCGGCGTCGTTGGCCGTGAGGTGAAACGCCACCAGCGCACCCGCCGACTGGCCGGGAATCTCGGCGTCAAACCAGCCCGCGCCCCGATACTGCATGGGCACAGCCAGCCAGTTGGTCGAAGGATCCAGCCGATACCACAACGTCACCGCCGCCAGCGGGTCCGGATCGCTCACTCGCGCCACCACCGTGACAGCCTGACCCGCGGCGGGCAGCACCGGCAGATGCGTCACGTCAGTGATAGCCGGGCCGGCATTGGCCAGTGCGCGGGAGTTGGGCGCGCCGGGCGTGCCGAAGGCCGTGGTGGTCAGCAGATAGCCGGGCGCTTCGAGGTAATTCCCACGTAATCGGAACAGAATCTCCGGCGCGCCCCGGAGCCACTTGACCTTGGCGCGAATGGTCGCGGTCTGGCCCGGCGTCAGCGCCGCGGTCAACCGCGTGCGGATCCGGTTGGCGCCGGTGTCGCCGCGGTCGGTGGCCACCACGTGCAGCGAGCGGCGGCTGTTGTAGCCCTGGGTTGTCTCCCAATAGGAACGCGCGTGTGCGCCTTGCGGGTACCAGCCCGTGATGCCGCTTTCGAAGTCCGGGTTGGGCACCACGTTGCCGCCCCCTTGCGGGATCACCTCCACATCGTCCACGAGGCATTCGCCCGGCCCAAGCAGCAGGATTTGCAGCGAATCCGCCGGGCCGGTGCCGTGGTCCAGCAAGCCGGTGGCTTCGATGGTTTTCCAGCCGCTTTTGGTTGATTCATCGCTATCAGCCCAGGCTGGCGCCCGGCGTTTATCGGCCCGGGGGTCCACCAGTTCCAGACTGCTGCCGCCGCCGTCGGCCCAACGGCCCCACCGGCCGCCATCGCGGTATTCGACCTGGTCCACCACCACGTCCATGCGGTTGGTTACCGGCTGACCGTTGGCGGTGCCGAGGCTGAACACAGGCTTGGTGAGTTGCAGCAGCTCGCCCCGGTCGCTGAGCTGGCCGCTAAAGTTGCCTAGCGTGTTAGCCGGGCCAAGCCCGGGATAGTTGCTGATCAGCCGCGCCGCATCTTTGGCAATCACCAGCCGGCTCCCGGCCGCCAGCACGGTGTTGGAGGGGATGGCGAAGCTAATGCCGCCGCGCACCTGCCAGCCGCTCAGGTCCACCGTGTTGGTGCTGCGGTTCCACAACTCGATGAACTCATCAGCGCGGTTGCCGCTGATGGGATGGAACATGATTTCGCTAAAGATGACTTCGCTGAGCCGCGGCCGGGTGTTGGCCGCGCCGGGCGTTGCCGATTCCAGCCGCCCAAATTCAGGCGCGCCGTCCGGGAACCGGCCCCAAGCAACACCTTGCTCCTGCGGGCCGAATCGGACGGCGTCCAACACACGCGCGCCGTCAGGCGCTTTGAACCAAAGGGTGTCGCCAGCGGCCTTTAGCCCGAAGCCAAGCCGGGCTTGGTCCAACGCCAGAAAGCCCAGCGGCGCGATGAGCAATCCGGGCGGGAAAACGAACTTGTTGGTGTCCGGATTGTCCGTGAGCACGCAGCCGGTCAGGTCCACCGCCTGCGTGCTGTAGTTGAACAGCTCGACAAAGTCCAAGCCGCCCACAGGCGCGTGAGCGAGCAGTTCGTTGACGAAGACCGCAGCCAGCCCGCCCGGAACCGGCACCGTCACATCTTCAGCGCCGGGCGAGCCGCCGGGCAGTTGGCTGGCGGCCCAGGCGCGCGGATCAGCTTCGCCCAGGCTGGGCCGGGCCAGCACCATCGAATGGCCGCCGCCATCCGGTGCGGTGGGCCAGAGCGGTTCATCGCTGTAGTTCACTTCCAACAACACCGCACCCAGCCGGTTGTGGAGGCGGACGGTGCCGGCGTCGTTGGGCAGGCCGCCCGCCGAGGTCCACGGCCCCAGCACGACGCCAAGGCCGTAGATGGCCTGCACATCCGCCGGTGCCGCCGCCACCACCACGAACCCGCGCGCGGCGATGACCGTGTTTGACGGGAACACGAAATCCACCGAACCAGACAGCCTGAACCCGCTGAGGTCTTCCGGCCAGGGCTGCGAATTGAAGATTTCGATGAACTCGGCGTTCCGACCGTCGACCCGTGGTGGCGGGTGATAGTGCACCTCGGAAATCACAAACGGCGTCCGGCGCGAGCACGGGCCCAGCGGTTCCGGCCCTGGCCGGAGCGGGATCGGCGCGCCGCCGATGTGCAGCGGAACAAAGCTGCAGGTAAACGACGTTTGCGAGCCGGGCGCGATGACGTTGCCAGCAGCGCTCCGGTCGCGGACGCCGCTCACCGTGACCATGTAGGTGACCCCGGGCGCCAACGCTGTGGTCCGAAGCACCACGGTCCGACCGTCCGCCTCCAGCACTGCCGCCGTTACGGTCACCTCATCGCTGATCGCGTAGTTCTGAGCCGTGCCAGCCGAGGCCGGCTCGACCGGCTCGGAAAAGCGCACGGCCACCGCCTGCGGATCGCCCAGCCATTGTGCGCCCAGCAACACCGGCGGCGTTAAGTCAGCCAGCACGCTCAAGACAGCGTTGCTGCTGCTGACCGTGTTGGTCTGGCCACCAGCGACATTGGACACCACCACTCGGAATCGCGCGCCATCGTCCCCCGCCTGCACCGGGGCCAGCGTGAAGCTAGCGTTGGTTGCGCCGGCGATGGGCGCGTCGTCTCGAAACCACTGGAACCCGAAAGGCGGCCGGCCTGAAACGATGACGCTGAACGTAGCGGCGCTGAACTCCGCAACCGTGACGTTCGCCGGCTGGACTGTGATGCGGACCGCCTGAGGCACCGCCCACGACCACAAGAGTTGGCCGGTCGGCAGGGCCGCGTCGCTGATGCGCACCTCGTCAATCCGGCCATTGAACGAGTCGGTCGGGTTGCCGTTGTACATCCCGCGCCCCAACGTCCAGGACCCGCCCTGGGACTGCATCGGCCCGGTCCAGGTGGTGGTGTTTTCCACCACGTAGGCTTCCAAGGTCTCGTCGTAGCGCAGCAGCGTAAGCGTGCGGGCCGCGCTGTCAGCCACGGCAGCAAAATGATACCACCGGCCCGGCGTCACCGGCGCGCGGCTGAAGACCGACCGGAGCACATTGCCGCTGTCCATGACCTTGCAGGCGACGTGATTCTGCAAGCCGCTGTCCTGGGCGAGCTGGAAATAGAGCGCGCTGAGCGGGCTGAAGTTGGCGTCGCGCCCCACAAACGTTTGCCAGGTGCCCAGGCCATCGAACTGCACGCTGGCCTCGATGGTGAAGCTGGACAGCGTGGCGTTGTTGATGGCGGTGGTGGTGTAAAGGTCCCGCACCGGCCCGCCCGGCCCGGTGTAAAGACTGAACCGGTTGGGATCGCCCGTCAGCGGAATCACTGGCGAGGGCACCTGGTCCGAATAGCTGGCCGAGTGGTCCAGCGAATAGGAACTGGCATGGTGACCGTTGCCGGAGCTGTCGGCCGAGGCGTGGGTGGGATTGTTATAGACCAGCGCGCCGGCCGGCCCTTCCTCGAATCGCCAGTAGCCCAACACAGCGCCGTGCAACGGCGCAACACCGAGGCCAATAGCCGCAATCGCAGCATGGACCAACTTGATTCGCAGTGACATGTGGATAGTCAACTTACAGCAACCACGGTGTGGCCGCCACCCGCACTCACCGCTTGGGCGAGATGGCTTGAGCGGCGGGGCCGGCGCAGGGGTGCTGCAGCACCGGCCACCCGTCGGCACTCCAGCTTAGCGGTGCCACCGCCAACGTCGGCGCGCCCCCACGCGCCTGGTCGTAAAAGTGGAAGCTGAACCACTCCCGATCACCGTCGTTGAAGATGCCAGCGTGGCCCGGGCCAATAAACCGACCGGCACTGCTGGCAACGAGCGTGCCGCCGCCGGCCAACAGCTCCCGCCCGGCCCGGTCCACGTAGGGGCCGGTGATGGCGGGGCTGCGACCGACGCGGATGTTGTAGGTGCTCTGGACGCCCAGGCAGCACTGGCCCCAATTGACGAACAGATAATACCAGTTGCTCCGCCGATAGACGCAGGCCGCCTCGATGGAACTGTGATGCGCCAGCGCGTGCAAGCGCGCCCCGGCCAAAGGCTTGCCGGTGCGGGGATCGAGCTGCACCAGCTTGATCCCGCTCCAATACGACCCGAACACCAGCCACAGGTTACCTTCGGCATCTCGGGTTACCCCAGGATCAATCGCGTTAAAGTCGTCTTTACTGGTGCTGCGAACCACCCAGCCCTGATCTGTCCACTGGAAGTTCGGATCGGCCGGGTCCAAGGTCGGGTTGGTAACCAGGCCGATGGCAGAGGTGTTCCGGCCCCAGGTTGAAACCGAGTAGTAAAGCAAGAACCGACCCTCATGGTAAATGACATCCGGCGCCCACAGACCCCCGCGATTGGCCGGCACAGCCTCTTTGGCCCAAGCCGGCAGCGCTTCGAACACCCGCGGGCCAGCCTGCCAGTGGACCAAGTCCTTGGATCGCCACGAACGCAGGCCCGGCCCGGTGCCAAACAGCCAGTACTCATCTTTGCATCGGACGATGGTGGACGGGTCGTGCACCCGCACCTCGCGCCGGATGGCCGCCGCCGAATCGGCGGTTACCTCCACCGCCGCCCTCGGCGCCACAAGCGGGCCGCAGACGGCCAGCAGGAGCAACACCAGCCGCCACCGGCCGAACCCGCCCGCATTCAATCGGCAGCCACAACTTCGAGCGTGCATCGGCAGCATTGGACGACATCCACTCCGGGCTTGCAAACCTTCACTTCCAACCCGGTCAGTCCGGCCGCGACGCTGCTGGACAGGGCGGTGGAACAGCTCATCCGCCGGGCGCCCTGCCCGGTGCTGGTGGTGCGCCAGGCTCCGGGGCAGGCCGGCGCTACGGGTAGGTGATGCGCACCCGGTAAAAGCGGGCGGCGTTGGTGGCCGTGCGGTCGGTGACGGTGCGGATGACGCCGTTGTCGTTGGTGAGCGCGCCGGTCAGGGGCTCGAACAGGCCGGAGGCCACGTTGGTCCGGAATTGCACGGTGTAGCTCCGGCTCGGATAGCGCGGGCTGAAGATGAGGGCGCGATGGGTGGGCCGGCCGTCCACCCGCTCGATGCGCAGGCGGAAACGCGACTCGTAGTCAGTCGGGATGGTGCCGGCAATGTATTCAAAGCGGTTGGTCTGGCCGTCCAGGTCCGGGTCCGCGCCGGGGAAAGCCAGGGGATTGTCCAGGCCGAAGTAGTTCACCTGCCAGGCATCGTCAATGCCGTCGCCGCCGTAGAGGCCGAAGTCGTCGTTGTCCACGTTGAGCACGGTCAGATCGAGCGTGGCCGACCGGTTCTGGTAAAGGCCGGCGATGGTGGCGGGTGTGTTTTGATAGACGGTGTCGGCCAGGGCCTGGCCGGCCGGGCTGATGGACTGGATGGGGCCGCTGACGATGGTCCAGGCGACCTCGGTGCCGAAGACCCGCTGGAAGGTCGCATCGTCCAGCACGGCGCTGGCGGTGATCGGGCGCACGGCCCGCTCGTCCACGGTCGGCGGGCTGGCGGACAGGGCCAGGGCGGACACGTCGTAGAGCTGGCCGAGGTAGCCGTGTTTGGCCACTTGCGGCGGGGCGGCCACGGTGCTCAGGCCGCCCAGGCCGCCCAGGCAGCCGTCGTGGAGGTAGGCGGCGCTCCCGGCCCGGCCGCCGGCCGCGTCCACGGTTTCGGTGCTCACGGTGTAGTTGGCGCTGGTGCGGGTGGCCGCCAGGGCGGTCCCTGCGCCGAGGGCCAGCGCGAGTATGGTGGGAAGGAGGACCTGCGTTTTCATGAGGTGGAAATGCTTGGAGCGGTTGGGCAGGCCGGCCGCGCAGCGGCAGGGCCGGCCCCGAATTTCATTTTTCATTTCCGGGGTTCCTGCCGGCCGGGGGCCTGCTCGGCCTGCTGGCGGGCTTGTTCCTGTTTCTGTTTGGCCAGGGCGCGGACGTCCTGGGCCTTGTTCTGGCTGCGGCGGCGCAGACCGGGTTGATCGGCCTCGGCGGCCAGCTTGTCAAACCAGGCGGCCGCCTGGTCCAGTTGATCGGAGTCGCGGTAGCGCTGGGCCAGTTCCAAGCGGATGGCGTCGCGTTCCCGGCCGGTGGCGTGTTTTTCGGCTTCGAGCAGATGCCGGATGACGGCGGGCACGTCTTTTTGGCGGGCGCTCTGCTGGGCGGCGAGGATGGCGGCCCGGACGTTGGGGTTCTTGGAGTCCTCCAGGTTGTAGGGCAGGTCGTAGTCCGGTTTGGACTCGCGGATGGTGGAGGTGCCCTTGCGGGTGACCACGTCGGTGGCGGTGCCCAGGAGGCTGGAGGGATTGTCGTGGGTGCCGTACTCCAGGACCAGGACGCGGTTGTTGAGCGCGCCGGCGTTGATGGCGTTCTGGATGGTGCGGTAAGGCTGGGAAAAGGAGCCGTTTTGCGAGCCGCCCCAAGCGGCGTCCACATAGACCGGCACCTTGGTGAGCAGCCAGGTCCGGTCCGAATAGGCCTGGGCGCTCATTTTGTCGTGCTGGCAGTTGGAGATCATCCAGCGGTAGTCGCCGTTGTGGTAGGACATGAGGTTGGACCAGACCATGTCCACCTGGTATTTCTGGCCGCTGGTGAGGTTGGCGTACACCTGGCCGAAGTTGTTCAGCGCGATGTCGTCCCGGTCCCACCTGTCGTTGTCTTCGATGGTATCGTCGCAGCCGTCGCCGCCGCAGCAGGTCTCGTGGGTGTGGTAGAGGCTCAGGCTGTGGCCCAGCTCATGCATGATGGTGGTGTTGAAGATGCTCTGGCAGACCAGGATGATGTCGTTGTCGGGCGGGAACTTGGAGATGGCGCTGTCGCTGGCGGCGGTGATGTAGATGTTGACCGCGTCGTTGCGCCAGTGATAGCGGCTGGGATCGGCCATAGCCGAAGCGCGCAGGTTGTCGCGGTCCGTGCTGTTGGCCCCGGCCAGGTAGTATTCCGAGGCGCCGGAGACTTCCTGGATGCCCAGGCTGTGGATGCGCAATTCGCTGGTCCAGGCGGCGAGGATTTGGTTGGCCCGCGTGACCTGGGCTTCGACCTCCTCGTCGGTGTTGAGGTCGCCGCTGGCGGGCCGGTTGCCGGAGGCGTTGAGGATGAAGTTGAACTGCACACGCACCGGCACGCCAAAGGGCGCGGCCCCGGCCCCGGACGGCCCGCCCAAGGCCAGGGCCAGGGCCACAGCCCAGACGGCACCGGTCAGCGACCCGGTCCAGGGGGAATGAAGCAAGGCGGTTTTCATGGTTGGCTCCAAGGTGTTCGATTCCACGGCTCCACCGGTTATTGGAGGGAGACGAGCACCAACACCAGACCCCGGCCGGTGGGCAGGCCGGTCATGGCTTTGCCGAGGATGGCGCCCTGGGCGCGGGTGGGGTCGGTGACTTTCATGGCGTGGCCAGGTGTGGCCGAGGTGGTGAGCAGGTCGCCCGGCTGGATGGGGCCGGTGGAGGCGTCGGCCAGGCAATAGACCCGGCCGGTCAGCGCCACGGGGTGCTTGCCGTCGGCCTTGGTGCCGGCCTGGCCCATCAACAGGCCGGTGTTCAGGCCACCCGCGCCGCTAATGACGCCGGCCACGGCGCGGTCGTAGGGAGTGGAGCTGGGCACCAACTGGCCCGGGCGAGCCGGATCAATGCAGACCACCATGCCCGGCTGGACCGGCTGGCCGGACGAGTTGACGTCGAACTGCTCGGACAGATCGCTGCCGCCGGTGATCTGCAGTTCCTGGGTGGTGATGCGGCCGTTGCCGCCGACCGAAGCGTCCAGCGTGATCGTGGTGGTCCCGTTGGTGTTCCGGAGGCGAATGGCCGCCGCGCCGTCCCCGTCGTCGCCATCCAGCTCGAGGCGCTCGGCGCCGGCTGCGTTCTTGACGGAGATCAGGCCGCCGTCATTCGCATAGTTTTCCGCGAAGATTTCCACCCCGGTGCTGCCGTCGGCCTGGCGTAGCTGCATCCAGGCCCCCAACGAACTGCCGTAGGCGGCCTGCAAATACACCGTCTGGGTGCCGTCGGAGTCGTAGAGGTAAAGGTCGCCGCCGCCGTAACTGCCCTGGCCATCGAGCAGCGCGCGGGTTGAACCATTGGTGTTCTTGACCTCAATCAACCCGCCGCCCCCGCTGTCGCCTTGGAGGTTGATGGTTTGGCTGCCGTCGTTGGCGTAGAGCAACACCTGCCCGCCGCCGCTTGAGCCGTAGCCGTCGAGCCACAGGCGCAGGCCGCCGTTGGTGTTGTAGAGATACATCTGGGCGCCCCCGTTGACGTCGCCATACAGGATGGCCGCATACTGCCCGTCGCCGGTATAAACGTTGATCTGGCCGCCGCCGTTGTTGCCCTGGCCATCAATGAAAACGCGGTCGGAGCCGTTGGTGTTGCGGGCCGCGATCGAGCCGGCCCCGCCATCGTCGCCGTCGAGGTAAAGGCCGCTGCTGCCGTTAGCGGTGTAGAGGCTCAGGTAGCTGCCGGTCGAGCCGCCGTAGAGCCGGGCGCGGACGGTGCCGTTGGTCGTCAAGAGCTGCAGGTCGCCCGCGGTCGAAGAGGCGGTGAGATATGCGCGGGCGGAGTTGTTGGAGTGGTAGAGATAAAGGCTGCCGCCGCCGTCGTTGTTGGCCCGCAGGTCCACCGTGAGGTCGTTGCCAATGTTGTCGTAAAGCATCAACTCGCCCCAAGACGGCCCGTAGAGGCGGAGCCGTTCCAACCCGTCGCTGCTGCCGTAGGCGCTGAGCCGGCTGTTACTGCCGGCGAGGCTGAGCGCCGGCGTGCCCGCCCCGGTGCGGTAAATGTCCAGTTGGCCGGAGACGGTGCTGGGATCGCCCAGGGTGATGCTGTCGCCCAGTTGCACGCTGGTGACCGAGTTGCTGGCCAGCTTGGCGGCGGTGATGGCGCCGTCGGCGATCTTGGCCGTGGTGACGGCCCCGGCGGCGAGCTTGTTGGAGGTGATGACTCCATCGGGCACGTTGGCGGCCATGAAGGCGTAGCCCACGGCGGCAATGCGCTGGTCCGGCGACAGCCGTTGGAAGCCGGTGACCCCGTCGTTGAACCAGACCCGCAGGCGCACGTCGCTGTTGGTGAAGACCGTGGCCGGGATGGCCACGCTCATGCCCCCCAGGCTGGTGTCGCCCAGGAGCACGGCGTAGAGGCCGTTGGAGACGCCCAGCGACACCGCCGCCGTCGGCTCCCCTCCGCCGGCGCTGGAGCCGTCGTTGCTCCAGAACGAGACCGTGCCGCTGCCGTTGACCAGGGCGAACTTGAACTGGCCGGCGCCGTGGAAGTTGGTGCCGGCGGTGAGGATGCGGCCCTGGTAGTGGATCAGTTGAGGCACTTGGGCGTGGCTTGCCAAAAGAGCCCCGGACACCAAGATGCCCGCCACAAACAATCGGGGAATTGTCATGGAGAAGGCGTTTTTTAGATGGTTTCGGGTTATTTCAACGGCTCACATTACCATGTATTCCCGAACATAGTCAATAAGAAAGTTGAAGCATTTTCTGACTGCCACTTCCTGGGGTGCGTCAGCCCTGAGCTGCAATCAGGCCGCAGCGCCGGGTGGAGTTGACCCGCGGCCTGGTCCCGCTTACCGCGGCTTGGTCGGGACCGAACGGTGTCCTGCAGCCACCGATCCTGGTTGGGCGGGGATCACCGGCGGTGCCCTCCGCAGCCTTTGCATCGGATGCGCCCAGGGCCAGCACAGCTCCTGAGGCGGAGGCGACGTCGCCCTTCGGAGCACTGCGACTCAAGTGCAGAGGTCCGGGCAACCAGACTTGCGCGGCGCGGGTCGCCGAGAGATTGCGACCTGCGGCTTGCCTATCGGCTCACGGCTGCACCGAGCGATAGAACCGCTGCGGGTAGGCTGGGGCGTTGGTGTCGATGAACTGGAACAGGCCGGTCACCAAGTCCGCCACGTGGGTGCTCAGTGTCTCCCAGACGATGGGCGGAGCCACGTTGGTGGTGGCCTGGATCAGATAGGAGTAACCCGGATTACCACTGAAGTGGAGTTCCATGTGCCCGGTGTTACGGTCGTACCGGTAACCGGTCACTTGCTGGGGCACAGCTTCGCGCACAGCCAGAATGCCTGTCTGCAACAGGCTCGGGATATCCCAAGCCAACCCTGGCGGCAGAGCTGGCAGCTCCAGCTCCGCAAACGCGCCTTCATAACTGCCGGCGTCAATTAGCCAGAACCCGTCGCCCAGTTGCGGGGTTGAGCCTAGATTCCGGATCACCAGCCGGCCCCCGAAACTCACCGCCGACGCGCCGAAGATCTGGTCGCTGCCCTGGAGCGAATCGCGGTCGATGTCCAGATAGAGCGTGCCTCTCAACGTTAACATCCCGCCCACTGCCAAGTCTTCCAAGGCCGGCCCTAGGTCAAGTGCGCCGCCCGGCTCGACCGTGACGGTGTCGTAGAATTGGCCGTCGTGGACCAGTGTGCCGCTGGCCACGGTGACTGGGCCGGTGAAGGTGTTGGCCCCGGAGAGCGTGAGTGTGCCGGCACCCAACTTGGTCAGGCCGCCGGAAGCGTTGGGCCCAAGGATCGCCGTGGCGCTGGCGCCCGTGCCGCCGCCGCCCGAGAGCGTGACCAAAGCGGTCGTGTAACCGCGGCCCGGACAGGTGACGACGATGTTGGTGACCGTGCCGGCCAAGTAGTCGATCTGGGCTACTGCAGTTGCGCCGGAGCCGTCGCCGCTGATGGTGACAATGGGCGGGGCGATGTAATCGCTGCCCGGGTTGTCCAGGCTGATGCTCTGCACACCTTCACCATCGGGGGCCAAAAGCGGTTGCGGTATGCCAATGTCAAACCCAGCGGTGTCGATTACTGCGCCACCCGGATAGACATAGGCGGCGGTCAGCTTGCCGATGAAGTTGGGATCGCTGGCCTTGGCCCGGAGTGTGCCGCCATTGAAGTTCAGCAGGCTGGTGGCCCCCGCATCCCGCATGGTGATCCCTGGCGTGGCCAGTGTGCCGCCGTTCAGATTCACAATCCCGTAACCAGCAAACCCGCCGTAGTTGAGCCCGATCCAGAGCGAGCTAGCCAAGTCAACCTGGGCGGAGCCGGCAATGGTCAGCTCGCCTCGGCCCTGCTCGCCCACAATCAGGTGCTGGGCGGGCACCGGGTGAATGAATTGGCCGCCGGTCAAGTAACCCACGCCGTAGCCTGAGCTGGGCGCGCCGCCGAACCGGCCAAATACAGCCCAGCCGCCCTGCACATTCACACCACCGCTTTGGTAATAGACGCCTTGGGCATAGGCGCCCACCTGCCAGTTGTTGATGAGGTTGGTGAACGTGCCCCCGGCTTGCAGGTAGAAGCCGTAGGCGCCTACGTCGCCGGTGCCCCACTGGCCGCCAATGCGCATCTCGCCCCACCAAGACGACGGCCCCAACAGCGTGCCGCCCACCTGATAGGCCGCGCCGACGCAGTTAGCCGGTTTGCCGATATCGAAGGCGTTGAAGATCACCTTGCCGTTGTCGGCCAGGTAGAACCGGGCGCGCGACGGGGTCACGTCGCCGATGTTGAAGTCATGCAGCACCGTCAGCACGCTGTTGCCCACTACCGCCAGCGTGCCGTCTGACCCGGGCACGTTGCCTGCCACACCGCTCCAGCGGTTCACGGTCAGGTTGGCGTTGGAGAGCACCAGCAGACCGCGATTGACAAAGAAATGCGTGGCGTCGTTAAACGCGGTAGTGCCGGCATAAACCATCGTGCCCAGGCCTTCCTTGAAAAAGTAAGTGTCACCGCCTGCACCGGTCATCGCGCCGGTGAACAGGGCCAGGGTATCGGCTGCCACGTCCACCGTGCCGCCATTCCAAGCGGCCGTGCCAAACACGATGTTCCGTGCCGAAGCAAATGACGTCGTACCCGCCACGCGCAACGTGCCGCCCGGGTTGAGGACGATCTGGCCGGCGCCGAGGTTGGCGTCGGCGCTGACTACGGCCACGCCGCTGCCGTTGATGACGGTGTCGCCGCCATAGGTGTTGTTGCCGTTGAGCATCAGCGTGCCGCCGTGGACCACAGTCTGGCCCGCCTGGCTCAGGTTGCCGTTGATGGTGGCCGTGCCGCCGCCGGACTTGGCGAGCGCGCCTGGGCCAGTCAGATTGGCATCCACGGTGCCGGCCTGCACTTCCACGGACGGCGCGGTGAGCGTGCCGGTGCCCAGGATGGCGCCATTGACCAATGTCACCGGCCCAGCGCTCTGGTCATGGCCTTGGATGTCGAGGCTACCGCCGTTGATGCTTAAGGAGCTATTGGGCGACAGCGTGTTCGGTGCCCCGGCCAGCAGCGTGCCTTCGTTGATAGTAGTGGGCCCGGCGTAGTCATTGACACCGGCCAACGTGACGGTGCCAGGCGTAGCTTTAGTCAGCCTGCCGCTGCCGGTGAGTTTGGCGCTGATGGTGCCGCTGCGCACCTCGTAGCTGGGGGCCGCCAACGCGCCGCTGCCCACAATTGCCCCCGAAACCAGCGTCACAGGCCCAGCCGACTGGTCGTGGCCCTGGATGTCCAGCGTGCCGCCAGCTACCTGCACCAGGCTGTTGCGCGACAGCGCATTGGCTACGCCGGCGGCTAGCGTCCCCGCATTGATGACGGTGTTCCCGGCAAAATCGTTGCCGCCACTGTTTGCCAAGGTGAATGCACCGGTGCCGTTCTTGATCAAGCCGGCGCTGCCGCTGATTTTGCCGGTGCCGGTGAGGGTATAGCTGAGGGCGCTGTTGTTGATGGTAACGTTGGCCGGTTGGACCGTTGTGCTCAAGTCCACGGTTGTGGTGCCCGGAGCCGAATCGTCAAATAGCACCAGGTCGCCGTCCAAGTAAGTCGTAGGCGTGCCGGAAGAGGCGCCTACCCAATTGGTCGTCGTGCCGATGTCCCACACCCCGCCGCTGACCAAACCGGCCCACTTGGGGGAGTCGAACGACAGCACTCGCAAGTCAACCGAGTTGTTGGCCGGGTTGATCACAAGCTCAGCCACTACACGGGCAGGGAGTGTCCCCAGCGCAAAGCTGCCCGAGCCAGCCAGCGTGCTGCACTTGATGAGCGGGAACTGGCCGACCGCCAGGTTCGCCGCAGCGATGTTTAGGGTAATGACCCCGTTGACGGTCAGTGCGCCAGCCACGTCCAACGGTGCGGCTGTCGGGTTGCCGAATGCGCCCAAATCGAAGTCCAGCGTGGCACCGGAGCTGGTGCCCAAGGTCAAATTCGCCACGCGCAATTGCGCATTGGCCGCCAGCACCTGGACCGCCAGGCCAGCCCCGTCGGCTAAGGTGTAATCGCCTGCGCCGGTGCTGGCGGTAGTGACCGCTAGCTTGCCGCCATTGACCAGAGTCGGGCCGCTGTAACGGTTGGGCCCGGTCAACGTCAACGTGCCTGCGCCCAGCTTGGTCAGCCCACCGGTCCCAGAAATGCTGCCCGAAAAGACTGTCGAACTGTCGTCTCCGCCGCAGCTCAGCCTGGCTGAGCCCAGCGCCACATTGCCTGCGCCGCTGAGCGAGCCCACCGTTTGATTATTGTTGTTGAGGTCAAACGTGGCACCCAGCGCCACGCTCAGGTTGGCTGAAGCCGACAGCACATTTGGCCGGTTGGCCCGGAGTGCGCCGCCGCTGATGAGGGTTGGCCCGGTGAAAGTGTTGGCGCCACCGAGCGTGAGCGTGCCGGTGCCCAGCTTGGTCAGGCCACCGCTGCTGTTGGGGCCAAGGGTGGGCGTGCCCAATGTGGCCGGAGTCACTGGCAGCCCACCGTGAAGTGTGACTGTAGGCGGAGCGCTAAAGTCGCGGCCCGGACAAGTGATGACAATCGACTCGAGCCGATACGTCCCTGCGCCGGTGCCGTCATCGGCCATGATGGCCACGGCGGTAGCGCCGCTGCCGCCACCGCCACTGATGCCCACCACCGGCGGCCCCATGTAACCGCTGCCGCCTGACAGCACCGGGATGCTGATCACACCGTTGCCCGTGGGCGCAAGCAGCGGCTGGTTAACTGTAATGTCAAACCCGGCAGAGTCGAACACCGCGCCGCCAGCATAGACCCGGAGGTCGGTCATGTTTTCCAAAAAGGCCGGCTCGTTGGCCTTGGCTTGGATGACGCCGCCATTAAGGCTGATGTAGGCCAGGCCGCCCGGCGCGTCGCCCCAACGCTCGAAGCGCGGCACCCGCACTACACCGCCGTTGACGTTCAGATATCCGTTGCCAGTCGAGCCGCCGTAAGCGTGCGCGACCACAAGGCCCAGATTGCAGTCCAACACAGCCGACCCGGTTACCGTAACCTCGCCTCGGCCTTGCTCGGCACAAAACTGGCGCGTGCCCGTGCCGGTGTGTCGGTATTGGCCGCCGGTCAAATACACAATGCCCCAGCCACCGCCGTAGCGGCCCGGGGCTGTCCACCCGCTCTGGATATTGATGCCACCGCTTTGATACCACAGGCCCTTGCCCCAGGCGCCGATGTGCAGGTTGTTGGGGTTGTTGAACGTGCCGCCGCTCAGTTGATAAAACCCGTAGGCGCCCGCCCCTTCGCCAATGCGCCATTCATTAGCCGTGGGAGTGAAGCCCTGAACCACGCCACCGCTTTGGATCATCACACCCGCGGTATCGTTCTTGCCCACCCAGAACCGCCGCACCTCGATCCGCGCGTTGTCCTGCACGTAACACCAGCCCCGCCCCGTGCCCCAGTCGCCGATATTGAAATCCCGGCCGTCGGCCAGCAGCAGCTTGCCATTGTCCCGCAGATACACCCAGCCCCAGCCACCCTCGCCGTTACCGACGCCGAACCAGCCGCCGGTGACGTTCACCACGCCGTCTCCAGCAATGGTCAGGTCGCCCCGGCAGTTGTTAATGTCGCCCACCAGGAATCCGTCGCCCGTTTTGTTGATGACGCCGTTGTGGACGATGAGGTGACTCAAGGGCGTGAAGCCCGTGCCAGCCCGGCCCGACACGAGCCAGTTGGCCACGGTGAGCGTGCCGCCGTTGGTCACAATGATGTTGCCGGGGATGCCGTTGTTGCCCGCCCAGGCTTCGCTCACGGTGGGCACGGCGGTACTGACGATGGCGGTGCCATTGATGACCTCGGCAATGGCCCAGCCAGTAGCGTTGTTGGGGACCACCCCACCGCTCCAGTTTGCCGGCACATGCCAGTCGCCCACAGCCGGCCCGACCCACCAATCAGCTCGGGCACACCATAAGCCATTGACCGCCACCAACAGGCTCGGGAGGAAGATTCGGGCAGGGTTCATTGGATACTTCACGATTCGGTTCTGGTTTAGCAGCGACCCCGCAGAACCTGGCAGGCGCAGCGCGCACTTTAAGCGCGGTTCGCCGGTTTGAGTCTTTTCGGCACCGCGACATCGCGGTTCTTTTACACCACCCGAGGCCGCCTGTCAACTTGGCCGGCTGTCGCACCTTGCCAGCGAGTGCACCTGAGCTGGTTGCGGCTCAGTACGCCTGGCGTAGCGCAGGTTTCTCGGCACGGGGCCAGGACATGGGTTACAATGGAGAGCCAGGACATAGGTTACAGTCCCCGAGTGAGATTTGGAGTTTTCTGCCGGCGTGGCGTGGAAAACTGGCTCGCTGTTGGAGGCGCGGCGGCGGTTGGTTCAAGCCGCTCTGCGCCAGGTTCAGTCGCTGGCTCAACTTTGCCGCCAAGCCGGCGTGAGCCGCAAAACCGGTTACAAATGGTGGCGCCGTTTCCGCACCGAAGCGGGGCTGGGGCTGCGGGATCGTTCGCGTCGGCCCCACCGCTCGCCCACCCGAACCCCCGGCCGCTGGCTGGCAGCCGTGCGCCAGGTGCGCCGAAGACGTCCGACTTGGGGTGGCAAGAAAATCTATGCCTGGCTGCGCCGCCGCCATCGGCACGCTCGCCTGCCCAAGCCGCGGACCATCACCCGGTGGCTATGGCGCTGGGGCGCGGTGCGCCGCCGCCGGCGAACAGGCCGCCGCGGGCCGCAGCGGCCCAGGCCGGAGCTGACGATCCCGGCCCGGCCCAACCAGGTCTGGACCCTGGACCTCAAGGGTTGGTTTCGCACCGGCGACGGCCAGCGGGTCGATCCACTGACGGTACGAGACCTGTTCAGTGGCTATGTGCTGGGCATCCGCCTGCTCCGGCATCGCCACCAGCACGTGCAGCGGTATTTCCAGCGGCTTTTGGCGCGCTACGGTCTGCCGGAGATTATTCGAGTCGATCAGGGGCCGGCCTTCGCAGGCGACGGGGCTCTGGACTGGTGTGGACTCTCGGAGTGGTGGTTCAGCTTGGGCATTCGGGTCCAATTCACGGGCCGGGCTCGGCCGCACGACAACGCCGCGCATGAACAAATGCACCGGGTTTACCAACAGGAAGTGGCCCGTCGGCCGGGGCCCACGCCTGCGGCTCAGCAGCGACGCACTGATCGTTGGATCCGCTATTACAACTGGGAACGGCCGCATGAAGCGTTGGGCCAGCGGGTGCCGGCGGAGGTGTATCGCCGCAGTCGCCGCCGCTACCGACGGGCCGCGCGCCCGTGGCGCTATCCCCGCCGTTGGCACACGGCGCGGGTCACCGCCAGCGGTCACGTGCGCTGGCGGGGGCGACTGCGGGTGATCGGGCGGGCCTTCGGCGGCCAACGGGTCGGTTTCAAACCCGTCGGACCGGGCGTCCACGAAGTCTATTTTCGTACCCATTTGATTGGGCTGTTGGTGGACCGCGATCGGGGTGGGATGCGTCCGGCGCCATGGAGTAACGCTCGGGGGACTGCGTCCCGAGTGTAACCCATGTGCTGGCGCTGGACTGTAACCCATGTCCTGGCTCCGTGCCTCTCAACCTGAGGTATAGCCGACCTCCACTCGGCGGGCGAAGGTAGCCGCCGGCGTGAGGCCGCGGAATGATTCGTCCGGCGCCGCCACAGCTCCGCCGCGTTACGGCGGTGGGTGCCGAAGCCAGGAGTTGACGGGCCCAGGTCAAGATGATGGATTCGTGGTGTTCTCCTGAGCCGATGCTACGGCTTGCGAGTACTCGAGTCGGGGTGGTGCAGGCTGAGCGGACGGGGATCGGACAGCCGGGCATTGTCTGGAGCTGAATGTGGGGCTGAAACCAAGCGGGCTTTATCGGTCTAGGCATCCTGTTTTTGTGATTGGGGGGCAATCGCCCGTGGCTGCGGTGTGATCGCCGGCTTGGCGGACATTAGGCTCCATTCTTAGTCAAAGCCTTCTCCCCGCACCGGCCGTATAAAGACTGTGGGTAGATCTCAAGCCGAACAAATGGCCTTATCCCCAAAACGAGGGACTGATTTATTGGTGCTGCAATTAGTCCAAACGGCAGAAAGGCGATCGTATGAAAGCGAAAAACTTGCCCCAAAAGAGTTCGCTGACCCTATTTCCCTTGTGCCGCAGCTTGGCATTGGTGCTGGTCGGCGTTGGGTTTTGGTTACTAGCGGCCGCCCAACAGGCGGTCGGGCGTCCACCGCCCCTGGCGGTCGATGATTTGTCGGCAGATTTTTCCTTGGCGGCTAATCCCAACGGGCCGTGGAGCTACGGGTATTTGACTGCATTGGACGGGACCTTCGGGCTACTGCCGACGCCGCGGACCTTCTACAGCGACAACGGGGTGTCGATAGAGATCTGGGAACTGAGCACGTATCGGCTGCCGGCGGTAGCGCGGGTGTTGGGCCCAGGCACAGCGATTTCGGATGGAGGCCGATTCACAGCCCTGGCTGGCACAGTGTTCTTTGCCCCTGGGGCTGATGGGGCGCCTGAGAACTTTGGCGTGATTCGGTTTACGGTGCCGGCAGGGGGCAGTGGGCGGTATCGGATCGAGGTGGCGGTGCGGAGTCAGTTTGACGGCGCGCGGTTGCGGGATGCGGACTTTCATGTGGTGAAGAACGGGGTGGAGTTATTTGGGCAGCACTTGGCTCCCAACTCAGGCACCGGCTACACCAACGAAGTGGAGTTGGTGGCTGGGGACCGGATTGACTTTGCGGTGGGGCGTGGGCCTGACGGGTTGACGTTGGACACTGGCTTAAAGATCCAGGCTCGGCTGACGCAGCTCCCGACGCCGGCCAACAACGCCCCTATCGCTCAGTCCCGGTCGGTGATCGTCAACGCCAATACTGCCGTGCCGATCACCCTGGTTGCGACCGACCCGGATGGCGATCCGTTGACCTACAGGGTCAGCGCACCGGTGCATGGTGCCTTAACCGGCTCTGCACCGGACTTGATCTATACGCCGGCGACGAATTACTGCGGCCTGGACAGCTTTACGTTCATGGCCAGCGACGGGAAGACAAACTCGAACGTCGCCCAGGTCCAGATTTTGGTGCTCGGTGCTCGAGACAGCCTGGAGCAGGTGCTTAACGAGCTGGTGGCATTGCAAGCGGGGATCACCAACCGGCAGATCAATGAGAAGCTGAGCGAGGCAGTCGAACATCTCTCGGCCGGCCTGGTGAGCAGCCTGTGGGTTGACCCGATGCACTTGGTTGCCAAGAAGGGTGACCGCATCTTTGCTGAGGCTAAGGAGACAGTGAGACGGTTTCAGGAGCTGCTGGACCTCAAGCAAAGTGCGATCCGGGACGGTGTGCTGCGAGGGTTCATCGATCAAATCGTGGGTGCAACCCGGCTGTTGGCCCTGGTGAGCGTCCATGAGGCGGCTCAGGCGGGGTTGAAGCCAAACAAGCTCGCTGAAGACCTCAGGGAGCTGGCCAAGGGCGACGAGGAAGCCACCGCGGGCAGGTTCGCCAAAGCTATCGACCATTATCGGCATGCCTGGAAGCACGCGGTCCATCTCCGAATCAAACCTGCGGTGCACCTGGCGCGTGGGACGGCGCACGTTGAATTTGTCGGTATCGAGGGCCAAACCTCCGTCATCCAAGCCTCGACCAACCTGACAGACTGGGTGACGATTGGCACGTGCCAGGCCGATCAACAGGGTCAGGTGCGGTTTGCCGACCCGGACGCTGGGCGGTATCCGATCCGGTTCTATCGGGTCGTGGAGCAGTAATCTGACTGTCCCAAATTGGTGAGCAGCGCTGCCCTGGGCTAGCCACGTGCGCTGAGATGCGAATGGTGTCGGCGCGCCTGTAGCGGTGCTGGGTTGGGCCACAGCGCCAGTGTGCCGTGGCGAACGGGCAGCCACCGAGTGCTGACCGATCGTGGTGGAGTTTCGGTGGGTTCTGGCTGCGGCTGGGCTTAGTCCACGTAGAGGGCGTTTTTCAGTTCGTGCACCAGCATGCTCATGTCGGGATAGCGCTTGGCCGGATCGACCTCCAAGCACCGAAGAATGGCTTTCTCCAAGCCAGGGGGCACATCGGGATTGATCTGGCGCGGGGGCACTAGCTCGTTACGGCGTTGGAGTTGGGCCATGAGGATGTCCTTAGGCGTGGCACCCTCGAACGGCTTACGCCCGGTGACCAGTTCATAGGCTGTGACGCCCCAGGCAAAGATGTCAGCCCGATGGTCCAAGGGTTGGCGTTGGAGCTGTTCGGGTGCCATGTAGGCGGGTGTGCCGGGGTTACGGCGCAGGCGTTTGGGCTGGGGCGGTCGGGGCTGGGCCAGGTCAAAATCCACAAGCCGCACGTAGCCGTTGCGGGTCACCAGCACGTTTTCCGGCTTAAAGTCCAGGTGCATAAACCCGCTGTCGTGCACGTGTTCCAGGGCGACTGCGGTGTCGATCAAGATCTGGGCCAAGGACTCCTGCAGCACCGGGTCTTGCTCCAAGGCCAGTTGCTTCAGGTTCGACCCCTCCACATACTCCATCAGCAAGTAAGGCAGCCACCGGATGCGGCCATGCTCGATGTATTTGATGACGTTGTCGTGCGCGTGGAGTTTGGCTAAGATGGCGCAGCCGCGAAAGAACCGGCGACGCGCTAGGAGATTGAATCGGAGCCGGTCGCGGAGCTTGCGCAAGGCATAGGGTCGGCCCTCAGCATCGGTGGCCAACCAAATCTCGGCCATGCCGCCCTGGTTGAGCAGCTCCTGAAGATGGAACCGGCCGAACCGCCTGGCTTTGGCCGGCGTCTCCTGCAGGTCTGTCTGGCTCAGGTCGAATGTCATGCGGCCCGATACTCTAGACGCATTTAACATCAAGCCGGTTCCCAAGCCAAGCAAAGCCCGGCACCGGCTTCGGCCAAAAAAGCCATAGCCGGGGCAGGGGGTTTGGGTCACGATTCGGTTTGCCGGCCTGGGCTGGCCGGCTAGGCATGCACAAGCTCAAGCTCATGCACTGGACAGTATGAACGGGTGTCGATCTGCCATTGTGACGGTTGCCTTTGGGCACTCGACTGAGCGTCTGGATTACACCTTCACCAGTTTCGCGATAAACCGGGGGGTGCCACTGCACGCGTTTATCTTGGGGCACGAACTGCCTCGACGCCGCTTGCCGGAGGTCCAGTATCATCTGGTGGAGCCGGTGCCGGACTTTTCGCATCCGCTGCGTGAGGTGTATTTCAGGCGGCTGGAACTGATCGACCGGTTAGATGTGGACTATGTGTTGACGGTGGATTCGTATGACGTGCTGTGCTTGCAGCCGTTGCCCCCGTTCGACCGGTTGTTGGGGGACGCCGCGGTAGCCGGGTGCGTCGAACATTTGGGCTGCCGTTACATCCTGGGCCAGGGCTACACCGCCAATTTCCTCAACTGCGGCGTGCTGTTTTGGAACGTGCCGGCCAGCCGCGAAATTCGGGCTGAGATTGTGGCTCGTGGCCGCTCGCATTTTCGCACCGTGGCCGACGATCAATGGGTGATCAACGAGGTGCTCCAGACCAAATACTACGACCGGCTGCGGATCTTGCCCTGCCAGTACAACTACCGGGCTTACTTGAAACGGCGACAGCGGGGCTGGCCCACGGTGGATCATTTGGACGGGGTCATGATTTACCACAATGGCACGTGCATGGATCTGGCTAAGGCTCTAGGGCAACCCAAGCCACGGGCTGAGTTACCGCCCCTGCCTCAGGACGGACGGCCTCTGACGCCGGGCGAGCAGTTTTGGCGGCGGCTGCGCCTGCGCCTGGGCCGTCACATCGTCAAGTAAGCCTCACGCCCTCGGAACGCCACGGCGGCAAACTACTGCTGGGCAACACCCCAGCTCAGCAGGCCGATCAGGTGGCTAGTTTTGACGGCGGAAATAGGCTGTGCCAATGTCGCCATGGTCTTCGAGCACCCGCACGAAGCTAAAGCCCAGAGCCGCTAGTTGGGCTTGCACTTGGGCCAAAGGCGCCTGCCAGGTGTGCCATTCCACCAGCGCCGCGTCCACGAGGTTCATGAACTCGGTTTCGGTTCTCAGAAAACTCAATTCCGAGCCTTCGATATCGAGTTTGAGCACGTGGCAACGCGTGGCGCCCAAGTGGCGCTGCCATTCTTGGCTCACGCTGACGCAGGGCACCCGGATCGGTCGCCACCGACCTTTGAGCCCCATTTTCTCCAAGTCCGGCAGGTGGCTGGTCGAACAGATGTTCGATTCGTACAGGTAAAACTCGGCGTGCGTGCCCGGCGGCCCTTCGCCCACCACACCGTGGACGGCCACAACGTCAGTCAAACCATTGGCTTGCAGGTGCCAGCGGGCTTCTTCCAGCGCCTCAGGATTGGCATCCAAGATCAACCCGCGCAGTCGCCGGCCTTGAGCCAGGTGCGCTAGCCAGCAGGTGAAGTAACCCACGTTGCAGCCCAAATCGGCGAAGCTAGTGAAACCTGGAGGGAGCAGGGACGCGTCATAGAGTTGGCCTTTGCTGAACATGTCCTCGGCCAACGGAATACTTTCAATCCAGCGCGCCCGATAAACCACACCGCTACCGGGCAGGCGGCGCACGCGCGGGAACCTGCGCAACCACGCGTTGGCCACCCGATGCAGGCGCAGCCGCACTGCGGCGTGGCGGAGGGCAGGAGATTGGGCCAGGGCAGCGATCAGGTTCGGCATGGGGGTGGCTACGGCTTTTTGCGATAAAGCAGGAACGATGGGTGCAGGAAATTGTACCGGACGTATTGGTAAATCTTCAGCCCCAGGTCCACATACTCCAGGTCGGGGTAGTTTTGCTCGACAAACTGCCGCCAGCGCGCATTGGGCCAGCGGGTCTGATGCAGCTCCAGTCCATGGTGGATGTCGGATGTCTCGGTGGTGGAGGCAATGAAGTAGCCGCCAGGCTCCAGGTGTCGCCGCACGTTCTCGAACACCGCCGGCAAGTCCGGCGTGGCAATGTGCTCCAACACCTCCCAACAGGTGATCAGGTGGAACTTGGTCGGCTGGCCGTCCAGGGTGACTTGGAACGGCTTGGTGATGTCGCAGGTAAACAGGTTCCGATGCGCATACCGGTCCCAATACGGTCGTCGATGCTTCAACGAGTAGTCCGAGCCTTCCAACCCGATGGCCACCCAGCCCAAGGCCAGGAAATCCGTCACCAGTTTGCCGCCTGCACAGCCCAGGTCCATCATTCGCAACGGGCCCGTGCCGAACTCGGCGCGCAGTTTCTGGTCCATGTGCAAGACGAACTTCTTGTTGGTGCTGTTGTTTTCGGCGGTGCCTTTGGGGGCTAGATGATCAGGAGAATGGATAGCCACCGGATGGTTGGTCTCGCAGCCCAATACCCCAGAGGGCCAGGGCCGACCAGCTCGGCGGATGGGTAGGATGAACAGCCACAGCACCTCCCAAGCGGCTCGATACAGCCGCACGTGCACCTCGTTCCATACCCGGCGAAACTGGCCTTGAGCCAGGAACTTGAGCGCGCGCAGCACGTTTTGCCAAAACATCGCACCCCAATGTAAGAGCTGGCTGCGGCCCAAGCGAGCCGATTCGCGGCCAGGCGGCCCAGGCCACGCAGGGGACAAGGCTGCAGTTCAACTCGGCTTCGTTTGCTCCTGACCCGATGGCAAAAACTGTAACCGTAGCCGCCGCCGTTAGGCGGCGGACCTGGGTGGACCGGACGGATCAGTCCGCCGGCTCACGCCGGCGGCTACGGATTTCAGTCCCTTCGGTAGCCGCCGCCGTCAGGCGACGGACTTGACTGGATCCGGTGGATCATCCGCTGACTCACGTCGGCGGCTACGGGTCTTTACGCCGGCGGCTACTGATTTGCTTGGTACTGCTGCCAACAGCGCCAAACGGGGCTGATTTGACAGGCCTTGGACGGTGGCCTACGGTGCCGGTGGCACAGCCATGACCGCGTTGCAGGACTCGTTGGTGGAGCTGATCCGACGCACCTCGGCCGAGATGCCCGAGGACGCGCAGGCGGCTTTGCTGAAAGCGTTGGAGGCTGAGCAACGCGGCACGCTGGCTGAATCCACGCTGAAGCTCATCGCGCAGAACATCGCGCTGGCCCGGAGCAGGTCCCAGCCCATCTGCCAGGACACGGGCAGCATCTTGTTTTACGTGGACTGTCCGCGGGGCTTCGATGAGGTAAGCTTCGAGCAGGCAGCTCGTGAGGCTGTCCGAGCTGCCACGCGCAAAGGGTATTTACGGCAGAACACGGTCGATGCGCTGACCGGGGCCAATGACGGGACCAATATCGGCCCGGGTTCACCCACCATTCACTTTCAGCAGCGGGCTGAAGGCGGGCTAGAGGTGCGGCTGATTCTGAAAGGCGGCGGGTGCGAAAACGTGGGAGCTCAATACGCGTTGCCTGAGGCGCGTCTTGGGGCCAACCGCGATTTGGATGGGTGCAGGCGGGTGGTCTTGGACGCAGTGGTTCAGGCGCAGGGCAAAGGTTGTGCGCCTGGGGTGCTCGGGGTGTGTATTGGAGGCGACCGGGCCAGTGGGTATGAGTTTTCCAAACGCCAGTTTTTGCGCCGACTGGATGATCGCAATCCGGTGGAGGCGCTGGACCGACTTGAACAGGACATCCTCAACACAGCCAATGCGCTGGGCATCGGCCCGATGGGTTTTGGGGGGCGCACCACGCTGTTGGGGGTGAAAATCTGCGCGGTGCACCGGCTGCCGGCCTCATTCTTTGTGACCGTGAGCTACATGTGCTGGGCGTTCCGCCGTCAGGGCGTGGCGCTGGATAGCTCCGGGCAAATCCAGCGCTGGCTTTACTAGCCCAATGGGCCTGGGCAGTTCAGCCGCCTCCCAGCACCAGCCTGGTTTGAACCAGGCTGACGGCTCGAAGCAGTCCACTGGGTCGGCCATCAGCAGCCACAATCCTAGCGTCAAGGCCGGGCCCGTACGGGAAGGCCCGCTGGCGGTGGCGCTAGCAAGGCCGTCTGAAAAATCGGGTCTTGAATCCGAGCCGGGCCTTCCGTATGGCCAGGGGTCGGGACAACTCGCGTCGCAAGGGCTTAGGGTTTATGCGATTGGTATCTGGGTTGAGCTTGCAGGCCATCTGGGTCGTGTGCGCGGCAGTGGGTGCTGCCGAGCCACCTCGATACGATCCGACCGACTGGTATGAGGTGCGGCAGATCGAGGGCTGGACCGTGCGGGTGAACCGGGAGCTACTGGCCCAGCCGGCTTTGTGCGCCCAGACGCTGCGGGTGCTGGAGCACCAGCTTTTCCAGATCCGCCGCGTGGTGCCCAGCAACGCCTTGGTGCGGCTCCAAGCGATCCCGGTTTGGGTCGAGCGGGCGCATCCGCGCCATCGGTGCATGTGCTATCATCCGTCAGCCCAGTGGCTGCGCGAGCACGACATGAACCCTGAGAAAGCCGGGGGCATCGAGATTGCCAATGCGACCAATTTCCTGGCTTGGACACACCAGCAGCCTTGGATGGTGCTGCACGAGCTGGCCCATGGTTACCATCACCAGGTGCTAGGGCACGGGCATGCGGAGTTGCGGGCGGCTTACAAGCAAGCCGTCGCATCCGGCACCTACGAGAAGGTGTTGCACTGGGACGGGCGTCAAGTCCGGCACTACGCCTTGAACAACGACGAGGAGTATTTCGCTGAGGGCACCGAAGCTTACTTCGGCGTGAACGATTATTACCCGTTTGTGCGGGCTGAATTGCGGCAGCACGACCCGACTTTGTTCGAGTTGTTGGGGCGGTTGTGGGGCGTGACCTCAGGGAGACCATAAGCTGCGGGTGCCTGAGCTAGTTTTTGCCTTTTCGCCAGGGGTCGCTTGCGCCTTTAATTGCAGGGCATGATCATCGCGCGTTCACCGCTACGCATTAGCCTTGGTGGCGGAGGCACAGACCTGCCCTCCTACTACCGGGCGCATACAGGGTTTTTGGTCGCCGCAGCCATCGACAAGTATGTTTACATCACGCTGCACCGGACGTTCGTGCCCGACCTGATCGTGAAGTATTCGAAGATGGAGCGGGTGCCGGATGCCTCGAAGCTGGAGCATCCGATCATCCGCGAGGCGTTTGCCATGCTGGGCATGGACGGCAAGTCCTTGGAGCTGACCTCCATGGCGGACATTCCCGCCGGGACTGGGCTGGGCTCCTCGGGCAGTTTCACCACCGCGTTGCTCAAGGCGCTGCATGCGTTCAACAAGAACCTGGTGCACCCCGCCGAGTTGGCTCGGCAAGCGTGCGAAATCGAGATCGAACGGCTGGGTGAACCGGTGGGTAAACAGGACCAATACATCGCTGCCTACGGCGGCATCACCTGCTTCAAGTTCCTACCCGACGAGACGGTCGAGGCCTGGCCATTGAAGTTGTCGGAAGAGACCCTCTACAACCTGGAAGACAACCTACTGCTGTTTTTCACCGGCTACTCCCGGAGTGCGTCGGCCATTTTGCGTGAGCAAGACCAGCGCAGCCGGGCTGCCGATCCGGCGATGATCGAGCATCTGCATTTCGTCAAGCAACTGGGCATCCAAAGTGCGCAGGCGTTGGAAGCGGGTGATTTGGTCGAGTTCGCCCGCTTGATGGACGTGCATTGGCAGCACAAGAAACAACGCAGCGACCGCATGACCAATCCGCAAATCAACGCTTGGTACGACCTGGCTATGGCCAACGGTGCTTTGGGCGGCAAACTCATCGGGGCTGGTGGCGGCGGGTTCCTCATGTTTTACGCCGCCGATAAGGCCAAGCTGCGCCGGGCTATGCGCCAGGCCGGCCTGCAGGAAGTGCGGTTCCGATTCGATTTCGAAGGCACCAAGCTGATCATTTCCTGACCGTGGCTGTTTACCCCATCCCAGTGGCGATTCTGGCGGGCGGCCTGGCCACGCGCCTGCGCCCGCTGACCAACAGCGTGCCCAAGTCGTTGGTGCCGGTGGCTGGCCGACCTTTCTTGGTGCACCAGCTCGAATTGCTCAGGGCGGCGGGCATCCAGCGGGTGGTCTTATGCGTGGGGTATTTGGGCCAGATGATCCAGCAGGCGTTCGGCGACGGCCACCAGTACGGCCTGCACTTGGACTACTCGTATGATGGGCCGGTGCTGTTGGGCACCGGCGGTGCCTTGCGCCAGGCTTTGCCGCTGCTGGGCGAGCGGTTTTTCGTGTTGTATGGGGACTCATACCTGCGGGTGGATTACCGTGCGGTGGCGGAGTGTTTTGAGCGGAGCGGCAAGCTGGGGCTCATGACGGTGTATCGGAACCAGGGCCGATACGACACCAGCAATGTGGTGTTTCGCGACGGCCAGATCCTGGTTTACGACAAGACGACCCCGCACCCCGACATGGACTACATCGATTACGGGCTCAGTGTGTTGAAGGCAGCCGCTTTCGAGGGTTACCCCGCTGGCACACGCTTTGACCTGGCGGAGCTGTTGGCTAAGCTGGTGGCCCAGGGCCAACTGGCCGGGTACGAGGTGCCTGAGCGCTTCTACCAGATCGGCTCCCCGGAAGGCTTGGCTGAGCTGGAGGCGCTGTTAGCGGGCGGCAAGGCGGCTCCGGTTTCTGGTTGAAGCGGAGGGACAGTTTTGACGTCGAATGAGCCAATGGACGGCCACGGATCGAAGGATTCGAATCGCAAGCAAGACAACAACCTCAACGGGAATGTGCCTATGCCTGCTGACAATCACAGTGCCAGAACACCGGCTGCAACCGCGGCGGTGAATCGGCCCCGGGCCACACGGTGGTCTTGGAGCCGCTGGGCTGAGCTTGGGCCTTCCCCAGGTGGTTCCCTGAGCCTGGGTCGGCGTGAGCCCAATCCACGGCTGTTTTGGGTCCGATTTGTTGTCTGGCTGGTGCTGGCGGCGTTGACTTTGGGCTCGGCTGCGCTAGGTGCCCTCCAGGCGGCTGAGCCTGGCAAAATCCGGGTGTTGATCATGACCGGCGGCCATGATTTCGAGACCAACGCGTTCTTCGATATGTTTAAGGCCAACCCGGACATTACCTGGGAAACCGCCATTCAGCCCGCTGCAGACGCGTTGCTCCGGCCCAAGGCGACCCAGCGCTTCGATGTGCTGGTGCGCTACGACATGTGGCAGCCCATTAGCGATGAAGCCAAAACCAACCTGATGCGGTTCCTGGCTTCGGGCCGGGGCATGGTCTGCTTGCATCACAGCATTGCTAACTACCAAACCTGGCCGGAATGGCACCGGATGATCGGCGGACGGTACTACTTGAACAAGACCGTGGTGGATGGGGTTGAGAAACCGCGGTCCATCTGGAAGCACGATGTCAGGTTTAGGGTCCACGTGACTGACCCGAATCACCCGGTGACGCGGGGTGTGTCGGACTTTGAGATTCACGACGAGACCTACGGCCTGTTTGATATGGCGCCGGACTCGCACCTGTTGTTGACGACCGACGAGCCCACCAGCGCCAAACATATCGGCTGGGCCCGAACCTACACCGCACCCCTGCCCGATAGCCGACCTGCACGTGTGGTTTACATTCAGTTGGGCCACGATCACCTGGCTTATCAAAACCCAAGTTACCAACGGCTGGTGCGGCAAGCCATCGCCTGGGTCAGTGGGCGACTGTAGCCAAGCTGAGGGCCCTGTAGCGGCCGAGCCGAAATTCTTCAGGGTCATTGCCTGTGAGATTGCGCTGCGGGAAATCTGTTTCCTAGCTGCTCAATCTCGGTCGTTGCTGGATTTGGAGTTTCTGCCGCAAGGCCTGCACGACAGGCCCAAGGAAGGGTTGCAGCAGGTGCAGCAGCGCATCGATGCGGTCCAGCCAGGCCGCTACGATGCGATTCTGGTCGGATACGGGCTATGTGGAAACCTGATTGCGGGGTTGCAAGCCCGGCACACGCCATTGGTCATCCCTCGGGCGCATGATTGCATCACCTTTTTCTTGGGGTCCAAGCAACGCCATCAACACCTGTTCCGAGTCCAAGGTGGCTCCTACTACTACACGGCGGGGTGGTTGGAAGTGTTGCGCCGCCGCGGAGGCAGCCAGGCCCCTGCCGGTCCTTCGGGGTTTTTACCTGCTCCGGCAGGCTTGGGCGGCAGCCGGGATGAAGTTTACGCCCAGTGGGTCAACAAATATGGCGAAGAGAAGGCTCGGTACTTGGCCGAAGTGATGGGGGCTTGGGCAGGCCATTACACGCATGCGGTTTTGATCCAGTTTGACTTCACCCGACACCTGAACCTCACTGCGCAGGTCCAAGCCATCTGCGCCCAACGGGGCTGGCAGTTCCAAGAAATTCAGGGCGATCTAGGCCTGCTACGCCGGTGGTTGGATGGGCAGTGGGACCCGGCAGATTTTCTGGTCGTGCAGCCCGGCCAGCGGGTGGTACCCAGCTACACCGACAGCATCATTGCAGCCGAAGGCCCGTAGTGGCCTGCGTTGCGAGGAAGCTGTCGGCCCTGAGTGTGGGCACGGCATCGGACTGGGCGCCTGATCCAAGCAGCTTTTCGAAAAAAGGCCTGCACAAAAGCGGCTTGTGGGCCATATTATCTGCGTAAGCAACGGCTCAACCAGTTTGCCTGATAACCTATGAATCCGCGCGCTTTAGTGGTCGGGTTGGTCTCAACGGTTTGCTGGTGTGGTCTGATGCTGGCGGTGAATGCAGCCGGGGTCGAACCTTTACGATTTGGTCCACTGCAGCGGTTGACCAACGGCGAGACCGTTCTCACTTTGCACACCGCCGCAGGCGTCACCTGCCGCGTGGATGTGTCCAGCAGCTTGGTCGAGTGGACGCCGCTGGTGAGCTTGGTGGGCGGTGCGACAGTGCGGCACACGGACTCGGGGGCACCGTTTGTGGCGCAGCGATTTTACCGTGCGGTGCTCACCAACGTGATCCCCGGCGACTTCCTCGCCACAACCGCTGGGCCCGCCATCATTCATCCGGGCAACCATGCTGGGTTCATGATGCTCTGGGGCAATCACGCCATTTACGTGGACCCGGTGACCAACGTCTATGCCGGCCTGCCCAAGGCCACGCTCATTTTGCTGACCCACGACCATGCCGATCACTTGAACAACACGACCCTCAGCGCAGTGATCGACCCGGTTGTGGGCCGGATCGTGGCACCGCAAGCTACCTACAACAATCTGAGCACCGCGCTTAAAGGCGTGGCACAAGTGCTTACCAACGGCGGGGTGCTCCAATGGTCCGAGCTGACAATCGAGGCGGTGCCCATGTACAACCTTTCCACCAGCTACCATCCGCGCGGTCGGGGCAACGGCTACGTGGTCACGCTGGGTGGCCGTCGCATTTACATCAGTGGCGACACCGACAACACACCCGAGGTGCGGGCTTTGACAAACATCGACGTGGCATTTGTGTGCATGCGCCCGCCTTACTGCATGTCGGTTACCGACGCTGCCCAGGCCGTGCGCGCGTTTCGGCCCCGGGTGGTCTATCCCTATCACTACCTGGGCAACGACGTGAATTTGTTCAAGCAACTGGTGGGGACTGATCTGGGCATCGAAGTCCGGTTACGTTCTTGGTACTGAGTGCTCCAGGCAGGCCCAGGGTTTTGCGTTATGAAACTGACGGTTACACGCCGTAGGTTCCTGGCCACCAGCGCGACCGTCTGCACCGGGCTGGTGTGGGGCAGTTGGGCCGGGGCGGGTGACCCGACCGAACGCGTCTGGCGAGCGGCAATCATTGGCCGCACTGGCGGAGGCGACTACGGCCACGGCTACGACCAGATTTTCAAGGGCTTCCACAACATCAGTGTCGAAGCGGTGGCGGATGCTGACTCTGAAGGCCTACGCAAAGCCGCCGAACGGTCCGGGGCCAAACGCCAATACCGCGATTACCGCCAGATGCTCGAGAAGGAGAAACCGGACCTGGTCTCGATCGCACCGCGGCACCCGGATTGCCACCGTCCCATGGCCTTGGCCGCGATTGAAGTCTGCCGCGGGATTATCATGGAGAAACCCATGACCGAAACCCCGGCGGAGGCGGACGAGATTTTGGCCGCGGCGGATCGGCGCGGGGTCAAAATCTGCGTGGGGCACACCCGCCGCTACACCGCCGAGTTTGTGCGGGTGCGGGCGCTGCTGCAGCAGGGCCTCATCGGCACCGTGCGGCAGGTGCGCATCCAGGGTAAACAAGATCAGCGGGCCGGGGGTGAAGACTTGCTGGTGCTGGGCACGCACGACTTTGACCTGATGCGGTTTTACTTCGGCGATCCGTACTGGTGCATGGCCAGCGTCACGGTGGGCGAACGGGACATTACCCGAGCCGACGTGCACCAGGGCCGTGAGCCGGTCTGGGTGGCCGGAGACACTGTCCACGCCATGTTCGGCTTTCCGAACAACGTGATGGTCTCGTGGCATTCGGTCAAAACGGCTGACCATTGGAACAGCCCGTTCTCCAAACAGGAAAAGTGGGCCTTCGAAATTCTGGGCACCAAAGGCATCATTGCTTACCAGTCCGGCCTGGACTTTGCCTGGTTGGACTCGCCGTTCTTGGCGCAGCTGGACGGTGCGGTGGGCTGGCGGCCCTTGCCCCAACCCAAGGACTGGAGCTGGCCAGACCATGCCCGGCATCCGGTCAAGGACCTCATTCACGCTATCCAAACCGATACCCAGCCGGTCTGCAGCGGCTACGACGGTCGATGGGCTGTGGAGATGGTTGCGGCGGTGTATGAATCGCAGCGCAGCCGCGCACGGGTCAACTTACCCTTGGCCGAGCGCACTCACCCCCTGCTGCGGTTATAGGCCAACTTCAGAAGCCAGGGGTCGCTCTGCTGGCGGACTGTGCCCGGCTTGGCGGTGTTCCCGGCGAAGGTTTTTCAACGGGTCACTCGATCTTCAGCGCCCAATCCTAAACCCGCGCCGGTGCGACCTTGTTGCGCCCGCGTCAACGATAAGGTCAACTGGGCCGCCGGTTAACAAGGCTTGGTGCCGGTCATGCGCGCGATGAGTCGGTCGTTGAGTTCCTGAGCGGGGTTCCGACCCATGCTCTTGAGCTTGGTGTAAAAGGCGGCCACCTCGACCAACCGAGCCACATCCCGGCCAGGCATAACGGGCACGACCACATGCGGGATACGGATGCCCAAGATCTCCACGTAGTCCTCTTCTATGCCAAGCCGTTCGATGTCTTCGCTCGGCTTCCACCACTTGAGGGTCACGACCAAGTCCACGCGTTTTTGTGGACAAATCGCGCGCACACCGAACAAGGCGGCCACATCAATGATGCCAATGCCCCGCACCTCCATGTGGTTGCGGGTTAACTCGGGGCTGGTACCGATCACCTCGCGGCCATCCAGCACAGTTACCTTGGTCACGTCATCCGACACCAAACTGTAGCCGCGTTCGATCAGGCCCAGCACACACTCACTTTTGCCAATGCCGCTCTCGCCTCGGATGATCACGCCCACCCCCAGGATGTCCACCATGCTGCCCAACTCGATCCCCTGCGGCGCAAACATCAGTTCCAAGGCCAGCGTGGCCAGGTTAATAAAACGCATCGTGATCAGCGGGCTGACAAACACCGGCACGTCCGCCTGTTCAGCCGCCCGCAAAAACGCCCGGTCCGGATGAATATTCCGACAAAAGACCACACAAGGGATCTTGTAAGACAAAAGCTTCTGGTAACGTTTTGCGCGCTCTTCCCGGCTAAGCGATTTGAGGAAGGTGGACTCCGCAGCCCCAATCACCTGCACACGGCGGCTGGCGAAATACCGTGTGTAACCGGCCAGTGCCAGGCCGGGTCGGTTCACCGTCGGCTCGCGGATCGGGCGCTTCAACCCCCCAGCTCCGGCCACCAAGCGCAGCCCCAATGGTCCGGCGTGGTCAGTGTAGAAACCCTCTACCGTCACGGGTCGGCGTCGCATACGGCAGAGCCTGAGCCGGTGTCTCCGAAACGTAAAGACCGAAAGCCGACTGGAGGCTGACTTAGGGCGGCTGGGCTTGGATGGACTTGCCGAGTGGACCGAAACGCCTGGGTGGCCGGAGGATTCCGATTTCCCTGCCGCAGGACAGCGCAAGCGATGGGGTTTCCTCTTGTCGATACAGCCCCCGGGCCAGCGGTTACCAATTCAATCGGTAGCCGCCGGGTCAGTCGGCGGAATCGATCCGCCGGGTCTGCCAGGTCCGCCGCCTGACGGCGGCGGCTACCAAGCAACTGAAATCCGTAGCGGCCGGGGTGAGCCGGCGGAAGGCAGGAAAACCAAATGCGGCGCGGCTAGTACCGGTAATGGTCGGGCTTGTAAGGGCCGTCGATGGGCACGCCGATATAGGCAGCTTGTTTGGGAGTCAGGCGCGTCAGTTTGACGCCGATCCGCTCCAGATGCAGTCGGGCCACCTCTTCATCCAGCTTCTTGGGCAGGCGGTAAACGCCCACCTTGTAGGTGTCTCGATTCTGCCACAAGTCCATCTGCGCCAGGCATTGGTTGGTGAAGGAGTTGGACATGACGAAGCTGGGGTGGCCTTCGCCACAGCCCAAGTTCACCAACCGCCCCTCAGCCAGCAGGTAAATGCTGCGCCCGTTGGGGAGGTCGTACCGGTCCACCTGCGGTTTGATATTGACCTTCTTGACTCCCGGCAGGGCGTTGAGGCGGTCCACCTGGATCTCGTTATCGAAGTGGCCAATGTTACACACGATGGCCTGATCTTTCATGGCCAGCATGTGTTCCAGAGTGATCACGTCGCAGTTGCCGGTGGCAGTGACGTAAATATCGGCGCGGCCGAGGGTATCTTCGACCGTGGTGACCTCGTAGCCTTCCATGGCAGCTTGGAGGGCGTTGATGGGATCGATCTCGGTCACGATCACTCGACAACCAAAGCCGCGCAGGCTCTGCGCGCTGCCCTTGCCCACGTCACCGTAACCGCAAACCACAGCGGTCTTGCCCGCCAACATCACTCCCAAGGCGCGTTTGAGGCCATCGGCCAGGGATTCGCGGCAGCCATATAGGTTGTCGAATTTGCTCTTGGTGACCGAGTCATTGACGTTGATGGCCGGCACCAACAGTTTGCCCTGCTCCAGCATCTGATAGAGCCGGTGCACGCCGGTGGTGGTCTCTTCCGAGACGCCTTTCCATTCCTTGACGACAGCGGTAAACCAACCGGGCCGTTCCTTGGCGCAGCGCTTCAGGAGCTTCTTAATGACCTCCTCGTCCTTGGATTGGCTGGGCGTATCGACCCAGTCACTGCCCTGTTCCATTTCGTAACCCTTGTGCAACAGCAACGTGGCATCGCCACCGTCATCGACCACCAACTGCGGCCCTTTCATCCCCGGATGCGTCAGCGCGTTGAGGGTGAACTGCCAATACTCTTCGAGGGTTTCGCCTTTGTAAGCGAAGACGCTGATACCGGCTCGCGCCATGGCGGCAGCGGCGTGGTCTTGGGTCGAAAAGATGTTGCACGAGGCCCATCGCACACTGGCGCCCAGTTGCACCAACGTCTCGATCAGCACCGCCGTCTCGATGGTCATGTGCAGCGAGCCGGATATCCGCACGCCAGCCAACGGCTTTTGCGGGCCGTATTTGGCTCGGATAGCCATCAGGCCAGGCATCTCTTTTTCGGCCACCTCGATTTCACGTCGGCCCAGGTCAGCCAATGAAAGGTCTTTGACGATATAGTCCGGCTGCGGTGCCAACTGGCTGCCCGGCTGAGAGTCCGAAGCCGGGTGGACGGGTTTATGCGCAATTGGAGCGGCTTGGATCACTGCCATAGGCTTGCACTCGGTTTAGCGTCACACAGTTAGGCTATCGACCGGCCCGGTTGCCCGCCGGCCCAGGTTGGGCCAGGCCACCAACACCACTCGCCACGGGCTTGGGTTGTTTTCAGGTCGGTCGAGCACGGCGCCAAGCTCCTCCGCAAGCGGCCTACCGCCAAGCAGGACCGCTGCGGCCTGACCACATCGAGGTGTTTGGCGACAGCCCGACGCCACATGCGCTAAATCTGGCTCATCTTAGCGCCCGTTTCAAGGCCTCGACTTTGTCGGTGCGCTCCCAGGTCAGGTCCGGATCGTTCTTCCCGAAGTGGCCGTAATTGGTGGTTTTGGCGTAGATGGGCCGGCGCAGGTCCAGTTGTTCGATAATGGCGGCCGGCTCGAAATCAAACACGTGCTTAATAGCCCGCAGGATCTTCTCCTCAGGCACAGTGGCAGTGCCGAAGGTGTCCACACTGACACCCAAAGGTTCGGGGTGGCCAATGGCATAAGCGAACTGGATCTCGCATCGCTTGGCCAGGCCAGCAGCCACCACGTTCTTGGCCACCCATCGGCCCATGTAGGCCGCCGACCGGTCCACCTTGGTCGGGTCTTTGCCGCTGAAACAGCCACCTCCATGCCGACCCATGCCACCGTAAGTATCCACAATGATTTTACGGCCCGTCAGCCCCGTATCGGCTTGCGGCCCGCCAATAACAAACCGCCCGGTGGGATTGACCAGGTAAGTGGTCTTTGGAGTGAGCAGGTTCTTGGGCAGGACCTTCTTGATGACCTGCTCGATGCAGAACTGCTCGATCTCGTCGTGCTCGACATCGGGCGTGTGCTGGGTGGACATGACCACAGCGGAAATGGCCACCGGCCGGTTATCCTCATACACCACTGACACCTGGGATTTGGCGTCGGGCCGCAGCCATGGCACCTTGCCGCTCTTGCGGATGCGGGCCAGCTCCCGGCCTAACGAATGCGCCAACATGATCGGCGCCGGCATTAGCTCCGGTGTCTCGTCACACGCATATCCAAACATCATTCCCTGGTCACCTGCCCCTTGCTTGGCGGTCTTCTTGCCCTTGGCGCGACGCGCATCTACGCCCTGCGCAATATCGGGGGCTTGTTGAGTGATCAGGACCTCCACAAAAACCTTGTCGGCATGGAACACGTCGTCTTCGTGCACGTAGCCAATGTCCCGGATGGCTTGGCGCGCAATGGCCGCAAAGTCCAGCCGGGCTTTGGTGGTGATTTCGCCACCCACAATCACCACGTTCGACTTGACGTAGCACTCGCAGGCCACCCGGCTGAACTTGTCTTGGGCTAGACAAGCGTCCAACACGTAGTCGGAGATGGTGTCGCAGACCTTGTCCGGATGGCCTTCGCCCACCGACTCAGACGAAAAAATAAACCTTCGACTCATGCTTGGTTCGATGTTCGACACGGCTGCCTGTCCGGCAGCCCATTTGCATTCGCCGGCAACATAGCTAGCCGATTCAGCCCGTCAATGCGGTTTTCCCCATCAATCCAACCAGGAGCTAGCTAGGCCCGGTGCAAGGCCTGGCCCTTTGAGCTGCCCGATGCCGACCGACTGTGCTCAGCCGCAGCCAGACGAACGCTCAAGTCCAACCAGTTGACCGCGTCCGAGCCGCGGTTGGCTTGGGTGCTCAGAGTTTCCTGAGCCGGAGCGATTCCAAGTCGAACCACGCCTGGCCTGCAGCAGCGCGCAGCTCACAAACCAGCTCGACGGTTGACTGGGGCTCAGTGACCTCGAACTCGTATTGGAGTTGTTGCCAGGAGCAATCGCCCCACAGGCCATTGGGCCGGGTTTGTCTTGCCCGCGACAGCCGGATGCCCGCCCCTTCGCCTTTGAGGACCTGCCCAGGTTTGAGGGACTCTGTCAGCTTGACCACGCCGGCCGTGCGAGCCCGAGCTTCGAACCGGTAGCGGCCCCCCGGCAGGATCAGCCGGGTGCGCCACGCATCCACACACCGGCCATCTGGCCCAGTGGCAATGTGCAACGCTTTGTGGCCATCGGGACTGAGGCTGATGTCCAGCCGGGCCAAGCTGGTCTGGCCAGATTGATCCTTCAATTTGACCGGCACCCAGTGGGTCAACAACGCCACGCCATCAGGACCGAACTGCACCGGTTGCGGTTCAGGTCGGGCGACCTCGCCTTGAAGGAATCGGGCTCGTTGAACCACTTGGTGGCAGAGGTGATTGACCGCAGCCTCATGCTGGCGGACCGCCTCAGGGCCAATCGCCTCCAACACAGGTCGCACCCGGGCTTGGAGCTGGCGGATGCGGTTGGTCAACTGCTCTTCCTGGAACAGTTGCACCGTTAGCTCGGCCAACCGTTGCTGGTACCGGCGTTTGCCCTCCGGTGTAGCCACCACCGCAGCAGCCACTAAACCTTCAAACCCTGGCAGCAGGCTGCCCCGCGGTTCCCAGAACATCTGGTCCATCCCATGCGGGAAAAAGACGATCTTGCCCGAGTCAGGATCGTGATAGACGCGATAGTTGTTGCGCTTCATGGCGTAGCCGTCCCAGTGCCAGGTCATCACTTCCAACGCGATAAACGAGATGAACCGGTCCACATCCAGCACTTGGTGCAGCCGTTGCCAACGCTTGGCTGGATCCGGCTCGCGTGCGGCTTGGGCCAAAGCTTTTAACTCGCTGTGCGACGGCACATCGCCCTCGCCGGAGGTGCGCTCGATCGGTTCGGTAATTTCCTTGAGGAACCCTCCGTCATACAGGTTCCCATTCGGATTGCGGAAGTAACGCCGCAGGAACGTCTTGTCGAATCCTTCCTTGAGCACATACAGCCCCAAGTGCCGCCCGTTGAGCCATACCCGGGCGTGCGTGCCACGCGCCGCCGGCACACCCGCTGCCCGGAACAGTTCGCCGCACAGAATCTCGCACAAGAAACTGCTATCTTGAACCGAGTTGTTCAGGTGAATCTTGTCCAGGCCATGAAAAGCCTGCCCGGGCCGGAACTTGTCGAAATTCAGCGTCAGGGCGGGTTTGTCATCCAAACCGCGGAAGCTGCCAGCAGCGCCTTTGAGGTGGATGCCCACATCCGCATAGACCTTGTCGCCCTCGCGCACGGTGGCGCGCACGTAGGTCCGATGGTTCCGGCGCAACATCGCCAGGTTGGTTCCACCAATCTCGATGTGCAGCGATGGAATGGGACCGTGGTTGAAGAACGCTTCACTTTCGTCAGCCAGCCCTTGCTGGGCTTCGGCAGCCCTTGCGGGCCAGCCTGCGCCACACAGCAACCACCCCCCCGCGGCGCACAACGCCACGGCCATCGCGATGCAGCGTTGGCTTGGGCTAGCCATCGGCTTGATGGTAGCGCAGCACCATGCCCAGCGGAACTCCGTTTTCGCCTCCGCCAGCCAGGGGCCAAGGTTGCCACGCAAACAAAACCGGGCGACCGCCCCCGGCGGCGGTTAACTAACTCCCCGCCTTCAAGTTCAGGTGTTGGCCTGGCGGATGGTGGCCTGGAGGCTTTGGCGAAGCTGCTCGATGACCTTCTGATGCGCAGCGTTGACCTCCGCGTCGGTGAGCGTCCGGTCCGGATGGCGGTAGGTCAACGCGTAGGCCATGCTCTTGTGCCCCGCTGGCACAGCTTGACCTCGAAACACATCGAACAGCTCGACGCTTTCCAGATATGGCGGTTTGGCTTGTTTAATGGCTGCCAAGACCGCCTCGTGCGTCACGGTCTCGGGCACGAACATCGCGACGTCGCGCCGGACGCTGGGGAACTGCGGCAAGGGCTTGAACGTCTTGGTTGGATTCCGCCGCGCCAGCAACTGGTCCCAGCTCAGCTCCGCCAGCCATACCGGGTCGCGCAAGTCGTACCGTCTGGCCACCGCGGGGTGCAGCAGGCCCATCTGCCCCAAAAGCAGCTTGCCTCCCAGGGTGATGGTTGCCGATTCGGAAAAGAGCGCGTTCCCCTGCGGGCAGCGCGTGTACACCACTCCCCGCACACCGAACTGGTCAAGAAACTCCTCCAGCACACCTTTCAGATCGTAGGCGTCGCACCGGGCGTCGCGCTCTGCCCCAGCCCAGAAGGGCGCCTGGCGCCGACCCGACAGCGCCACGGCCAAACGCCATTCTTCTCGGCTCTGCCCACCGGCCCGGGTGAACACCCGCCCAATCTCAAACAGGGCCACATCCGGGTTTTTCCGAGTTACATTGTGCCGGACTGAATCCAACAAGCCTGGCAGCAGGCTGGGCCGCAGGATCGTCATGTCGCTGCTCAGCGGGTTGGCCACCCGCACCACTTGGTCGGCTGGCGCAGCTAAACTGGCCGCGGCCTCAGACAACAGCGTTTGGCCCTGTGCTTCGTTCAGGCCGAGCCCAGCCAGGATCCGGCGCGCTTCACTGATTTGGTCGCAGACCGCATCAAAGGGGTGCGTGCCCCGGGCCGCCCGAGGCGGCGTGGCGGGGATCTTGTCCACCCCATACAACCGCACCACTTCCTCGATCAAGTCGGCCTCGCGCTTGAGGTCCACGCGGAAACTAGGGATGCGGAATGTGGCGCTCTGGGGCGACTGATCCACCAACTCAAGCCCCAAGGCGGTGAGATACCGCACATGGTCGGCAGGTGCGATGTTGACGCCCAGCAATGCACTCACCTTGGCGTGGCGGAGTGTGATTTGCCGCGGCGCAACCGGCTGCGGATAAGCATCCACCACACCCGGCACCAGTTCACCACCAGCCACCTGCAGAATGAGCTGCGCGCACCGGCGACTGGCCCAATCGGTCATGCCAATGTCGGCTCCGCGCTCGAACCGGTAAGACGCATCCGTGCGCAAGCCCAGCGCCTTGGCGGTGCGCCGGATGTTGCTGGGCTTGAAGTAGGCTGCCTCGATCAGCACGTCGCGCGTGGCGGGGTTAATCTCGGTATTCTGGCCGCCCATGACACCGGCCAAGGCGATCCCTTTGACCGGATCGGCGATCAAGAGCATCTCGGGGCTGAGCGTATGCGCCTGGCCGTCCAGCGTGACGAACCGTTCGCCGTCGGCTGCGCGGCGGACCACGATGGTGGGTTTGCCATCGGTGCCCGGAGCAATCAGATGGTAGTCAAAGGCGTGCAGCGGCTGGCCAATCTCCCACATTACGTAGTTGGTCACATCCACCACGTTGTTGATGCTGCGCAACCCCACCTTTTCCAGGGCGATCCGCAACCAATCCGGGCTGGGCCCCACCCGCACGCCGCGCACCAGGCGGGCCACATACCGCGGGCACAGCTCCGGTTCCTCCAGTCGCACTGCAACGCAATCGGCTACCGATTGACCCGCAGCGGTCGGCAGACGGCTCAGGTCCGGTTCAGGCAGCCGCAACGGTTGACCCGTCAGCGCGGCGATCTCCCGCGCTATACCCACCACGCTGTTGAGGTCGGGCCGATTGGGCGTGATCTCCAAGTCGAACACCACGTCGGCTGCCGGCCGCCCCAGATACTCGGCCAACGGTTGGCCCACCGGAGCGTCCGGGCGCAAAATCAGGATGCCGGACGCATCCTCGCCCAGCCCGAGTTCCTTGGCCGAACACATCATACCCTGGCTTTCGACCCCTCGGATGCGGCCCACCTTGATGACCACTGGCGTTGCGCCCGGTTGGGCTGGCAGGCTTGCCCCGGGCAAGATCAGGGCCACTTTGTCGCCGGGCTGGAAATTGGTTGCCCCACACACAATCTGCCGCTCGCGCTGGCCGTCGTGTACACGACACAGAGTCAGTTTATCGGCGTTGGGGTGCCTCTCTTTGGTCAGGACTTGCCCTACCACGATGCCCTCGAACTCGCCCCCGACCTTCTGCACGCTTTCGACCTCCAGCCCAAGCATGGTCAGCCGCTCAGCCAATTGCTCGGCTGACCAGGGCACCTGCACATATTGTTGAAGCCAACTGAGGGTTAGTCGCATAGGCTAAGTCCTTCGCCTCTTTCCCAGCGTGGTTTTGGATGAGTCCGCTTCTTCGTTCAATGCGGCCGGTGCTGGCTCCGCAGTCGGTGCACGCAGCAACTGGAACTGAGCGGAGCCAAACAGCGTCTGGCTTTCCTGCTGCAGTCGCTGCGCCGCCACGCGACAATAGGCCGGGTCGATCTCGATCCCGAGACTGTTCCGGCCCCACTTCATCGCCGCCAGCATCGTTGTGCCCGTGCCGCAGAACGGGTCCAACACAGTATCGCCCACAAACGAGAACATCCGGATCAGCCGGATAGCCAGTCCCAGGGGGAATGGCGCCGGATGCTCCTTGCTCGATGCACCGGGCAGAGTCCAGATCTGGCGAAACCACTGACTGAACTCCTCTTTCGGGATCAGGCTCAGACGGCGTTGCTGTTCGGTAGGCTGGCGGTAGCCGCCCGGCTTACGTTGCATCAGGATGAACTCGATGTCGTTCTTGATGATCGCATTGGGCTCGTAGGGCTTGCCCAAGATCTTGCTGAAAGTGTCGGCCTCGAAGGCGGCATTTGAAATCTTGTGCCAGATGATGGGATTGAGGTTATCGAAGCCGAGCCGACGGCACATCACGCACATGTCGGCGTGAAGGGGCATCACCAAGTGCCACCCGTGCGTCCGCCGCGCCAAGCACACGTCCCTCACCACACACACCAAACGTCCGCCGGGCACCAAAACCCGGTACACTTCAGCCCAGACACGCTCCAACTGTTGCAAGAACTGCTCGTGGCTTTCGACGTGCCCCAGCTGACCCGGACACGGATTATACCGCTTGAGCGTCCAGTCGGGAGGCGAGGTGACCACCAAGTGAACCGATTCATCCGCGATGTAGGGAAAACTGCGGGCGTCGCCTTGGTAGAGGCGATGGGTCGTGGGCGCTAAGGTGGTCACCGCAAACTGCATCGCTCGATCTTTGTAGGCCATCACCTGCGCCAGCAAGGACTTCTCGAACAGCTCGAACCGCAGGTCCTCGGCAGGGACCGAATATCCCCCGGGCGGCCCGGTCACACGGTCAGACAAGAGGAACGCAGCAGCATTCCAGTGGCGTTCACGCGCCAGTTTGCGGCAAAACGCCTCGCAGCGCGCAGCGTAAGAAGCGGCTTTAAGCTCCGGTAGCGCGGCAAGATGTGGTTCCGCTACCGCCACAGTCCGAGCCAGTCGTGGATCGCGGTTACTTGCGCCTCGCCTCAATCTGGCCAGCGACTGCTGAGGCATACGCACAGGCTCGCCTGGACGTGGGCAGCGACGAGGCTCGCTGGATTGCCGGTGTGGGCCACGCCGCTGGGGTTCCAATCGCTAGAACTGCCGGAGGAATCGGAGGTCATTTTCGTAGAAGAGGCGGATGTCGTTGATGCCGTAGCGGAGCATGGCAATGCGTTCGATGCCGAACCCAAAAGCCCAGCCAGTCCACTCCTCCGGGTCGTAGCCCACATTTTCAAACACCGCCGGATGCACCATGCCGCAGCCGGCGATCTCCAACCATTCCTTGCCCATCTTGCGCACCAGGGGGTTGGAAAAGTCGATCTCGAAGCTGGGCTCGGTATAGCTGAAGTAGTGCGGGCGGAACCGGATGCGCACATCCTCACCCAGCACTTCCTTGAACACAAACTCGACGGTGCCCTTCAGGTCGCCCACCGTGACGTCATGGTCCACGTAAAGACCCTCGATCTGGTGGAAGGTTGGGTTATGGGTCGCGTCGGCATTGTCCCGTCGAAACACCCGGCCCGGCACTACGATCCGGATCGGTGGCGGGTATTGTTCCATGACGCGCACTTGGACCGAGGAGGTATGGGTGCGCAGCAGCCAACGATTGGATGGGCTCAGCGGCGGCCGAGGCGGCGCGGGCGGCAGGTCCACGTAAAAGGTGTCTTGGGTATCCCGGGCCGGGTGATCCGCCGGCGTGTTGAGCGCATCGAAGCAGTGGTATTCGTCTTCGATCTCCGGGCCGTCTGCGACTGCAAACCCGATCTTCCGAAAGCTGCGCACAATGTCCTCGGTCACTTGGGTCAGCGGATGCAGCTTGCCCAGCAGACGCCGCCGGCCCGGGGCGGTGAAGTCGATCTGTTCGCGGGGCAAAGCGGCCTTCAGCTCCAGTTCTTCGCGGCGGCTAGCCCACAGCGTCTCCAGTTCAGTCTTGGCCGCGTTGAGGGCTTTGCCGGCCTCAGGCCGCTGGTCTTTGGGCAACTGGGCCAACTGCTTGAACAACGCCGTAAACCGGCCTTGGGGCCCGATCCATTTGCCCTTGGCTTGGTCCAAGGCCGCCAGGTCATGGGCCGCTTGCAGCTCCGCCAAAGCAGCCTGCTTAAGCGGCTCGATTTCACTCAACACCGACATCGGCGGCCAAGTTCAAGGTTCAGGCCCCATCTTGCAAGTGTCCAGTGGCCCAGGCCCAAGCGGCACTGGTACCAGCGGCCCTTGTCTTGCAAGCAGTGGGGAGGTTGAAGTGCGTTAGGCTTGAGCAGCGGCGGCCTTGGCCTTCAGCGCCTCTTGAGCCACTCGGACCAGTTCGCCAAAAGCCGCTCCATCGCGCACGGCCAGGTCGGCGATGATCTTCCGGTTCAAAGCCACCTTGGCCGCTTTAAGGCCCTCGATGAACCGGCTGTAAGTGAGCCCCGCCGCACGGGCTGCGGCGTTGATGCGTATCTGCCACAGGTACCGGAACGTGCGTTTCTTGCAGCGGCGGTCCCGATAAGCGTATTGGCGGCCATGATCCACTGCATCGGACGCATAGCGATAAAGCTTGGAGCGTCGGAGCCGATACCCTTTAGCGGCGCGGATCATGCGCTTGCGCCGTTTCCGAGAAGCTGGAGCGTTGGTTACCCGCATAACTCAGTCCTCAAATCCAATTCACAATCGGCCAGCCCTTCAGTGATCGAAGGGTAGGCTTTGCAGCACCCGATGAGCGTCGGAGGCCGACACCAACGCCGGCTTGCGCAGGGTTCGCCGCCGCTTGGGCCGTTTGCCCTCAAGCAAGTGGCGCCGGCCAACTCGGGGCCGCAACACTTTCCCGGTGGCGGTGATCTTGAACCGCTTAGCCACCGACTTTTTCGTCTTGGGTCGTCTAGGGCGACGCATACGTTGTCCCGTTCAAAAAGAGCCACCACTTTACCCGGGCGCAATCCGCCTGAGCAAGCGTTTTTACTCAGCCCAAAACCTGGGGTGCGTCTCAGCTTGCCGCGCATGGCCGCCGGCACCATGCCACAGCGCAGACTTCGACTCAGCCGACCTGAGCCGCTTGGGAAGCGGCCGAAGGGATTGCTGGAGCCGGGCAACCACAACGCCCGCAGGGCCGAGCGAGCGTGAGCTTGCAAGCCGATAGCCGACCGCTAGCCGGCGGCCCGTTCTGTGGTTCGGTCGGCTTGCGGATTACCAATCGCGATATAGCACATCCCAGCATATACACCGGTGCTCGCCACGAGCACCGCACCCACAGGCCCAAGCCGCCGCACTCTGCTGGTGGGCATACCGCCCTGGCCTTCGGTTGGGTGGCTGTTTTGGATTTTAGCCGCTTTGGACCTTCGAATTTGTTTCGGATTTCAGGTTTCGTGCTTCGGATTTTTCCCGTGCCCCTTGAGGTGCCGCGCCACAAAGCCTGGCCGATTTCTTCGGCCTCAGAACAAAGCGGCGCGAGCCAGGCTTTGCGGGTCATCACCCCGAGCCAGTGGGCGCAGCCGGAAGCGGTAGGAGTATTCTTGCACCGGAATCAGGTAGGGTTCATGCGGCCAGGCACCCCAGCTATCATCGCCCCCAACGCCCTGCTGCATCAGGTCCAGATTCAGTACGGTCACGTTGCGGGCTGGCAGTTCGAACGGGTGCTTGGCGTTGTCCAAATCCTCGGTGGTGTGATGGAGGGCATTGACACTGAGCAAGGGCAGGCCCACCGCCAGCAGCCCGACACCTTTACGATTGGTCAAGGCCACCCAACGCACCTCGACCTTGTTGCCGCTTTCGCCCGGCTCGGTGTAGTCACGGCAGAATTGCTCAGCCACTGTGCCTGAGTAAAGACCCACCGGCGCATCTTTCCGGTCACAATAGGTCTCCTGTGGCCCCGGCCCCAGCCAACTGATCCGGTCAAAGCCTGCCGGCAATTGCATCTGCATGCCCAAGCGGGGGATGTGGGGCAGCTTAACATTTTGGGGCTGAAACCGAACCGCTACCACGATATCGCCACTGCCATGAACGGTGTAGGTCGTTTGCCAGGTGGCCTGGACCTTGGGCAAGGCGTGGGTGAATTGGGCCACAACCACGCGCCCGTTGGCTGTGTGAGTCAAGCCAGCTTGCTGTAGCTGGGCGTCCAGGTGCGCTTGGCGCCAAATGCCTTGGCTGCGGCGCATGTCCCGGCCACGATCGTTATCGCTGGGCGCGCGCCAAAAGTCCGGGCGCAACGGCGTCTGAACCAATTCCACATCTCGGCATCGGAGCGAACTGAGCGTGCCGGCCTTCTTGTCGAACCGCACTTCAAACCACCGCCCTAGCACCAAGGCTTCGGCGTCGTTTTGCACAAGCTGCAATGGAGCCATTGCATCGATCTGGACCGGCGGAGGTGGAGCTGCGTCGGGCAATTTGATCTGGTCCCAGGCCACCTCCCAACCTTTGGGAGCCCACGGTTGCTTGGTCTTCAGCCGGAAACTCAGGTCCAGGAAATACTCGATCCCAGGCTGCGGCTTGAACGGCTTGATGGGCACTGCCACCTGCTTAGCCTGGCGCGGTGCCACATCCAACTCCGGTAGCCAGCCTTCTTGGATAGGCTGGCCATCGGCTAGCAATCGCCACTGGCCCACAACCCAGTCTTTGAGGTTGAGAAAATCGTGCCAGTTGTGGACCTGGATGGTCCGGTGGTCAGCCGAGGCGGGTTTGCAATGGATGTATTGGTAAACGTGGGCCACCTGATGCAGGCCCGGATGGGGTCGCCGGTCGGGGCTGACCAAGCCGTTGCAACAGAAGTTATCGTCACTGGGCGTGCCAGGGGGGCCGAAGTCGCCGCCATAAGCCCAAAACCAAGCTTGCCCAGGCCGGGTAGGCACACACAGGCGGTGGGCGGGTCGTTGGACCGGCTGGCGCAGGGCTTGGTCCACCCAATCCCAAATGCAGCCGCCTTGCAAGTACGGCCGGCTGTAAATCAGGTCCCAATACATCCACAGGTTACCGCTGCTGTTGCCCATGGCATGGGCATACTCGCATAAGATGTAAGGTCGAGTGCGTTCAGGTTGGGCAGGTAACACTGTCCTGCCACCGCGGCTGATGGGTTGGCCGGCTGCGTAGGCCTCCAATTCAGCCGGTCGCGCATACATCGGGCAGACGATATCGGTGTGAGGCTCGAATTCGGCCCGTTCATACTGCACCGGGCGGGTGGGATCGCGCTGTTTGATCCAGCTAGCGGTGGCCACGAAGTTCGGGCCGTCCCCAGCTTCGTTACCCAGCGACCAAATGATCACCGACGGATGGTTTTTGTCGCGCTCGACCATTGCCACCGTGCGCGCCAAGTGCGCCTCCCGCCATTCGTCTCGTTTAGCCAGAGACTCAGCCCCATACCATGGCTTTCGATGTTGGCCTCATCGATTAGGTAAAGCCCGTACCGGTCGCACAGGTCATACCAGGCAGGCTGGTTGGGGTAATGGCTGGTGCGGACGGTATTGATGTTGTGGCGTTTCATCAGCTCGATGTCGCGCACCATGCTGGCCACGGTAATGGCTTGGCCCAGGTCCGGATCTGTCTCGTGCCGGTTAACACCCTTGATCAGGATGCGTTGGCCATTGACCAGCAGATGGCCGTCGCGGATTTCCACGGTTCGAAATCCCACGTTGACTGGGATGACCTCCAGGGTGCGCCCGGCGCGGTCCTTCAGCGTCAGTAACAGCTTGTATAGATGCGGCGTCTCAGCCGACCACAACAGGGGTGACGGCACTGACAGTTTGAGTTGCTGTTGAGCTTCGCTTTCAGGCGGCAGTGCGCAGCGGACTTGGGCAGCCGCCACCAGGCTCGCTTCCGGGCCCAACAGGTCCAACTGGAGGATCACTGCGGCCTCAGCTTTTGCAACGTTTTCCAGCCAGGCCGTAACGCTCAGATGGCCGGTGGTAGGCTGGCGATGGCTGCCCTCGACCTGGGTTCGTACCTCAAAATCCCGGATGTGCTGGTGCGGAGGCGACCACACATACACGTCCCGAAAAATGCCGCTCAACCGCCAAAAATCCTGATCTTCCAAATACGACCCGTCACACCACCGAAAGTTCTCGACCGCTACCAGGTTCCGGCCAGGCTTCACCAGCCGGGTAATCTCAAACTCGGCCGGCGTGCGGCTGTCTTTGTGGAACCCGACCTTTTGGCCGTTGACCCACAGGTAGAAGAACGAATTGACCCCGTCGAAAGTGATCAATACCCGCCGCCCAACCCAGTCCTTGGGCAGGTCGAACCAATACCGATAGGCGTTGACGGTGTTGTTGGGATCGTCTGGCGGCACAAACGGCGGAGTCCACGGTTTGCGCCAGGGATAGGCTATGTTCACGTAGATCGGCACTCCGAACCCGTGCAACTCGACGTTGGCCGGCACCGGGATGTTGGTCCAAGCCCGATCATCGAAGTTGGTGCGCCAAAATTCCGGCACACGTGCCAACAAGTTACTGCCGTATCGATACCGCCATTGTCCGTTGAGCGAGCGGTAGAACGGCGACTGGACACGCTGGCTGTTGTCGGCCCATTGGATGCGCCGGGCTGTGCGTGCATCCGGGCAGATAACCATCGTGGCATGGGGCTGGAGCGTGCCAGCGGCAGGCAGCCGCGGGTTCTGCCAGTCTTCCAACGGTTGGGCTGAAGGCGGCTGGGGCGCAGCAACCGCTGCTGCCAAGCCCCAAGCCAGACCTTGCAGGCCGAGGCTTGGCCACCGAAAAAGCGTGTAAAATCCTCGGGGCAATGAACTGACCGGTCGGCGTTTCATCCGCTGGCAGTGTACGGTAAACCTCGCCCTGATAGCAAATCCGGTTCGATCCGCCACAAAACTTTCACTCAAGTTCTTGCATTCAGGCAGGCGGCGAGCGCATAGCGCTGCACCAGGCGCAAACCCAACAATGAATCGGGCCGCAAGAACCAGCAGCCGATTCCAGCGCGCAGGCCGCTGGTTTTGAGCCCTACTCGCCTTGGCACCTGGCATGCACCTGCCGGGTGCACATGACCGGCACGGCCAGCAGGTCAACCGCCCAAACTCACCCCACTGATCCACCTGGCCTGCTGACATCCACAGGGGCCGCGGCCTGTGATTGAGGCAACTTTGGCTTTGACCGCGACGGACTCGGTTTGCCGTCGCGACCCTGCCAGAGACCAGAAGTTTGACCAGCTCGGCTTTCTGCGGCCTGGGGCTGGGCGTGAGCTGTGCCATGGCCAAGAAAACACGCTAGCAGAGCCAGGCCGTGTCGGTGTTGCACTGCTTTTCCAGTCGCGCCAGTTCTTGCACTGGCCTGGTTGCATCTGCCGCGGCAGACTGTCGGATGCGTGCGGATGGTGCAATCAGCCAAGGGCCAGCCGGTGCGGGTGAAGCGTTGCCAGGCTTACGTTGGCGGCCTAGCTTTCCACCAGTTGCGTTTCCGCGGCCTGCCAGCGCGACGAGCAGACTGGAGCCGGCGGCCTGCGAGAAGGTCGAATTGGGTGAGCCCCCGGCCCAGCGGGTGCTGTGGTCCACCCGGAGCATTTGACCTGCCGGAGCGGTCACCGGGCTGCACGTTGGACAGTGACTGGCTGGCCGCAGCCATGGGCCCTGAGGAATCGGCAACCAGACATCGCGCATATGAACCTGAAGGTGCGGATTGGACCAATTGCCACGGCAGCCATGTGTGTGGCCCATGCCCTGGCGACTGCGCCGGCGCCGAGCGACATATTCCCCGGCCGACACTGGGAAAGGCGCACGCCAGACGCTGTGGGCCTGAGCCCTCAGCCGCTGACTGCGCTCACCAATCTGGTCGGCGGCCACGGTTGCATGGTCCGACACGGCTTCATGGTCTTCCAGTGGGGCGACGTCAGCCGCAGCGCCGATGTGGCCTCGGCCTTCAAGCCACTGCTCAGCACGTTGCTGCTGATGGCCGTGCAGGAGGGCCGACTGCCCAGTGTGGACGCGCGTGTCAGCGACTTTGAGCCGCGACTCAACGACCTGAACGCCGGCAAAGACGCCTGCATCACTTGGCGACACTTGGCTTCGCAAACCTCCGGTTACGGCCTGGCTGAATGGCCGGGCGCAGCCTACGCCTACAACGATTATGCCCTGGCTCTCTACTACGACGTCCTCACCCAGAAAGTCTTTGGCAGCTCGGGCACTGAGGTGCTGCGGACCCGGCTGGCCGAGCCGCTCCAGTTCGAAGATCCTTATACGTTCAATGCCTTTGGCCCCGCCGACCGGCCTGGGCGTTTGGCCATCTCGGTGCGTGATTTTGCTCGATTCGGCCTGCTGATCTTGCGCCAAGGCCGCTGGGGCCAGCGCCAACTGCTCAAGCCCGAACTGGTGGCCTTGGCCCTCAACAGTCCCGTGCCGGCTAAGACAGCTCTGACCTCAGGCAAAGTTGCATCGATGCTGCCCGGCCAACGCACCTTGGGCGGCGGCCGCAACATTACGCCAGTGGGACCCGGCTACTACAGCTTCAATTGGTGGGTGAACCGTACCAATGCAGCCGGGCAGCGACTGTTTGTGGATGCGCCCCCGGACACCGTCGTAGCCAGCGGTCACGGGGGCCGGCGCATGTTGTGGTTGTTTCCGAGCTGGGACCTGATTGTGTGCTGGAACGACGCGCGCATCGACGACCACGACCAGTCGCCGGGCAACCCTAACTCGCGCTGCAATCAAGCTGCGCGCCTGATCCAAGCCGCCGTGACCGGTGGTGGTTCTGCACTGGCGCAAGCCCTACCGCCCAAACCGCCCAGCCCAACTGAGCCGCGGCGCACGGTGTTGGGCATCGATGGGACCCGGTTCACCATCAATGGCCAGCCCACCTTCTTGCTCGGCATCAGCTACTACGGCGCACTGGGCGCACCTGAGGAGTTTATCCAGGCAGACATCCACCAGTTACAGCGCCTGGGCTTCAACTGGATTCGTGTCTGGGCTACTTGGAGCGCCTTCCAACACGATGTGTCGGCTGTCGATACCGACGGCCAAGCGCGCGAGCCGTTCTTGCCCAAGCTCCGCGAGTTGGTGGCGCAGTGCGATGCGCGGGGACTGATCGTGGATGTGACCCTGTCGCGCGGCAACGGTGTCACTGGGCCGGTCCGGCTACAAACCTTGGCTGCACACCGCCGCGCCGTGGAAACGTTGCTGGCCGCTTTGAAACCGTACCGAAACTGGTATCTGGACCTGTCCAACGAACGCAATATCCGCGACCAACGCTACACGCCGATTTCAGACCTGAAAGAACTGCGTGCTTTGGCCCGGGGCTTGGACCCGGAGCGGCTGGTGACCGCCTCGCACGCCGGAGATCTGACCCAAGATGAGTTGCAGCAGTATGTGCAGGAAGTGGGCGTGGACTTTGTGGCGCCTCACCGCCCGCGCAATGCCCAGTCCCCATCTCAAACTGCGCCCTGCACGCGCCAGTGGCTGGCTTGGATGCGCCAGGCCGGCCGGGTTGTGCCGGTGCATTTGCAGGAACCGTTCCGACGTGGCTTCGGTTCTTGGGAACCGGTAGCAGCGGATTTTCTCACCGACGCTCAGCAGGCCCGGGACAGTGGTGCGGCGGGCTGGTGCTTTCACAACGGTCACACCCGCAGCGCGCCCGATGGCCAGCCCCGGCGCTGCTTTGATCTGCGGCACAAACGCCTGTTCGACCAGCTCGATGCCGAGGAACAGAAAGTGTTGGCCGGGTTAAGGGAGCTGTTCCCCGCGCACTGAGCAGGTAAGCGCTGCTCCAGTCAACTCCCAGTGCGCGCCGTGCGGTCTGGTTTAGGTCGGACCGTTCCCCACACCGCGATGGCGGCCACCACCAGCGTCCAAAACGGGAACACGGCCAACCCTGGAATGGCCTCCATCACCAACCCGGGCAACAACAACCACCGCCAACCCAACACGACAAACAGCGCAAAGGCCGTCGCAAAATCCACAGGCAACGCTACCGGCGGCGCCCAATTGAACAGCGCAAACAGCGTGTCGGCCACTGCAGCGATGCCAAAGGCCAAGGCCAAACGGGGTTTGGACAGCCCGGACGGCCCCGACTCAGGCGGCGGCACCTCGAACTGCGGCCCTGGCCTGACCGGCTCCAACACAGTGGGCGGCGGCGCAGGCGGTGGCTGCGCCGGTGGTGCCGGTGGTGGGGTCTGAGGCGGACTTTCCTGTGGATAGGCCATGCTCAGTCAACGCACCTGATGAGCTGAGCCTGCATGCGACACGACGAGCAATCCAGCCACAGATCAGATCGCATCACAATCACCTGCCCGGCGTCCGAGGCTCATCCGCTACGTCACTGTGACCCAGGTTTGGGTGCGAGCCGCTTGATAGGCCGCCTCCATCACCGCCACACGCTCCGCCGCCTCGCGTGGGGTCACCAAAGGCATGCCGCTCTGACCCGCTACCGCGTTGAGGAATTGATGCAACGGCGCCGGCTGCGCCGCAGGTAGCTCAGTCCACGGCTTCCGTCCGTCCGCACCCGGCACATTTTTGCAGGTGAAAAACAACTGGCCGTTGATGACCACCGCATGGCCTTCGGTGCCACTGATCTGCAAGGTCACCGGATCCGCCACATCCACCCAGCCGGCAGCCAACGTGCCCAGTACACCGTTCTTGAACTGCAACAACGCCTCGCCGGTTTCATCACACGCGCCGTACCGGCCGGTGACCACTTTGATCTGCGCAGTCACCGCCGCTACGTCGCCCAGCAACCACAGCAGCAGGTCAAGTGAATGAGTGCCCAGATCCCCAAAGGCGCCTACACCAGCCACCTTCGGGTCAGCCATCCAACGCCATTCGGTGTCGAACCATCCGCCCAACGAACCGCTATGGCAATTGGAGCCTCGCACACGCGTTATCCGACCAAAAACGCCTTTGTCCACCTGCTGTTTCAAGAACAGGTGCACCGGGTTGGCCCGCATGAAATAGCCCGTGGTAAACAGCAACTTGGCCTGCTCGATGGCCGCCGCCATGGCGCGACTCTCTGCCGCAGTGATGCCCAGGGGTTTCTCCACAAACATATGCTTCTTGGCGGCCGCGGCAGCCAGCACCAGCTTGTAGTGTCGGTCTGTTTCCGAACAAATCACCACCGCCACCACCTCCGGGTCCGACCAAATCCGGTCGAGGTCCGATACCACCGTGCTACCGGGCAGCTCGCGGCTACGCCGCTCCGCTCGGGCACTGTCATGGTCCCACACGTACTTCACCTTCACGTCCTGCCGCTCGCGCGCCAGCAAGCGCACAAAAGCCGGCGTGTGGATGTGCGCTCCACCCACCAACGCCACCGTTAGGGGCTTCCGCGCTTCTTGAGCTTGGCCCGGCACCGGCAGGCTCACAGCCGTAGCTGAAAGCGCCGCCAACCCGGTCTGCTTAAGAAACCTTCGTCGCGGCATGACCAATTCAGAACCTGTGTGTGTCGTCATGGCTCCTGATGCCTCGCTACATGGTTGTTGTTCGGCTGGGCCCCAGTGTCCGACTCTGGACAGCTTCTTTCAACCCGAAAAACCCGGTTCGTGCAGCAGCCGGCAAGGTGCAAGGGGCACGGGGCGTGGAGCTTGGAGCTTAAGCCCCGGAGCTGGGAGCCGGGAGTTCGAAGATGGAAGCTCGGCGATGTGGCTTTGGCGAGCTGCCGAAGCCGACCAGCCAGCGGCCGGTGCTGCCCAGTGGGCCAGCAGGTTGGCAATTGAGGATCGACGAGGCCGCAGGTCCGACGACCGATCTGCGGATTACCAATCCGCGACACAGCAGACCGCCGGTCTGCTCTACGGGGCGTGGCCAGCGCTTGGCTGCGGCGGAGGACGGAGCAGCCGCTGGGGCCTAGACCTGTTTTGAATTTCGGTCTTTTGTGCCTTTGGATTTGTTTCGGATTTCAGATTTGGTGCTTCGGATTTGCCGGGGCACACGATCGCGCTGCCCTGGGGAACCGGGGCCCTGCATTTGGACCTTTCTGACCAGCGACAGGGCAGCCGGCAGCCGCCTGCGGTATGGAGTTGGGCGCAGGGCTGCCTGCTTTGGCTGGCGATTCCAGTGCAAGACACTCAGGTGCTTCTGAGCCTGTCCAATGCTGCGGCTGTTCATAACACCCAACTGGCCAGACTGAAGTAGAACAGCAGCGTGCAGATGTCCGCCAGCGCGAGCGTGACTGGCCCAGCAGCGATCTTGGGGTCCAGCCGTAATGCGTGCAGCAACGTGGGCACGCTCAAACCCAGGAATCCGGCGGTCCCAACTGCCAGGCCGATGCCGCCGCCAATGGCCAGCACAGCCGGAGAGGGTCCGCGCCAGAGCCAAACCACACCTGCCACCAGCAGGCCACAGGCGCTACCCAACAACAGCGCTGTGCCCACTTCACGGCGCAGCGCCAGGCCGTACCACCGCAGGGTGGGTCGGAGAGCGCGCACGGCCTGGATGGTGACGGTCATAGCTTGCATGCTGACGCTTTCCCCCAAGCCAAGCACCAGCGTCAAAAAGAACGCCAAGACCAAACTGCGCGCCAAGGTTTGTTGGAAGCCGCTGGCCAGCAGGGCGCAGGTCAGCCCACTGGCCAGCGTGGCCAGTAACCAGGGGAACCGGAAGCGAAACGCACGCCACGGCGCGGCATCGCGGACTTGGGTGACGCGAAAGCCGATCGACTCGAACAACGCATCTGTATGCTCACGTTCGGCTAAATCGAATGCCTCTTGGGTCAACAGTTGAACATCCACCACACCGACGATCCGGCGTTGAGCATCCACCACCGGTAACGCCAGGAACTTGTGCAGCACGAACGCCTCACAGGCTTCCAGTACCGTGGCGGTTTGCGGGATGGCTACCACCCGCCGGTTCATGATGTCGGTCAGCCGTTGGTCCAACGGCGCCGTCAACAGCCGGCGTGTGGGCAGCACGCCCACCAGCCGGTCTTGCTCGTCCACCACGTAGAAATAAACGATCTTTTCGCCCAAGCCTTCTTGCCGGATCAGCTCCAAGGCTTGCGCGATGGTCAGGTCGTGGCGTAAGCGAGTCACATCCTGCCGGGCTACCGTGGTGACCGGCTGCTGCAGATGTTCAGTGGTGCACGTCATGCCGGCGCACTGATACCATAGCCCTCACCCTATGGCAGCATTAACCACCGACACTCGCTTGGTTCGCATTCCGGGCGGACGCAGGGGTAACTGGCCACGTCGCAAACCAAGCGAGAATTGGCAACAGGCTGCGTCAGAATTTCAGGGCTCGGGCGGCCGCCGTGGCATTGATCAGCCCGGCACACCTTGCGCGGGACTCTGTTTGAGAAAGCCGCGGCTGATTTGCTGCGGTCGAGGTTCTGCTGGCCCAAAGGCAGCCCGAAGCCTAGGCGCCCCACCCGGAAGGCACCGGGCGCACACACTCAGACCAGGTTTCCAGCCGGCTCAAGCCGGCCCGGGGGGCGCCTGGCTGTTGCGCTCAGAGTGTCCAGCCTGCGCGGTAGTCGCACCGCAGCAGGGCGTCGGCTTCGGGGTTATTGACGATTTTCATCGTCAGCGGATCGAACTCCAGGACGGTGCCGCTTTCGAACTGTGTGGCCACGTTGCCCAGCATGAGGAATTCGTTGAGCGCATCGGCATAATCGAAGTTCGCCCAGGCCGGCTGCCCACCGCGGCAAGCCAGCAACCAGTCCATCTCGTGCCCGCGGGAGGGGGTTACTTGCTCGGGCCGGTCAGTTTGGACGCCCTGGAACTGCTCTGCAGGCAGCAATCGAAACGTGGCGTTATGCTCGGTGGCGCGGAGCCGGCCTTTGGTGCCCACCAACACCGCTCCACCATGATCGACCCATTTCTTTTGCTTCTTGTCGCCCCAATCCAGTTCTTCGCCGATGGTCTGTTCCAGCAAGTCGCGCGAGCCCGGCGCACGCCCGTTGTGCCAGGTAAAGGTGCTGGCCGGGAACTCGGCTCGGGCCGGGATGTCCCATTCGATGACCTCCCATTTCGGGAACGACAGTCGGTTAATGCCGGAATGGCGCGCCCGGACCCGGATGAGCCGGCGGGCTTGTTCCGATGGCGGATTGAGCCACAGCTCGTGCACCTTAAGTGCCATGAAGGCCAGGTTGGCGCTGTGCGAACCCCAGTTACCGAGTTGGCAGGTGCCAAAGTCCCGCCAGGCATTCCGTTGCATCCATTGCCGATGATACGGTCGATACGCGGCCGGCCCCAGCCACAGGTCCCAGTCCAGCCATTCTGGTGGTGGGCCGCCATCGCCAGGCGGCTCCTTCCGATCCGCCCCGCCTTCGCTATTCCAAATGTGCACCTGTTGGACCGTACCGATAGCGCCAGAGCGGATCAGTTCCAGTGCGCGTCGGAACGGCCCGGCCGCTGTGCCTTGGTTGCCCATGCTGGTGGCCAGCTTCTGTTGGCGGGCTAGGTCGCGCAACGCGCGGGATTCATGCAGCGTGCGAGTCAGGGGTTTTTCGCAAAAGACATGTTTCCCGGCCCGTAACGCGGCTGCAGCCGCCACAGCATGCGTGTGGTCCGGGGTGGCTACGATCACTGCATCGAGGCTGGAGCCCATCTGTTCGAGCATGCGGCGGAAGTCGCGGAACCGTTTGGCTTTGGGCAATTGCCGGTAGGCATCGGGGTTTTTCGAGTCGTCCACGTCGCACAGGGCCACCAGGTTTTGCCCAAGCCTTGGCATGGTGCTGACAAACCAACTGCCCCGGCCGCCCACGCCTATCAACCCGATGTTCAACGCCTCGTTGGCCGAGGCAGCACGGACCCATCGGCTCTGCCCCACCAGCAGCAAGCCGGGGCCTGCCAAGCTCGTCCGCCTCAGGAAAGCACGGCGTGTCAGTGCACTTTTCATGGCTGCTGTAGCTTGTAGCCGCGTGGCGGGCGAACTGGAAAGGAAAAACCTCGATGCGCTTTGGCCAGGCAGGCTCTGGACCTGCCAGCGCCGACGGCGTGCGCTCTTGGATCACCGCCAGATCAGCCAGCCTGTGGCGGTAGGTTAACCCGCTGTAGCCACCCGGTGGCTCGCCTCTTGGGCTGACCCTGGGGAAGGCTTATTGGCGCAACCGGAGACCATTGTTACTTCGTGAGGGCCCAGTTCGGACCCAGGCGGAAGGCCGGCGCCTGGCATGCGCTTGCCTTGGGCGCCGTGCACCCGGACCCGAGGAGTCCAACGGCGGGCAACTGCATTCGACCAGTTTCATTGGCGCTGGGACTGCGTCGATGGTACTCTATGGCGGGAGCCAGAGGCGTCCCGAACATTATGTTCCGCGACAAGATGCAACGGCAACGGTTCGAGCTCAAGTACCGGCTCACCGAAGAGCTGGCTTGGCAAGTGCGGGAATTTGTCGCGGCGCACCTTGAGCTGGACGAAAACGGGGTGGGCAAGCCGGACTACTCCTATCCGGTGCATAGCTTGTATTTGGACTCGGACCAGTTGTTCACCTACTGGGCCACGGTCAACGGCAACAAGAACCGATTCAAGCTCCGCATCCGCTTTTACAACCCAGACCCCTCGACGCCGGTGTTTCTGGAGATTAAGCGGCGGGTGGACAACGTGATCTTCAAGCAGCGGGCCGGGGTCCACAAGGCGGCTGTGCCGGCGATTTTAGCGGGCCAACTGCCGGCTCCCAGCGAGTTGATCTCCACCGACGCCAGTCAACTGGCTGCCGCGCAGCGGTTCTTGGCTCTGGCGCAGGAACTCAACGCCCGCCCCAAAGTGCATGTGGCCTACCGTCGAGAAGCTTGGGTGGACCCCCGGGGCACGCATCTGCGAGTGACGTTTGACCGGCAGGTGCAGGCCGAGCCGCGCGGCGTGGTGGACTTTAGCACCGCCCTGGTCAACCCCGTCAGCCCATTCGGTCGGCAAGTGATCTTGGAACTGAAATTCACGAACTTTTTCCCCCTGTGGTTTCGCGAGCTGGTCGAGCGGTTCGACCTGGTGCGGACCAGCGCCGCCAAATACTGCGACGCGGTGGACGTCATCGGCCCGGAACGGCTCGGGCCGAGTCTGCATCGGGCCACTGGCCTGCCGTCTGAGTGGCCTTGCACTGAGCCGGTCTGGCCCATGGCGGCTGTGTCCACAGGCTGAAAGCTCAAGTGGCCGAGCGGTGCGGGCATTGGCCGGTTGGGGAAACTGGTTCATTCGAGCGTGGCGTTTTCCGGTTGGGTGCAGAACCTGCTACGGGACCGATGTGCTGTTTGGCCCAGCGGTTAGCAGCCCCCCCATGACTGCGACCAACCAGCCTCCAGCCTACCGCGCCGAGTTGTTTCATCCGCCAAGCCCTTACAAAGGCCGCGAGCATATGCCAAGGGCTACCTTGAAACTCTGGCCATCTCGACTCCAGGCAACGGGCGCATCGCAGGGTATCGCATGTGGGTGCGTCAGGCGCAGCGCAGGTGTCCCAACCTGCTTGCCCATGGGAGAATCTGCCTGCGCTGCCGGCCGGATAAACGCTGGCCCTTACTCCCGGCGCAAGTGTCGGCGAGTTCCAGTCGGTCCAATCTGTAGCCGCCGGCGTGAGCCGGCGGAAAACCCGTAGCCCCCGGCGTAAGCCGGCGGAAATGATCCACCGGTCCTGCCAAGTCCGCCGCCTGAAGGCGGCGGCTACCGGGCAAACGCGTAGCCGCCGGCGTAAGCCGGCGGGAAATGATCCACCGGGTCTGCCAGGTCCGCCGCCTGACGGCGGCGGCTACCGCGCAAATGCGTAGCCGCCGGCGTAAGCCGGCGGAAAACCCGTAGCCCCCGGCGTAAGCCGGCGGAAATGATCCACCGGTCCTGCCAAGTCCGCCGCCTGAAGGCGGCGGCTACCGGGCAAACGCGTAGCCGCCGGCGTAAGCCGGCGGAAAACCCGTAGCCCCCGGCGTAAGCCGGCGGAAATGATCCACCGGGTCTGCCAGGTCCGCCGCCTGACGGCGGCGGCTACCGCGCAAATGCGTAGCCGCCGGCGTGAGCCGGCGGAAAACCCGTAGCCCCCGGCGTAAGCCGGCGGAAATGATCCACCGGGTCTGCCAGGTCCGCCGCCTGACGGCGGCGGCTACCGCGCAAATGCGTAGCCGCCGGCGTAAGCCGGCGGAAAACCCGTAGCCGCCGCCGTAAGCCGGCGGAAATGATCCACCGGGTCTGCCAGGTCCGCCGCCTGACGGCGGCGGCTACCGCGCAAATGCGTAGCCGCCGGCGTGAGCCGGCGGACGGCAACAAAAGGAGCTGCACAGGCAGGCAAGGGGCTGACTCAGTTCGATCCTTGCCTTCGGGCTTGCCTGGCCTAAGACTGCGCTTAGCGTAGAAGCCCAAAGTCACCCTATGGACCGTCACATTGAACAAGTTGTGGATCTGCTGGATCCGACGCTGAACCGGATTTTTAACATGACCGTGGAGGAGGCGTGTCGCCGCCTGCTGGAAGGGCCGCCTGAAGCAGTGCGCGACATAGCCGGCTCGTTTGCGTTGGTCGTGCAGCAAGGCCAAATCGTACGCATGGCGCGGTCGCTAGACCGGCCGATGCGGTATTTCTTGGCCAAACGCGGGGATGGCCCGGTGCTGGTAGTAGCGGACCGCATCGACCGCATTCACCACTGGCTTAAGCAGGAGGGCCTGGCTGACCAGTTCCATCCGACCTACACGCGCATGGTGCCAGCTCATTATGTGGTGGAACTGCGGTTGGTAGGATGCCCGGATCCAGACCCGACCTATGCCCGGTTTTTCACACCGGCCCGCAACGTGTGGCCACCGGACGTGAACGAGATTGGTCGGCGCTACATCGGTGCGGTGGCGGATGAATTAGCCCAGTGGCTCCAGCACTTGCCTGAGCACGAGCCCATCGGAGTTTGCTTCTCCGGCGGAATCGATAGCGGCGCCGTCTTTTTGGTCACATACCACTTGCTGCGCAAACTGGGCATGAACTTGGGCCGATTGAAGGCCTTCACGTTGGATTTCGGCGATGGCCCCGATCTAGTCCAAGCACGCCAATTCTTACGGCAGCTTGACCTGGAGCTGTTCTTGGAGCCGATCGAGGCGGACCGAGCCGATTTGGACCTGATCGAGGCTGTTCGGATCGTTGAAGATTACAAACCGCTGGATGTCGAGGCAGCGGCCATGATGCTAGCCCTGTGCCGCGGGATCCGGCAGCGGTACCCAACCTGGCGGCATCTGATCGACGGCGACGGCGGTGACGAGAATCTGAAAGATTACCCCATCGAAGAAAACCCCGAGCTGACCATCCGCAGCGTGGTAAATAATCCGCTGCTGTATCACGAGGGCTGGGGCGTAGGCCGGCTCAAACATTCCCTGACCTATTCCGGTGGCCTGAGTCGGGCGTGCACCCGGATGTATGCACCGGCCCGGCACTTCGGCTTTGTCCGGTTCAGCCCCTTCACTCAGCCCAAGGTCGTCGAGGTGGCCGAAGGCATTCCATTCGCCGCGCTGACTGGCATGTCCACCCAACGGCTCTACGCCCTGAAAGGCCAGGTGGTGGCCAGCGGGGTCAAAGCCATTACAGGATTCGATATGCCTGTATTCCCCAAACGCCGGTTCCAACACGGCGCCATTTCCCAAGAATCCCTTCGAAAACGATTGCCCGCCCAAGAAGCCCAGTTGCGCCGCCAATTCCTGTCGCTTTACAACTGACCCCGTGCACCGGCGGCTTAAGCCGAGTCGAGCCCAAACCCGACAGCTCGACGGGCCGGGCCAAGCGCAGGCCAGCGCTGCGCAAGCCTCCAGCCTGAACGCGGATACCAACGAAATCCCGGCCCCTGGGCCGGCGCTCGACCGTTGGGTCGAAGCGCAGCGGCCAGCGCGTGCGCCTGTGGACCCAAACCGGCCCTACGGATTCTTTGTGGAGATCGAGCGATCCGCCTCCGGTGAAGTGGAGTCGGGAGCGACCATCCTGCTGATTAACCGCGAATGTCCATGGCGCTGTGTGATGTGCGATCTGTGGAAGCACACCACGCAACAGCCTGTGCCTGGGGGCGCCATCCCAGGCCAAATCCGATACGCGTTGGACCAGCTTCAAGCCCAAGCCCAGCCTCAGCTACGCTGGATCAAACTCTACAACAGTGGCAGCTTTTTCGATCCCAAGGCTATCCCGCCAGCAGATTACCCAGCCATCGCTCACATTCTGAACACCGGCTGTGGTCAAGGCACACCGTTCAGTCGTGTAATCGTCGAGTGTCACCCTGCCTTGGTGGGCCAGCGAGTCTTCAGGTTCCGCGATGTGTTGGCCGGGCGACTCGAGGTGGCCATGGGATTGGAAACAGCTCACCCTCAAGTTCTGGCTCGGCTGAACAAGCGCATGACTTTGGACATGTTCGCCCGAGCCAGCGCCTTCCTGCGCGGTGCTGGCGTTGACCTGCGGGCGTTTGTTCTGGTTCAACCGCCATTTCTAGCCGAGGCCGAGGCTTTAGAGTGGACGCAACGGTCGATCGAGTTTGCTTTCGCCTGCGGGGCTAGCGTGGTGTGCCTAATTCCCACGCGGCCTGGCAATGGTGCTTTGGAAGCGCTGGCCGTTCGGGGCCAATTCAAACCGCCCAGCTTGGGGATGCTCGAACAAGCTTTGGACTGGGGCGTGCGTTATGGTCGGGGCAGGGTGTTTGCGGATTTATGGGACCTGCATCGATTCAGCCGGTGCACCACTTGCTTCGAGCCACGCCGCCAACGTCTGGCACACATCAACGCGACTCAACAACCCGCACCACCAGTCCGGTGCCCTGTCTGCAGTAGCGCCTCCGGAACAGCCGAGTAGTGAATTGCCCACTTTTGCCGCTGGGCCCAGTTGCATGTGGCGAATATCAAAGGCCGGGCTGCCGTTTGCCCGGCCTGACCACAACACACCGTGTCCCCGCTCTGGCGGATTCTGGAACCTGCTATATCAACGCGTGCTTCGGCGAGCTAAGCCAGCTAGCAAATCATCGGCGCAGCTACCGGCCCGCGGCCCCGGCAGCGTGTGGGTGCTCCCCCAAGCCACACCGTGAGCGCCGCCACGGACACGATCCGGTTTAGCGGGTTGCCTCTATGGGCAATTGGAACTGTCCCAGTATGGGTGGTTCCAGTAGAGGTACATCACCCGGTACCAGATCTCTTGCGCGTTGCTGTCCAGCGCTTGGAAGTCGGCAAGGCTTATGGCGCCCAGGCTATAGTAAAGTTGGTAATCGGCCTTGATGTGGCGGTAAACTTGGATGCCAGCTTGATAAATGGTCTCCGGGTCAGCATCGAGCGTGAGTCGAATCTGGGCCGAGGTCAGATAGCGGATCATTTTTGCGCGGACGTATTCGGCTTTTTTCTTGATCACTGTAGGTATCCCGTCTACCCACTGCAGGGCCCAGGTTTGATCCATCAAGTCATCCACCATGGCCTTAGCCTCCGCTAATCCGTCCTTGTACCACTGGGGCGGTTCGCCCCAGCAGGGCTGCGGCTGCTGTGCGGGTAGAGACGCTGCCCACAACAGACCCAGTCCGATCATGCACGCGAACTTCACTACTGGCTTCATATTACGTTCTCCTCTTGTGGTTCTACTCTCGGGTTTAGCTCTGGTTTTACAAACACACAAATCCGTCGCGGCCATTGGCCCTTTTGGGCCCCGATTGTATGCCGGTAGGTGCAAAGGCTCTGGCGGCAGACCACACCCCTGGGCCACCTCCCAGGAGTTCGAAACTAGCTGGGCAAGCACTCATTCGCATTATTCCAATTTGTTCCACGCCACCGGCACCTACGTTACCGCGCATCCCGCGTACCGTTGCACTAATCTGAGGCCACAAGCCTCCGACTTTTCACCTGCGATCCCTGCTGGTTTGCTTCTACTTTGCCAGTTTACGGCGAAAAGTCAAGTGCCTTTTTTGGTTTTTTTGCTCCCGTTCGACCCCGTCAGGCTCGGTTGCTATCGGGGCCCGGTGCTGCACCTCAGATCTGCATCACAACTGCCATGAATTTAGGAAGTTATGCAGACTACGCCACAGCGGTTCCCGTCCCCGCGGGCTTGGAACGCGCAAGCGGCCTGTTCCAGTCCAGATTCCTTGACCGGATTTGGGGGGCTTGAGCGGAAGGTGCATGGCCACGCAGCGAGTCTTCCTGCTCCGTGCCACGGCCCTCCAGTCCGAGTGCCCAATCGCCGATGAGCCTATAGGGAGCTAATAACTCTGACGGTCGTAACGTGTTGATTGTCAAGCTCTTAATTCGTGGAGCCAAAATGTCTCATTGTTGATCACCAAGCGTTTACGCCCAAAGTCCGGCCGGGTCTTGGAAAGCCCGACCGATTTCGACATGGTCAAAGAGGCGTGTTCAGCTGTTGCCGTTGGCCACACCGGAAGCCGCTTGCGGTTAACGCGACAAAGCCTCTCGAACAAAGCCACCGCGATAGAATTCGCCCCTTGGCCGGCAAGCAATGGATCAAGTGCAGCACTTGGCGCGTACGGCCCTGGCGCGAAACGACCGGCATTTATCAACCCGACTGAGGTGCAGCTTCCGATACCCCCTGCTGTTCCCGAACTCTACCTACCGTGCAGTTTGCCTCATTGTTGCGTTTGCCTCGGGGCCAGCACGCGCCGATTAAAACCAACCCTTCCGAGAGCAACACCGAGACTCCCTCCGGCGCACCGCCCACCCCATCCGTCGGTGCTGAACAACAGCGCGATTGGCTTGCGCAGGCTGTAAAGCTAAAACACCAAGAGCTTTCGTTGCGGAATCGGGCCGACAACCTCCAATGGATTGAGGTTTGCCGGGGGATGAGACCTGTCCCAGCTACTTGTGGCCCACGGGCTGGCCGGACCTTGGCATCCGGATGTTGGTTGTGCAGCGCCGCTCGGAGTCACTCACTGATGCACCCAAGTCTCCAAGGCAGCTTGGCTACGCATTTCTCCAGCGGAGGCCAACGCGCCGTTGAACCGCTGCGCGCCGGCTGACCCAGGGCCGGCGCCCTGCTACGTCTCGATGCGTTGCAGGACCAGTTGATAGCCTAACCACGAGAAGTAAAGCCGGCGGCCCTCCACCCGTGCCTCCACTTCGACACTGGACTTGCCGGGTTCCTGCATGCGCAGGGCAAACCGGCCACCGCCCTTGTTCTTCCAAGAGCCCTGCACGGTCACTTGCTGGTTGGCCAGGTGAACCTTCAGCACGGCTTTCTGATCCACAGTGGCCACGAAACTGGTGCCACGCAGCGACTCCAACACCTTGCGGAACCGGGCAATCTCGTTGAGGCTGGCGTTGGGTTTGCTGCGGCGGGTAGCAGTGAACGAGTAGCGAAAGTCGAATCGCCATCGGCCCAGAATCTTGTCGTCTTCGTACTTGGGCGAGACACCCGTGCGGAAGTAGGTGGTCAGATCCGACAAATCCCCGCCCAGCATGGCCCACAACTCCTTGTAGAGGTTCTCGTCTTTCAACAATGGCTGCAGCTCCTGCCGATGCCACACGTCCCCAAAGGTCTTGGCCGCTTGCCAGAACCGCTGGAACTGTACCTCGCCCAAAGGCTTGAACTCGGGCCGTTCCGACAAACTCAAAAACGGCGGATAATTGGCCAGCCGCCCTTGCAGCAGCGGGTTATGGAAGATGTCGCCCAGCAGATCGCACGCGTCGTAATAGGACGGTTTGGCCGGGCTCAGATACGCCGCAGCTCGGATCATGCCGCTGGCCCGCAGATCCTCATTGAGCCGATTGAGCATCCCCAGCCAAAAGCCGTCTTGGCCCGGGCTAGCCACTTGGGTTGTAAAATAGCCCAGCGTATAGGCCACCATCCCGATCAACTGCAAGTACACAAACGCGTTGGCTACACCCACGCAGATACCCACCCGGGCGGCCAACCGTTCGTACAACCGCCGCTGCGTATCGGAGGCGTTATAGCGCATCCAGGTGTCCACTTTCTTGTGCAGCAGCAGCGCGCCGGTCTTGAACAGAGCCAAGATCACCGCATACACAACCGCCGGCGCTACGAAACTCACCAACACCGGATGAGTCAGGCCAAAAGGCGCCAGCATCGGCTCCACCACCCGCCCCAACGGCACCGCCAACATCGCCCCCAACAATAACCCCACCAACGACGCCGTCACCCGGATCGCCCCTTGGTAGTAGGCCACGATCCCTTGCCCGACCAACAGCGCCAACGCAATCAACCACAATACCATGCGCCGCACCCTACCCAGCCTTTGGCCTCAACGCACGCAAAAACGCCGAGTGCAACTGGCCGGTGGCGCGTCTCCTCGGCCCACTTTCCACGCACAGCCGGCATAGGGCGCGGCCCCAGCGAACCCGCCACATCAATCCGCCGGCTTGCGCCGCCGGCTACCTGTCAGCTTGGCTTGCCACTGGAACTCGGCGATCCAGGTGGGTAGAAACCTGGGCTTCGGCGGGCATAGCAACCCGTAATAAACCGGGATGCAGCCTTCGGACTTTTTGACGGTGCGGCCGGGCCGTAGAGTCTGGTCATGAGATTGCTGACTTACCTGCCGGAGTTGGCAGCAGGCCGCAGCTTGCCAGTGCTGGGTATCATGTCCGGCACCAGCATTGACAGCGTCGATTATGCGCTCTGCACCGTGGCGCACGACCAGCTCCGGCTTCGACGGCATTGGCAGGTGCGATTTCCCCTGCGATTGCAGAGGCAGTTGCATGCGGCTGCGGCGGGGCGGATCTCGAGTGCGCATCTAGCGCAACTGCATCATGAGCTGGGCCGGTTCTATGCTCGGGAGGCGGCCCACGGCCTGGGCCGGAGCCGGGTAGCGTTGGTGGGGCTGCACGGTCAGACCATTTACCACCAGCCCACTGGCCCGCAGCCAGCGACGTTTCAGGCGGGTGAACCGGCATACTTAGCTGAGGCTCTGCGAGTGCCTGTGGTGAGCAATTTCCGGGCAGCGGACTTGGCTGCCGGCGGTCAAGGCGCACCGCTAGCCACGGCATTTCACTGCGCGGTGTTTGCTCGGCGCGGCGCGCATGTGTGCGTCAATAATCTGGGCGGCATCAGTAACGTGACCTCGATCGATTGGCGGCGCTGCCGCCAGCCGCAGGTGCGCGCCTTCGATACCGGCCCGGGCAACATGTTGTTGGACATGGCAGTGCGGCATTTGACTGGCGGGCGGCAACAGATGGATCGGGACGGGGCTTGGGCCCGACGCGGCACGCCGTGCGAGCGACTCCTGACCCGTTGGTTACGGCACCCTTACTTCCACTTGCCACCGCCCAAAAGCACCGGGCGCGAACTGTTCGGCGAACCGTTTTTCAAACGGGCCTGGGCTGAGCTACGGCGTGCCCGATTGGATCGATTCGATATTCTGGCTACCTTCACGGCGTTGACGGCCCGGTCTTTGGCACTGAACTACCGGCTGCATTTACCGGCTCTACCGCAGACGGTGATCCTGGCTGGCGGCGGGGCTGCCAACCTAGCCTTGGTTAGCGCCATCCGGCAGGAACTGCATCGGTTGTGGCCTAGTATCACTGTGGTCACGTCCGACGTGCTGGGCTGGCCGGTGCAAAGCTTGGAGGCGGCAGCCTTTGCGTGGTTAGCCTGGCTGCGGATGGCGGGCCGACCGGGGAACCTGCCCCAGACCACAGGGGCACGGCATCCGACCCTCTGCGGCCAAATTACTGCGGCGTATCCGGTTGGGGGCTGGCGCATGTGACCTTGGGGCATCTGGGCTGACGACCGGCTGCATTTGGTGCAGGTTAGCCAGCGTGACGCAGGCACTGCTTTTCCCCATTGACGCTTGGGCGGCTGGGGCTCAAGTTCCGTAGGCCTTGATGTTGGCATGAAGACTGTGTTGTTTGTCTGCACCGGCAACGTCTGCCGCAGTCCTATGGCCGAAGCGCTCTTCCGCCACGCGACGCGCGGTCGGGACGACTTTCGTGTGCTGTCGGCCGGGCTGAGTGCGGCGGAGGGGTTGCCGCCCAGTGAACATGCCATCCGGGCTATGCGCGAGCTGGGCATTGACATTTCCGGCCAACGCAGCCGCCAACTGGTGTCCTCGATGGTCCAAGAGGCCGACTACATCTTCGGCATGAGCCATAGCCACGTGGAAACCATCATCGCCCTTTACCCCCAGGCGGCCGAGAAGACGTTTTTGTTGCGTGAGTTTGACGAGGGCGTGGGGGAGTTCGAAGCGGAAATACCCGACCCGATTGGTCAGCCCTACGAGGTGTATGTCAAGACGCGCGACCAGATCCAGCAAGGTATTGCTGCCATCCTGCGGTATATCGATCAAACGCTCAAGCCCACCGTCCAGGCTGTTGTGGCTGACCCGCAGCCCACGATTGCTCTGGCTGCCGACCACGGTGGCTACGAGCTGAAAGAGCTGCTGAAGGCGCACCTGCAAAGCAAGGGCCTGGTGGTGACCGACCTGGGCACACACTCGAAAGACTCGGTCGATTATCCTGACTACGCCCATGCGGTGGCGCGCAGTGTGGCAGCACGGCAGCATGACCTGGGGGTGTTGATCTGCACCACCGGCATTGGCATGAGCATCGCCGCCAACAAAGTCCCGGGCATCCGGGCTGCGTTGGTGTGGGACGAGCACGCCGCCGCGATGGCCCGGAGCCACAACAACGCCAATGTGCTGTGCCTGGCTGGCAAAGGGACTGATCCAGAGTTGGCTAAGCGGATTGTGGATACGTTTCTGAGCACCGCATTCGAGAGCGGCGGGCGGCACGAGCGGCGCGTGAACAAGCTAGAATCGAGCATGACGTTTATGGACCTACCTTTGCAGGCGGTGGACCCTGAAGTGGCGGAGGCGATCCGCGCCGAAATCCGCCGCCAACAGGAAAATATCGAACTGATTGCCAGCGAAAACTTTACCAGCCTGGCGGTGTTGGAAGCTGCCGGCTCGGTCTTGACCAACAAGTATGCCGAAGGCTACCCGCGCAAACGCTGGTATGGCGGATGCGAAAACGTGGATGCGGTCGAGCAGTTGGCTATCGACCGCGCCAAGAAGCTGTTCGGCGCTGAGCATGCGAACGTTCAGCCCCACTCCGGCAGCCAGGCCAATATGGCCGTCTACTTCGCTTTCCTGAAGCCCGGGGACAAGATTCTGACGATGGACCTCAGCCACGGCGGCCACCTAACCCACGGCAACCGGGTCAATTTCTCAGGTCGATTCTTCCAAGTGGTGCACTACGGCGTGCGGCGTGAAGATGAACGGATCGATTACGAGCAGTTGGCTCAACTGGCTCGCGAGCACCGGCCCAAAATGATCACTGTGGGTGCCAGCGCTTACCCGCGTGTGATTGATTTTGCTCGCATGGGCGAGATTGCGCGCGAGGTGGGCGCCCTGTTGTTGGCCGACATTGCGCACATTGCAGGCCTGGTGGCTGCCGGCTTGCATCCCAGCCCGGTGCCTCATGCAGATTTTGTCACCACCACCACCCACAAGACCCTCCGAGGCCCACGAGGGGGGCTGATCCTGTGCAAGGAAAAATACGCCAAAGAGATCGATGCGCAGGTGTTCCCCGGCATCCAAGGCGGGCCGCTGATGCATATCATTGCGGCCAAAGCCGTCTGTTTGCTGGAGGCTTCGCAGCCGGCCTTCAAACTTTACCAACAACAGGTGCTGCGCAACGCCGCCGCTTTGGCCGAAGGCCTCAAGCGCAACGGTTTCCGCTTGGTCAGCGACGGCACCGATAACCACCTGATGCTAGTGGACGTGGGGGCCAAAGGCTTGACTGGGAAAGATTGTCAGGCGGCCTTGGACCAGGCCGGCATTACCGTCAACAAGAATACCATCCCCTTTGAGACCCGGTCCCCGTTCCAAGCCAGCGGCATTCGGCTGGGCACACCGGCGGTAACCACCCGCGGAATGAAGGAACCGGAGATGGCGGCCATAGCCGACATGATTAGCGAAGTGCTGGTGGACCTGACGAATCTGGAGGCTGCCCGGGCGGTGCGGCAGCGGGTGCGTGAGTTGACCGCCAAATTCCCGTTGCCATACTGAACCGGCCTGGCTATAGTAAGTCTCAGCCTCCGGCCCGATCCGTCCGGGTAGGCCCGGCCGATGCCCCTGGCTTGGAGGCAATCCGTCAACAGCACCTGGCCGCGCCTCTGGGCAGTGGTCCCGCCCGTTAGCCTGCCGCAGAAGCGGCCCAGGCGCTACTGCAACATTGAGCGTATGCCGAGAGCGAAAAAGACTGCGGCCAACAAGGCCACCAAACCTGAGGTTGCCACCCCGGAGACAGGCTCCGAAGCTGCCGGTGCCAGCGTGGCAACGGCTGCCCCGGAGGCTGACCAGCTTCAGCTACCTACCCAGGCCTCCGACAATGCGGCCTCGGCTGCCTCGGAGCCCGCACCCGCCAAAGGCCGCAAACGGAAAACCACCAAGACAGCCCAGGCTGCTGCCGAGCCGGCAGCCGAGCCGGCGCCGGCTGAGGCGCCCCCCGAGTCCACCGCCTCGACCTCGGCCCCAGCGGCTCCACCGGCCCCTGTCCAGACCCAGGAGCCTCCGCCGCCGCAATCCATCAACATCGCCCAACTGCAAGCCATGCAGATGAGCGAGCTCAACGCCATGGCTCGGGCTCTGGGTATCGAGAACTACGGCACCATGCGCAAGCATGAGCTGATCTTCCAGATCCTGCAGAAGAACGCCGAGCGCAGCGGCGTAATGTTTGCCGAAGGGGTGCTGGAGGTGTTGCCTGAGGGCTTCGGGTTCTTGCGATCCCAAAGCTTCAATTACCTGCCCTGCCCGGAAGACATCTATGTGTCGCCTTCCCAAATCCGGCGCTTCGATCTCCAGACCGGTAACGTGGTGGCCGGCCAAATCCGACCGCCCAAGGAAAAGGAAAAGTTCTTTGCCCTGTTAAAGGTCGAGGCGGTCGATGGCGAAGACCCGGAGAAGGCCAAGAACAAGACCCACTTCGATAATCTGACGCCGCTGTTCCCCAACAAGCGGTTCATTCTGGAGACCACCTCTGACGAACTGAGCACGCGCGTGCTGGACTTGGTATGCCCCATCGGCAAGGGCACCCGCGGCCTGATTGTGGCCCCACCGCGTACGGGCAAAACCGTGCTCATGCAGAAAATCGCTAACGCGATCCTGAAGAACAATCCCGAGACCTACCTGTTCATCCTGCTGATCGATGAGCGGCCTGAGGAGGTCACCGACATGGAACGCACCTGCCGCGGTGCCGAAGTCATCAGCTCGACTTTCGACGAACCGCCCGAGCGCCATGTGCAGGTGGCCGAGATGGTCATCGAAAAGGCCCGTCGCATGGTCGAACGCAAACGGGACGTGGTGATCCTGCTGGACTCGATCACTCGCCTGGCTCGGGCTTACAACACCATCCAGCCCCATTCAGGTAAGATCCTGTCCGGTGGCGTGGACGCCAACGCATTGCACAAGCCCAAACGGTTCTTCGGCGCAGCCCGCAACATCGAGGAAGGCGGCTCGCTGACCATTATCGCCACGGCACTGATCGATACCGGCAGCCGAATGGACGAAGTGATTTTCGAGGAGTTCAAGGGCACCGGCAACATGGAGGTGCACTTGGACCGCGCACTGGTGGACCGCCGCATCTTCCCCTCGATCAACATCGAGCGCAGCGGCACCCGCAAAGAGGAACTGCTTTACCACCCGGACGAATACCAACGGATCGTCATCCTGCGCCGGGCCTTGACTGGCGTGCCGCCCGTCGAGGCCATGGAGCTGTTGCTGAACAAGCTCAAAAAGACCCGCAACAACATCGAGTTCCTCCTGTCCATGGGCGTCAATTGAGCACCTGAAGCCCTCGAGTCGGTCGGCCCGACTCGACTGGCTGGTGTCATCCAAGGGCGCGCATGCGCAAGCAGCCTCTGGTCCACCTGGTCCGCTACTGCGACAGCATCCTGCGCGTGGCGCAGGTGAAGGACTACGACCAAGCCTGCAACGGGTTACAGGTGGAAAATCGTGGCACCGTCAGTCGGTTGGCTGCGGCCGTCGATGCCAGTCTGGCTACCGTGCAGATGGCGATCGATACCGGAGCGGATCTGTTGCTGGTCCATCATGGCCTGTTTTGGTCCAGCCGCCAGCCTTGGACCGGCAAAACATACCAGTTGCTCCGGCTGCTCCTCGACCACGATCTGGCTGTCTATAGTGCGCATCTGCCGTTGGACATCCATCCGCGCCTGGGCAACAACGCCCGGCTGTGTGCGTTGCTGGGCCTGGCTAATCCACAACCGTTTTTCCTGGAAAAAGACCAATACCTGGGCTTGCAAGCGCGCACCCGGCTGGCCCGGGACGAGCTGGTGAACCGGCTTTCGGGCGTGCTGCGGTCGCCGGTCAAACTGCTGCCGGGCGGGCCCACCGTCTGCCGGCGCATCGGCGTGGTGACCGGTGGTGCGGGCAGCCGACTGGACCAGGCAGCCCGGGAAGGCATCGACACCTTCATTACCGGCGAAGGGCCCCACTGGACTTACGGGCGAGCTGAGGAGCTGGGACTCAATGTGCTGTATGCGGGCCACTACGCCACCGAAACCCTGGGCGTCAAAGCCCTGGCCGCCGAGCTGGCCCGCAAGTTCCAATTGCCTTGGACCTTCTTGGACCGGCCCACCGGCCTTTGAGGGACTCGCCCCGCCCGCTCAGCATCTGAACTTGGGTCCGCCTGTCGCCAGCCACGTGCCGGCTGATCGCGTAGGCGCTACAGCCGTCTCGCCGCCCTGCGACTGTTAGCCAAGGCCCATCCGAGATTGAAGCAAGTCCAGCACCGCCCTAGCTGCGCGCCCGCTGGCCCCAGGACCACCCAACGCGGCGGCTACGCGCCCCAAGCGCTCCTGAACCCAGGCACGTCGAGCCGGGTTGTCTAACAGCTCCAGCGTTTCTCGGACGATGTTCTCGGGCGTGGCCTGATGCTGGATCAATTCCGGATACACCGCTTCGCCCAGCAACAAATTTGGCATGGCCAGAAACGCCACGTGCACCAGCCGCTTAGCCACCTGGTAAGTGAGCCAGGAAGTCCTATACACCGCCACGGTCGGCACGCCAAACCAAGCGCACTCCAGCGTCACCGTGCCGGTGGCCGCAATGGCCACGCTGGCCTCGCGCAACCGAGCTCCCAAGCCGCCAATCTGGACTTGAATGTCCGGGGTGTCCGCAGCCAACTGCCGTGCTTGCTGGGCTAACGATTCGTTGGGCACCACCACGCACAGCTCCACACCCCGCCATTGCTGCAACAGCCTCCCAGCCCGCAGCATCACCGGTAAATGCCCCCCCAGTTCAGCCGCTCGGCTGCCCGGTAACAACACCACCAAGGGACGCGACCGAGCCAGGGGATCTCCATCAGCCGGGCGCGGATGTCGATCGCAAATCGGATGCCCCACAAACTCGACCCGCAACCGCGGGGCCCGCAGCGCATACCAATCCTTCTCGAAAGGCAGTATGCTCAGCAGCAGGTCCAAGTCCCGTTCCAAAGACCGCACCCGACCCGGGCGCGACGCCCAGACCTGCGGCGAGACATACTGGATGATGGCTGGGTGCCAGTTGTTGAATAGGCCGCGTCGAGCCGCCACCCGGCGCCGCAACGCAGCAGCAAACCGGCGGTTGAAACCTGAGAAATCCACCAAAATGACTGCATCGGGCTGCCGCTCCACCGCCAAGCGCAACAGCGCGTTGAACACGCGTCGAAACTGCCACAGCCGCCGCAGCACATCGCTCAACCCGACCACAGCGTGTTGGGTCAGATCGCACACCAATTCGGTCCCCGCTGCGGCCATGCTGCAGCCGCCCGCGCCAAAAAATCGGGGCGCCAAAGCCACCCAACGCGGCTGCAAATCGCTGCTGAGCGGTATCCGACTCGCCCATTCCCGACGCAACGCTTCAACCAGCTCGGCGCCCAACAAATCGCCGCTGGGTTCACCCGCAATCAGCATGAACGAAGGCACCTTCATGGTCTGTCAGCCCTGCTGCCAGCCTGTCTTGGGCTGGCGCTGGCCTCAGCGTGCCGTTGGTCAGCGCCCAGGCAAAATCAAAAACAACCCTGGCCAGGTGGGCCGCATGCGCCGGCAGGCTCGTTAGCCGGCAGAATTCCGGGCTGGCCCTCAGGTGCGGCCTACGGCTACATGGGGGCCGGTGGCTGGCAGGATGAAGAACCTTGTCTATTTCGATCTGGAGACACAGAAGGGCGCCGAGGAAGTCGGAGGCTGGAGCCGCATTCGCGACATGCGCATGAGCGTAGGGGTGACCTACAGCACCGCCTCGGGCCAATACACCATCTACACCGAACAAACCGTGGACCAACTGGTCCAAGAACTTCACCAGGCCGACCTGGTGGTGGGCTTTAACACCCTGCGGTTCGACTACGAAGTGCTCCATCGCTACACCGTGCTGGACTTGCGGCAATTGCCCACGCTGGACCTGTTAGTCGAACTGCAAAAACGATTGCCGCACCGCCTTTCCCTGGATGCCCTGGCCACCGCTACCCTGGGCCTTGAGAAGACCGCTGACGGCTTACAAGCCATCCGCTGGTTCAAACAAGGCCGGTGGCTAGATATCGCCCGATATTGCTGCTACGACGTCAAGATCACGCGCTTGCTCCACGAGTTCGGCGCCACCCACGGCCAACTCTTCTACCTCGACCGGTTCGGCCAACGCCTGAGCGTGCCGGTGGACTGGAAACTGTAGGCTCATTCCATCTGGCCCTGCCGCCAGCCTTGGCGTTGCTCGGATCATACCTCGTGGAACCGCTGTACCCAAGGTCCGCATCGAGCCCCAAGCCGTAACCCCCAACACCTGCCCTGGCTAGGGTTCTGGTGCCCTTGCCCGCTGCGGCAAGCCACCACACGCCAAAAGCGCTGCCCCGGGCTCGATCACCGGGCCTGGAGCCTGGAGCATGGACCAGAGCGGCCACGTTGCCGTTGCCCTCGTAGCTGCCGCCGGTGTGGGATTGACCCCTGAGAATACGTGCGGGGCGTGCTCAAACGATTGCCGCGCATGAAACAATCCCAGTTGCCAACCCTGCTACCGCGCTGCTGGAAACCGAGCGACAAGCGGCCAAATTGAACCGGCTTTTTGGCCCCCCCTTGTGCCATTCGGCCCATGGACCCCACCGGAGGGTTACTCAACATTGATAACAACCGTACCGCCAGATTACTTCGCGCCAACATCAAAAGGCAGTATTTTCAATACGTTGTCGTCAATGAACGCAACCTTCTTTCCATCCGGCGAAAGTGTGACTGAATGGAGATCAAGTTTGTTCACTTTCCATACTGTCCGCCAGCCCTCTGTTTCGATGATCTCCGTCTCGCGCACCTGAAGAGGCGTCCCGCGGCCGGCGAAGTCGGATTCGACGACTAGGTATTTCCCTGATGCCACGAATTCGAGCCCATAAACCCGCCAACTGCCGCCAGGAGGACTGAGAGGGTTTTCTTCCTCCCGGAACTGACGTATCATCGGGAATGGCGCAACCAGCGAAACGATCCGAACGCGCCGGTCAAAGAATCCTCCAGCGGCGAGCAGACGCTTCTCAGGACTGACCGCCACAATGAAAGCTGAGAACTTCAACGCTGGATCACTGTCAGAGTACCTCAGACGGAATTTCCGCTTTCGCCGAATGGCCTCTGCGTCTGACGTAATGGGGCCGTACGTAAATTTCGAAAGAACCGCACCCGTGTTAAGATCGAGGAGGAACCCATCTGTGCCCTCGAACGCGACAAGGATATTGGTGCCGGCTGGCGAACGGAGGAGGGCGAGCCGGGCCACACTGAGAAAGCTCTGGATCTCCTTCGACCAGTCAACAAAGGTGCCTTCCACGCCGAGCTTGATTATCTCGATTCTGCACGTCGGCCTGAGTGGAGGATAAGTATCCGTTCTGCTGGGAAAGGCTCGAACTGCACGCGAAGTCGCTATGTCGATGGCATGAGCCGTGGCGCCAGTGAAGAGCGATCGCCATTTAACCGCAGCAGCTAAAGAGGGGAAATTAGTAAGGCTGGTTCCG
>Ga0078972_1001893_pt1 | contig 73393 bp, 79 predicted proteins | sample YelNatPaOPGAMG01_FD_67568 | JGI IMG/M metagenome (GOLD analysis project Ga0078972, IMG submission 67568) | Hot spring thermophilic microbial communities from Obsidian Pool, Yellowstone National Park, USA - OP-RAMG-01 (SPADES assembly) (version 2) | ecosystem: Environmental > Aquatic > Thermal... | reverse complement strand
CCACCGCAGATCAAGCGTTACATAATCGAAAAGTTTCACTAAAGCGAAGGGCGTGTAACCCTCCAAATGAGTCGGAATATTTTCTACAGACGCCTTTACGCTGGGAAATTGGCGCACAACTTCATTGAAAGTTTTTTGTATACGGCCTAGGTCGAAGCTTCTTGCCCAAGTATCCCAAAGGTGGAATACACAGACACCTGCCTTCAGCTCGCTGGCGATAAGTAAAGCATCATACGCAACCCGTTTCCCTTTCTCCCAATCGCGCTCCCGGCTTGAACAAAGATAAGAGCCGATGTCTCTGCTCGCATGTACGGATAATATGGGCAGTGCCTCACTTTTCAAAACATCCAGTATTTCCCTAGCCGTATACTTAGGGGTCTTGGTCCAATCTGCAAGATCCCTGTCGGTCAAAGGAGGATTCTCACTATCCCATTCCGGCTCAAGCTGCAGCTCAAAACCGTCCACAACCGACTCGGATAGAATCTTCTTCATCACGTCTACAGTGCCGATTAAATCGTAATACTTCTTATCTCCAAGCCCAGCAACCGGAGCGCTGGAAACAGAAATCAAACACTTCATGCCATTACGTCTATGCAGTGAGACGTTAAAACCTTACTGAACGCGCGCGATCGCACCGTACTATTACCCACAGTATAGCCTGTACTATTACCCTTATGCTTGGAGGCGATTAAGAATGGGGTATAGACGGAGGAGAATGTACTATTTGACGGGGCTGCCTTGATGGATGAGATTCGGCTATTCGCCAGGATGGTTTAGGCAGGTCTCCTACAGGTCTTTCACCGACGGCGGAATGGATCATTTCAAGCGGTCTAATGCCGCAACACAGGCAGTGTTTCACTAACAAGGGTGCATCACAAGCGCGCGCTAACGCTGTCGATCCTTCAGCATAGAAATAGCCTCTTCGAGCTCCCTCCTCCCGACCTCTTCGCTCTAGCCAATATCGAGCTTCTCCACCCTCTTCAATTCCAGTTGGATTTTAACAGTGATCGCTGGTATGCGCAGCGTTCGTAACGCTATCTGCGCGCCCCCCTACAGCCGTTGCAGCTCCTTCAGCTTTTCGGAAACGTAAGCTGCGATTTGTGCGACTGGTGCGACCCAGGTGTCGCCCCTCTCCACCAGGTACTCGAGCAGGACCCTGAAATCGTCCTCCGGTACTTGCAGGTAATCCCCACCCACACCGTGGAAGGTGAAGATCGCCCAACGCCCATTGTTGGCCGTCAGCTCCACGAGACCCACCATCTCCGCTAGGCTGAGCTTATCCGCCGGCCACGACCACAGGTGGTGGAGATCGCACGAGAGGGGGTTGTTGGACCACGGTGGGTAACCCCCATCTCTAGCCGCAAGGAAGTAGCACGCCACGACGGGGACGTAGCTCCTCCTCAAAGCCCCCCTTCCCACGAAAGATTCATCGCAAGGGTAGGCGAAGGTCTCTACCCTCCCGTTAGCCGCGATGCTTTCGAGCCTTCGTTGGGCTTCCAGGATGTCGGTTTCGATATCCTCGAGCGCCATTTCCTCAAGGCAGTGGCCCTCGCTGAAGGGGTAGACGCACGAGCAGGGGTGCGATAGAGTGTGGTTGCCTATCTCGTGACCCTCCTCGGACACCTTGCGCCAAGGCTTCAGCCTCTCGGCCCAGTCGTTGCCGGAGGGGTTTATGTAGAAAGTAGCTTTCACCCCGTACTTATCGAGCAGGGGGATTGCAATCCTCAGCTGAGAAGGCAAGCCGTCATCGAAGGTTAACGACACAGCGCACTTGTACCCGCTCGGCCACTGGAAACGGTTATGCATACCCACCCGCAACGAAGAGGTTGCCCGGAGACGTATTAATGCTTAAAGGGCGCGCTACGCATCTTGTTAATTCCGAGCTAGACTTTATATCGGATTCCACTACCCAGGAGGCTGGGATCGAATGCAGGACCTCGAACAGCTCACGAAGCTCCACGTCAGAGATATCATCTCCTTTGCAGCAGTGCTGAAGAGGGAAAAGCCTGCTGCCAGCCTCGTTGCACCTCTTGAAGTTAAAGAGTGGTTTGTGAGATTTTGCGATAAGTGTAACTTGATACATTTCGAGGAGAGACCGCACGACTCGTACCAGTCCTGGATTTTCGTCTGCTACGATGAAGAGGTCGCCGCTCTGAAGAAGAAAATAGAGGAGTTCAGCCTATCCCTCGCTACCTTAAAAGGAAAGCTGGCAACATTCAGCTGTGGGAAAGCCTACAGTGAGGTTAAGAAAGCTTTAACCGTGGCGGAGGGGGCGATGTACGGCTACCCCGAGTGCTGCGTGGAGTCCTACGCAGCGCGGGGGCCCGCCTCCAGGGCTAGAGCCTACGAGGAGTTCTTGGAGAAGGGGAGGAGCCAGACCATCCCCATCGAGTTTTGGGCTGTCGCCCACGCGCCCTGCAGCTCGGATTGCAGGGAGACGATAGAGCTCGGGAAGAGGTACTTGGACGCTGTAGCCGAGCTCTCCGAAAGCCTTAGAGAGCACGTGGAGTCGAGGCTGCTCCTCCCCAGGTTCTACCAAACCGGTGGAGGCAGGTTCATCGAGTTCAAACCTTTAGATTACAATCGAGTGCGAGGGAAGCTGGCTGTATCCAGGGAAGAGTTCGAGAGGGACGCCCGAGCCCGCCTCCCGGAGCCGGTGGAGGTGGTTCTCTGCGAAGTGCCTAGGCCTTACGTCCTCGTTGCCGCGCGGGAGGAACCCCCCTACAAGGTCGCTTTCCCGAACCCCGACATGGTCGGCACGATGTGGCTCGCCTATACCCCCGGCTACGGCGCGTACATGGTTAATGCGAAGACGGGGCGCGTAGCCCTGTACGTAGTGTCCGACAAGTGGATCCCGATGGTCGGGGAGGAGTGGAGGAGCAAATCGAACTTCAGAGTTTACAAAGCTACAAAATAAGAGCAACACAACCTCCATTTCAACTCGACGCGCACGCTCTTCAACGCCTAGGTCTGCAAAAACTCCTACCCCTCATCGCGCTGCCGGACACTTGAAAGAAGTTGGCAGTTACGCATCCATTTCTCCTTGGAAATCGGTTCCGTCAGGATCGCTGGGCGTGCTCACCCCAACCTTCGTACACAACCTTGCGATCTCTAAGCATCCGGTGAAGCTCAGAAAGGCGTATACGTGGTAGACCCTGTATATGGAAAGGTATAAATAACAGGAAAAGTAAAATTCCTGCAATGGGTAACCGATCCAGCTCTGAAAGTGCTTCGGTTCTCCCCTACGAGGCTAAAGTGTACTTGAACAACCAGGTTTTGATTCCGGCAAGCCTCGTGAGAGCGCTCGGCCTGCAGGAGGCGCGCTACGCGCGTATCACCTTAGAGTACAGCGGGGAGGAGCTGACGATCGATGCCGAGCTGATACGAACGCACCACACAGATTCGCGCCAGTTTACGATACCGAAGAGCGCGAGGGAAAGGTACGGTATACTTCCGGGAGCTACAGTAAAAGTGAAAAAGATCGAAGCCATCCGCTAGCTGGGATGAGGAAGGGTCAAAGCTCTGACAAATGAAGAAAACCGCTACTCTGACCTCTTTCACGCTCAGGTGGAAAGATCCAGGTAGCGAGTTGCCCAGCACCGCTCAACCAGCGCGGCTCTTTGAATTTAAGGGAATGCTTATTGGTGAGAACTGGCCGAACAAACGATGGAGACACGCGCTAACAAAGTTCACGTGCCCGTGGCTCTAGTTACCTGGAGCAGCTCCTGGCTTAACGTCATCAAGCCCGCGCTGGAGAGCCTATACCCAAACATCGACTTCACTTTCTACCTCGTTTCAAGCGTGAAAGACGCTCACGATTTCCTCGCTAAGGAGAGCGGCTCAGCGGGTTTCCTCGTGTTCCAATTGATGTCGATACCGGGGCTTTCGAGACCTATCATCCAGAGCGGTAAACCGACTGTTGTGATCGCCCACGCCCTCTACGGTGCCGGCGAGTACCTTTACGAGTACTCTAGAGCTAGGAGCTCGGGCTACCCTGTAGTCGGTTACTCAACAATGAATGTTGCCAGCCACAACGCTCTACGCAGGGTAAAGCTCTTGGAAACGATCGCCAGGCTTAGGGAATCTAAGATTGCCTTCGTAGTAGGGCCCGACGTTAAGCTGCTAACCGACTTGGAGTTCCCGCTCAGCGTCGATCAGCTGTCCATGTTCAGGAGCCTCCAGTCGCTATTCGGCGTAACGCCGATAACTATCGACGTTAGAGACTTCAAAGCTAGGTACTACGACGCCGTTAGCGAGAGCGAAGCTTCCAAGATCGCTGAAGCTTGGGTTAAAGCCGCTGAAGCCGTTGAAGACCTCTCGCGCGAGGAAATCGTCAAGTCGGCTAAACTGTACCTAGCGCTTAAAGCTCTAGCGAGGGACTTAAACGCCGATGCCGTAGCCGTAGACTGCATCGTCCTGAGGTACGCGGGTTACCTCGACGCTTGGCCTTGCTTAGGCTCCATGCAATTCTGGTACGACGGGATCGTGCCTGTATGCGAAGCAGACCCGTACTCGGCGGTTATCCTGCTGATGGGCAAGTACCTACTCGGTAAACCGGGTTTCATAAACGACCCAGGCATCGACGAAGAGCACAGCAGGCTGATATGCTACCACTGCACAGCACCCACCAACCCGCACGGCTCAAGCAAGCCCAAAGTCCCATTCAGGATTGTAACCGCTCACGCTGGAACCAAGCACGCTTCGGTACACGTCAAGCTACCAGCAAACGAGCCGGTAACAGAGATCGGTCTCAACCCCGAGGAGAGGGAGCTAACGATACACACGGGCACATCCGAAGAACCCGTGTACGATCCAACCGTATGCGCCACAGCCCTCAAGATCAAAGCTAACGCCAAAGCCATCGCTGGCAAATTCAGGTGGCGGGCGGGCTGGCATAGAGTCTTATTCTACGGTGACCACCGTGAAGAGTTCGGGGAACTAGCAACGCTACTGGGTTTAAAGACCGTAATCGAAGATGAGCGGTAGCCGGTTTCAATCATAAACTTTTTTAAGCGAGCAATCCAGCGTGCAATGCGCACGCTCAACTCGCTCGATACCACCTTTCTTCCCGTGCGCTAAGGATCGCTTGCAGGAGAAAAGCGCTGCATGACCCCAGTAATCTCATGCTGATACCGCAACAAAATCACCTGGTAGCGTAAAAAAGCTAGTTGAAGGTTTACGTACTGGTAATGGGGGTTAACCTCAAGTCTGAAAGGCTAATCACTGTGGCTGCGGTAATCGCACTGAGCTCTGTCGTCGGAGCTTTCGTCGGCTTAATGTACAGCCTCGCGACAGCCGGCACCATCTTCACAATGAATAATCTACAAGGAAAACTCCAGCTTCCGCTAGACCTTTTCACCTCCAACCGGTCGGGCGAGCTCGCGCTCTTCCTCGTAAGCACCGTTTCCGCGGTAGCAGGCGCCCTCGCCGACATCGAAGACATAGCCGACCTCTTCGCCTACTTCACTGCCTTCCTATCATCCATGAACGCGGCGTTTTACCAAAACCCTCTAAACCTCCTTCCGCTCGCCCTCGCGCTTCTCCTCCGCCTAGCGAAAACAGAAGACTAAGGCTCTTCACAATAGCGTGCGCTTACGGGAGAACCGTGGAGATTCTCGCCAGAGTTATATTCGGAAAAGCTACTCAGCGATCATAAAGACTCCCAACGCGACGAAGATCGCTCCAATGATCTTTGAGAGAGTTTCCTCTGGAACCTTGTTGGCGTAGACTGCTCCTATTCTCCCACCCGCGATCGTCCCAGCTCCAACGAGAGCGGCGGCCAGGAAGGATATGTAACCGTTGAGCGCGTAGGCGATGGCCCCCGATAGAGCTGTTACAGCCATCATCAGCGTCGAAGTTCCAACAGCCTTGTGGATGGGGTACTTGAGGAGAAGTATAAGCGTCAAAAGGAACAGTATACCTCCCCCAGCCCCGAAGATCCCGCTCAGTATCCCCAGGAGAAAGCCCACAATGATGGAGAACCCGACTCTCTTGAACTCAACGCTCGTGCGCGGTTTCGAACGGGTACCCCTACTGGGTTCAACCTTCCTAGACGCGCCCGAGGGGTGCAGCAACCCGAGCAGCCCCTTCCCGCTCAACCTTCCCGCACCAGCTACTACCAGGAAGATGCCGAACGCGCGCCCAAGCCTCGCGCTCGGCACCATCGCGGCAAACCTGCTGCCTGCTTGTGCTCCCAGCACCGCACCCAGCGCTAACCCTACACCCGACCTCAACTCGATGTTCCCCATCCTGTAGTAAACGTACGATACAACCGCCGAAGCTATAACGTCCACAGCTAGGCTCGTCCCAATAGCTGCGTGGATCGGAAACCCCAAGACGAGGGTGAGCGTGGGCACAACCACGAGTACTCCGCTAGCACCGATAAGCCCTGTAACGGCCCCTGAGCAAACCCCTATGGCCACGAGGGCTACGAGCGAAAGCACGTTCACACTTATCGCCCCACCTTCCGGTAAAAGAGTGTAAGTAGTTTACCCTCTAAAGCGCGACCCGAACTCTCTATCGAGGAACGTAGCGCGCGCTAAATAGCCTATGCTTTTAGCGCGCACATCACGAACCTCGAGGACGCAAGCTAAAGAAACCCTTATGCTATAGGTATAGCTGCTCGTACCATTTGTAAGCTTCTAAGCTGATAGGCTCTAGCTTTGGGAGGTTCCCGCCTGCATCCTCCACAATCTTACGGTAGAGCTTTTCAACCAGCTCGGGGCACTCACCAGCTATGTTCTTCTGCAGCTTGGGGTCTCTCTTCAGGTCGTACAATTGAGCCTCTCCACCATCCCTGTTGGAGATGAACCAGTACTCCTCATCCCTGTACATGATGTAGTACCCAAACCCTGAGGTCACGTAGCTCCTCCCCACCTCCGCGCTCTCTTTCTCTACGTAATTGAACACGTTGATCCCGTCTACCTTTATCCCGTGCTCCACCCCTGCCAACCTGCACAAGGTTTCGAACAGGTCGTGGTTGTAAACGAACTCATCCACTTTCTCTCCAGCGCCCACCAGCTCGGAGTGCCTTACCAGCAGGGGGATGTCCATCAGCTCCGGGTACAAGCCCCATGACACTTTCCCCGTGAGGTTGTGCTCCCCGAGCTGGTGCCCGTGGTCCGAGGTGAAGACGAGGATCGTGTTCCTATCGAGGTTGAGCTCGTAGAACTTCTCGAGGAAGATGCCGAACCACTTGTCCACGAGGGTGACTTCACCCGCGTAGTGCGCCCTCATGTGCTTGAGCTCCCTCTCCGTGAGGTAGTCTGGCGGCCCGTACAGGGGCGTTATAACCTCCTTCCCGCGGTAGCCCGGATCGTACATGTCGACGAACTCGTGGGGCGGATCCCAGGGCTCGTGCGGATCGAACGGCTCCAAAACCAGGAGGAACCTCTCGGCGTTCCTGTTCTCCTCGAGCCAGCGTATGGCCTCCCTAAACGTTTGAGGTGCGAACCAGTCTTCCTCCGATCTCCTGTAGTGCACGTTCGAGAGGTACCTCCTGAGTAGCTTCTCCACGGAGGTGCCCTTGAGCTTAGGAGTGAGGTGCTTCTCGAGCTCATCTTCGCTCACGAGCTGGGCGGAGCGGTACTTATCCCACTCCTACCCCCTGATGAAGATCCACTCGTCGAAACCCCTGTTGAAGTTCATCCCGGGCTCGAACAGGTGGTAGTTATCCCCGATGAGCGCGGTCCTATAGCCTGCAGCCTTGAAAACCTCGGATAACGTCACGTCCTCGTCCGACAAGGGCTGCCAACCGGCGTTCACGATCCAAGGCATACCCTTTTTCATGCGCCTAGCAGGCTCAAAGGGGAACACTCTCTTTCCGGTGTAAACCGCCCTCCGAACAGGTATCGTCGGTAGGGACTCGGGGTAAGCCTTAGTGTACATTACAGACTCCTTCGCGAAGCGGTCGATATTCGGCGTTCTAATCCAACCGTTACCGTAGCATCCAACGTGATCCTTTCGGAGAGAATCCGTCATAACCAGGATGACATTGTAACGCCCACTGGACATAGCGATCAAAACTCTATACCGGGATGCATATTTCTGTGTTGCCGGAGAGAGAAGCGCCTCTGCACCCTCAGATTATGCAAAGCTGCGCGAGAGGTGAAGCTGTGCCTGCGCGCGTTGCAGTTTTAACCGAGCTCCACCCGCGCTTGGTACCGCACCGGGATCCTCACCGTGTAGAAGAGCACATCGATTTCCACGTAGCCGTCGAGCTCCGCAAGCACGCTGCCGTACTCCCTTACGGCTTGAGCGACCCACATCAAATCATAAGTCGAAACTTGGACGGCGTTGATCGTGAACACCTCGCGCAAAATGCGCGTCTCGCCCGGCTTCACCTCGACCGCTTGGTTGCTGGTAACCATACCCACGTAGGCGCTCTCAACAAACACGTCGAAAGCGTAAGAACGCAAAACCACCGGTAGAGGACCCTTACCCTCAACCGTCAAGCCCAAGCCCACCCTAAGCCGGCGCGTGGCGGCTAAACTCAACGTGTCGGTGAGATCGGGGAAGCGCACTTCCTCTACGATCACCTTCACGTTAGCAGCCGAAAAGTGGAGGAGCTGTAAATACACTAGGAAAACCGTGATGAACAGGAGAAACAGGATCTCCGCCTTCCCCAAACCAGCCCACCTAGAAGAACGCTTCGAAAAACCTACCATCCGCTCTAAAGCCTTCCAGCATCATAAAGCACTCCTCTAGCGCGCTGTTAGAAGCACGCGCTAACCTGCCTTCCAGTAGTACCCACATTCGCAATTGACATCACCTCACCGCATATCTTCTGTCACAGTTTTTCTTTCTTATATATAAAATACGCACGCTTAAAGTTTTACGGCTTCCAGCGCACTAAAGACAGCCATTACGTTTGCGCCCTTTAAGTACATCCAGAAAGGGGAGATACGCAAAGACATTAGGAGAGACCAAGTATAGAGATTACCTAGACTTCCAGCGAAGGAACCGTTTTTCTAGTTAGTTAAAAAAAAGGTGTAGAGGTGGAACAAAAACTGAGAGCTCCGCCAAGCGATCTTTTAACGAGAGAACGCAGAGCCCTCGAGACCGTGGTGGAGTGTCGAGGGAGGGAGCACCCATCTTACGTTACAACCGCTGTAACATCGGTCCTAGTGGACAAGGATCGGGTACTGCTTGACATGCTCAATCACCCACCGCGCGCGTCTCCCATCGACGAAACTTTGAACAGGGAAGACGCGAAGAAGCTGATTCACGCACTGAAGAGCTCGGGCGCGCTAGCGGTGGGGCGGCCTAGCGCGGAGCCGACGCGCACGTCGGTGCCCCGACTCCAGCGTTGATATGCACTCTTCCACTTTTTTGAGCCACTTTTTGAATTCTTCTTCAAGGTTTTCCTTCGGGTAATCCCCGTTGTAGGAGTACTTTACGTGGAGGGTTTCTATGAACTCACTGAAGATGACCCTGTAAGGCTCCTCGAGCCTCCTCCTCACGTACCCCCACCTGCCCACTTCCGTCGAGAGGTAAGCCATGGAAGCTAACCTCGCCGCGTGGAAGAGTGCGTCGAACGCGGCCCTCACATGCCTGTCTCTAACCAAGTCGTCCTCCGTCCTTTTCGATAGCTCGAAGTAGTCTAGAGCAGCCTTCAGCGAAGCTCTCGCCTCCTCGAAGGATGGATCCCCCAGCCGCTTCGCGAGCTCCGCTAGGTAGCTCCCATCCCCGTACAGGATCCTGGAGGAGCCGAGAACCCCCCTGAGGAGGCTCTCCCCAACAGCTTCGCCCACCTCTACGACGATCACATCAGCTTCAAGGGGGCTCACCGCGTCCAAGTAGCCCTGGTACTCCTTCGCCCTCTTGGTCACGACGAGCAAGTCCACATCCCTAGAGAGCTCTGGCGCGTAAACCGAGGAGCCGAACTGCACAATTTCGACTATGTCCGGGTCGTACTCGAGCAGCTTCCTCACAGCTAGCTGGAGGCTCACCCTAAATCAGCGCTCCCTGAGCGCTCTTAAAGTTGCCGCGAGACGCGCCATCCGCTCGCCACGCCTTGCTGAAACCTACCGACGAGAGCGGGAGGTTGAAGATCGTATGCTACTGCAGGGTGGGCGTCGTCCTCCAGGGCGTGGAGGTGTCTGGCGGGGCGGTGTTCGAGGTCACAAAGAACTTGAAGAGAGGCGTAGACCTGATCATAGCGCGCGCCGCTCGCTGGGCTCTCTCATTGCGGTCGAGCGCTAGATGTATAGGTAGAAGAGCTTCAGGAGGGCGAGCTTGAGCTCGTCGCCGCTCCGCGCTTCGGCGGCTTCGCGGAAGAGCCTGCGGAGGAGCCTCCCCTTGAAGATCAGGTAGGCGTGCTTCGCTAGAGCTCTCGCGAGATCCCCGTCGCCGTTGACGAAAGCCCGCAGCATCAGGGCGAAGCTCCCCAGCGAGCTCCTCGGGGCGAAGAGCTGCACCACGGACGCCGCGTCGCGCTCCTCCACGAACTCATGGAGCTCGCGGCGGAAGCGCTCGACCGCCTCGCGCTCGCCGGCGTCCGCGCTCTCCCTCAGCCTGGCGCCTGCGTACTCGTCCAGCTCCCGCAGGAGCCTGCGCTTCAGGTGCGCGGCGGCCCGCGCGCTTCCCCCGACGGCGCTTACCGCCAGCCGGCAGGTCTCCCTGCGCTCTCCCTCGAGCGCCTTGCACTCCTCTTCGGCGTCCTTGGCTAAGCCGGCGAGGGCCCGGAAAGCCGGGCGGAGCGGGTCGTCCACGTGCTCGCTCAGCGCCGCAGCGACCTCGGGCAGCGTGAGCTCGCCCACCTCGACCTCCAGGGCTTTGAGGAGGAGCTTGAGCTCGACACCCCCGCACGGCAGGCTCCGGAGGAGGGGCTGCTCCTCCTCGAGCAGCTTGGAAGCTTCGCCACCCCTCCCCGCCAGCGCCAGGTAGGCGAGGTACTCCGCCAGGTGCATCGCCACATCAAAGTGCGTCGCTACGAACCTGAGCCCCTCAGTTTTTTCCCACGCGTCTTCGAAGCCCTTGGCCTCGCTCGCCAGCTCGCTCACGCTACCAGCCTTCAGCACGGAGCAGCGCGCAACCCACGAGAGCACCCTCAGCAGGTCCCAGAACCACGTTTCGGGCCCTGTTACGATGAGCACGGCTTTCGCGAAGCGCTTAGCGGCTGCGTCGAGATCGCCGTCGAACACCAAACGCTTCGCGAGCGCGAAGGTGAGCTCCCTTCTCAACGCTCTCACGACGCGGCGCCTGAGCTCCACCGGCTCGAACGCCAGCGTCTCTGCCCAGTCCGCGACCTCCCTGCTCGGCTCCCCCTCCTCCATCCTCTCGAGCTCCGCGAGCAGCTCCTCGGCGCGATTCCTCAGGTCCACGCCGGGGGGTCTTAAGCCGGCTTCGAGCGCGGCAGCCAGCGCGGCGACTTCAGCCATAACCCGCAGCTCGCCCCCCAGCCCCCTCAGGAGCGCGTACATCCGCGCAACCATCGGCTCCTGGATGCTCAGGAAGCACCACCTTTGCCCGATGACCAAGTTGGAGAGAGCGGAGACCGCCTCCACCAGCGGCCAAGCCCTAGCCCTCAGCTCCTCCCCGTGCTCCCGCAGGGTCTCCTCAAGAGCGGCGAGCGCCTCGTAAGCCGCTCTGCAATCAGGCACGAGCCGCGAGGCTTGAGCCACGAGCGCCACGTAGCAGTGCGGGGCCAGCCGCCTCAGCGGCTTGAAAGCCTTCAGGAGCAAGGTAACGCGCGCCGGGCTGGAGACGCCCAACGCCCCAGCCGCCGCGGAGAGGGCTGCCTCCGCCTCCCACGCCTCCACCGCCTTGCCGTGCCTCACGGCTTTAGCCACCGCCAGCGCGAGACCCAGAGCGTAGAGGAGCTCGCTGGGGTCCGAGACGCCCTTCTCGCGCCAGGTCTTCTCCAGCCGCTTGACCTCCTCGGCGGCTTCCCTGTGCCAGCGGGCGAGGGGGTACGTCGGCTCGCCCGGGCCGTGCCACGTCCTGTTCTCCACCATGAACAGGATCAGCGGTGGGACGGCGCCCCTCGCCACCAGCAGGAAGCGGTCCACCTCGCAGGGCGCCAGCGCCTCGCTGGGCAGCGAGGGAGCCTCGCGCGGGACCAGGGGGGATCCCGCGAAGGCGGCGCCCGCGATCATCACCAGCCTGCGCCAGCAAGCAGGTGCGGCGATATCGAGGGCCCGCTCGAACCTCCTGCCGACGAAGTCGAGGAGCGCGTCCGGGGCCGGCAAGCCCCCCTCTTCGCGGAGCAGCTCGCCCACAGCCCACCGCTGCAGCTCGGAGAGCAGCTCGAACTCCCTGCGGGGGTGGCCCGGCGCGGGGCGCAACCCCCTCTCCACGCCGCACAGCTCCCTCAGCGCCTCCTCGACGAGGTCCTCGCGCCGGGCGGCGAACCACCTCGCGACCGGCTCCAGGTCGGCCTCCCTCAGGTCCTCGAGCTCAACCCCCTCGGCCGCCGGCTCGAAGATGCGCCAGGAGCCGTCCCTCCGCACGGCCCTCGTCAGGTAGGTCACGCCCTCGGGGATGGGGCCTGAGAGCGCGCGGATGAGCAGGGGCAGCGCGACCCTCCTCGCCAGCTCGCCCTCGTTCCCCCTCAGCACCACGCTCCAGATGTAGCTGGCGACGAACAGCTTCGCGGAGCCCGCCGCGCCGCGGAGCGCTTCCTCGACGGCCTCGGGCCTGCAGCCCTTCTCGCGCAGCCACAGGCCGGCGTACTTCGCGGCCAGCGTGCAGCCCTCCTCGAGCCCCTTGAGCATCTCGGCGAGCCCCCGGAGGTCGCCCGCGCACCCCGAATAGGCCTTGACGACCCCCTCGAGGAAGCGGGGGTCCCCGAGGTCGACGCGCAGGGTGAATCGCTCGAGCCTCCCCCTGAGCTCGGGGCTCAGCAGCCCCGCCCAGCCCTCCGGCAGCACCGCGATCGCGGCGACCCGCCCCTCCCCCGCCAGCCTGAGGAGCACGCGCAGAGCCCTCTCGAGGTCGCCGCCCCCCTCCCCGCCCGCGACCACCGGCTCGTAGCCGGCCCGGAGCGGCGAGGGGTCGTAGAGCACGAGGAGCCTCCCACCGGCCTCGCCGGCGATTTTCGAGATGAGCGTGGACCCAGCCGCCAGCCGCTCGGCGCGCAGGAGCGCGAGGGCGAGGCCCCGCTTCAGCGCCAGCCAAGCGCAGTACAGCGCCAGCGCGGACTTTCCGACACCCCTGGGCCCCTCGAGGGCGACGAAGCCCCCCTGCCCGAGCCTCCTCAAGACTTCCTCGACCAGCTCGCCGAATCGGCCGGCCACCACCAGCTCCGCCTCGCCCTCGCTTCCAACGAGCAGCGGCCTCCCCTCCTCGACCCTGAAGCAGAGGTGGGGCGAACCCCTCTCCAGGTCATCGAGACGGAGGAGCTCGGCGCCGACGCCGAACGAGGCGAGCCTCAACCGATCCGCCCGCTCAGCCTGCCGCCCGCCGCCTTCCCCAGCGCGCTGCCCGCTCTGTTCGGAGCCCCCCGGTGCACCGACGACCTTCTCGGCTCCCATACCCCCGCCCGCGGCGCGAAAGCCGCGCCGCTAGCTGTCCTAGCGGCGGAGCGGTCAAAAAGCCTTACTGCGGCACGCGGGAGGCGCGCTAGAGAATGAAGGCCTCCACCCTCCTCAGCGTGCTCGTCGCGGCGTCGGGCACCATGCTCGCCCTCTCGAGCGTCAGGAGCCCGAGGACGACGTTCTCGTCGAGCCTGCTCTCTCTCAAAACCCGCTTAACCACCTCCGGGATCTCGGCGACCGCGACAGCCTCGTACCTCAGCGCCTCGCCCTCCACCTCGAGCTCGGGGACCACCGCCTCCAGCGCCTTAACGGGGTGGCCCGAGACGGAGACGAAGCTGAGAGCCCTGCCCGTGTACTCAACGCCGACGCGCTCCGCGAGGGACCTGTCGACCAAGGTCATCCTGGCGCCGGTATCCGCGAGCGCGACCGCGGAGTAGCTCCCCCTAACCCCCGACAGCCTAACCCTCGCTCTCACCAAAGCCACGCGCCCCCCTCCCGCAAAATCGCCGCCTAGCTGAAAAAGCCTTCGGAGGACGGGTCTTCGGGCTCCGCACCGGTTGGCTCAGCCTGTTCGCTGCTGCAGCAAGCGGGGCAGCGGCCCGAGAGCTCCACGGTTCCAAAAGCCGTCCAGCTCCGCATCTGTCGCAGACGGGTCGAATCGCCTATCCCCGGAGGGAAAAGGTTGATAGAGCTGCGCGCGCACCGCGGCGCGCGGAGGAGGTGACGGTGCCGGAGGGCTTCTGGGTCAGCATCCCGGAGGAGGCGAGGAAGCTGGGGATCAAGGCGGGGGACCGGCTGAGGGTGAAGGTCGAGAGGGGCGAGATCATCCTCGAGCCGGTGAAGCCGAGGGAAGCGCTCGAGCGCCTCGCGAGCATCGCCGACCGGCTCCTCGGCAGCCCCCAGCGCGTCGACGCGGTGAAGCTGATTGAGGAGGCCCTCGAGCGGGCCTGAGCTAGCGAGCCCCGCCGGCTTAGGGGCGCCGAGCTAGGCCCCAAGCTTTTACCGACCCGCGTCGACCCCCAAACTTTCCTCGGAAAGACGTTTGTTGAACCGGCTCAACGAGCCTCGTTGAGCCGGTTCAACGGGGATCGGTCCCGCTGAACTGGTTCAACGGGCTCCGCTGAACCGGCTCAACGGGACCCTTTCCAGCTTTACGCGCCTTTCACTCGTAGCGTTTTCTAAACGCATGGAGGCGCTCCCGAGCGGCGAAGCGCTCACAAGCCGAGCTTCCTCCTCGCGTACTCCTCGTCGTAGTAGCCCCACCCCTCCTCGAACCCCTCGGGGGAGGGCTCGAGGCGCTCCGCAATCTCCAGCACCTTCCTCTTCCACTCCTTGACCCTCCTCTTGAGATCCCAAGGAGCCGGCGCCATTGGCTCGCCGAGGCGGGCTGCGGGAGAGCTTAAAAGCCTCGCGCGAGCGCGCTGGCGCGTGGAGGGAAGGCCGCGCTGGTGGGGGCTCGTCAGCTTCGAGCGCGGCGAGCCGAAGGTGAAGGGCGTCAGCGTCTTCCTCCTCGCCGAGATGGTGGAGGCGCTGGGCCCCGAGGAGGTGCTGAGGAGGTTCCCGCAGCTGGAGAGGGAGGACCTCGAAGCGGCCCTCGAGTACGTGCGCGAGTGCGAAGCGCGGGAGAGCGGGGCAACGAGCTGACCGACCGCGGGGTGCGCCGCGGGAATGCTGACCGAGAGCGCCGCCGAGGGAGGCCGAGCTTGGCGAAAGAGCCGCTGCGATAAGCTCGCGCAGCCCTTTCCCAAGGAACTTAACATTAAATATAGTATAGATTGCGCCCCGCTGAAGCATGTCGCGCCTAAGCCTCTGGGGGCGCGCCGGAAGTTGGCGCGAACCTCCGAAGCCTGCGGAAGGTTTTAACCGTTAAAGAGAGCGCGCTTAGATCGCATGGGTACGGACGAAGCCAGAGAACGGGTTGAGCTCGCGCTGAGGTACCTGGAGGAGGGGAGGGCGCTCGTTGAGAAAGACCCCGCGCAGGCGAGCGAGAGGCTGTACAGGGCGGCGGAGGAGGCGGTCAAGGCGCTCGCGCTGCACTACAACCTGAGGGTCGCGCTCGAGAAGGCCGAGAGGAGTGGCCGCTGGACCTTCGAGAAGCTCGAGAAGGCGGCGAGAGCGATCGCGAGGAGAGTGGGGGAGTGGTTCATAGCGGCGTGGGACGCGGCGAGCTACCTGCTCGTGCTGGGCGCCCAAGAGGCGAGGCTCGACAGCGAGAGCGTGAAAGCGAGGCTGCCCAGCATCGAGAGGATGATCGTGGAGGCGAGGAGGATCGTGAGCAGCGGGGCGCCCAGCGCGCGATCGGCCTAACCGCGTTACACTTCCTCCAGCAACTTAAGGAACTCCTCTCTTGTTAAACCTGCATCCTTAATGATCTTCGACAGCAAACCCCTGCCTATCTCCTCACCCCTGTGTACGGGGACAACAATAACTTTCCCATCTTCACGCTTCAGGATAACGTGGCTTCCCCGCTGCCTCACCGGCTTGAAGCCCAGCCTTACGAGAACTTTAATGACCTTATCGGCTGGGAGCGGCTTTAGGCTCACGCACGACAACCTTGATGAACTGGATGCCGACCAGCTCCCTCCCCTCGGCAACCGGGCCCTCGACCTCCAGGTAGAGTTCCACCGCCTCCTTTACCCTCTCCATGAGCTCGTCCAGCGTCCTCGCTTGAGTGTAGCAGCCGGGCAGCTCGGGGACGGAAGCAACATAGTAGCCGTCCTCATCCCTCTCGATGACCACGCTGAACCGCAAAGACTTCACAGAGTCACGTCGAGGAGGACAGCTTTAAGCTTTCCCCAAGCGTTCACCGCGCAGTGCAGTGGCGTCCGCCCTCGCGGCTCCATGCGTTGGGGTCGGCGCCCCTGTCGAGCAGGAGCGCGGCGATGCGGTGAAGGTTCGGGAGCTTTTGGCGAGGGGCGCTGACCCCAACGTTAGGGGCAGGTTCGGCAGCACGCCGCTGCATTGGGCTGCTGTGAGGGGACACGTGGAAGTTGTCAGGATTCTACTCGATAGCGGCGCGGATGTGAACGCTAGGGCTGATGAAGGTTGGACGCCCCTGCACCTAGCGGCGGTCACCGACAGCGTGGAGGTCGCCGAGCTACTGATCGAGCGGGGTGCCGACGTGAACACCCGCGACGAGCGAGGGGAGACCCCGCTGCACAAAGCGGCGGCAGGCGGTCACGTTGACACCGTTAAGCTGCTGATAGCGCGCGGGGCCGACCCGAACTCGAGGGATGCGAGCGGCGAAACGCCCTTGCACGAAGCGGCTTCCTGCTGCAGCGTGGAGGTGGCTAAGCTGCTGCTCGAAATGGGCGCCGATGCCAACGCGAAAGACGAGAGCGGTAGGACCCCTCTCGATCGGGTCCGCGAGCTTGGGTGTCGCGAGCTTGCCGAGTTGATCGAGAGGGGGGTTGGCGAGCGCGGCGTGCGAAGCGGGTGAGCGCGCTAAGCTGGAACCCGCGAACGGGGGAAGGGGCTCTTCGGTGGAGAAGGTGGTGCATACTTCGCGGCCCAACCGAGGTTGAAGGTTGGGTGATTGGCGAGTGGGAGGTCGAGGTTTTCGATCCCGTCTGCCGCAACCTTAAGATTGGAGAGGGGCGGGGGTGGAGGTGGAATGAGGGTGAGCTACGACTCGGAGGCGGACATACTCTACATCGTGTTTAGGGATGGTCCCGTAAAGGATACTGTAGAGGCAGAAGGCGACGTGCTCATTGAAATCGCGGAGGACGGAGGGGTAGCCGGTATAGAGATATGGAACGCTTCGAAAAACATTTTAGAACCAATAGCGAAAGCTCTCTCAACAAAAATTAAGGAAACACTTGAAGTGGCTGCCAAGCAATAAAACATTGATTACCAACGAGAAGGGTAGCTTAGCGCTAACCTGATCTTGTTACGCGCCCCGCCAGTCTCAGGGGCGCGCTGGGTGGAAGTTCTGCCGCACCGTTCGATTTCAGGGCTTTCTACCCTCACGCGCCGGCTAGCGCGTCGTAGAACGCAAAAGCGAAGCCTACCAGCACGTCCACAAAGTGCATCACCACATTCAAGATCGTTTTGCCGCCAACTAAGATGTTGGCCGGGTAAAACAAGTCCAGCATGAAGGCTGCGAGGAGCGGGTAAATGAGAAGGAGGAGCGCGAGGATCGAACTCGCCGCTCTCCCCGGCTCCCTCACCCTCGCTCGAACATTCTCGGCAAGCCCGCGCGGCGCCCGCTGACCTCTCACAGCCAAAAGAGCGGGCAAGATCGACGACAAAAGGGGCGTGTAAGGAACCATGGGCTCCATCCATAAGGACGGACGGGTCGGGTACCGGGAAGCGGGCGTAGCGCGCGTATACTGGCTTAAAGTCGCATATCGAGCTTTGAAGGGTTCTCCAAGGGCACTGAATCGTAAGGCTTAAGTGCGCATACCGCTGTGAAGCTCGCTGTGAGCATGGAGCTAGACTGGCAGCGGCTCGAGGAGGTTGTGGCAAGGGCCGTGGCGAGGGCTAGGTCGGAGGAGATGCGCGAGGTAGCGGAGGCGTTAAAGCTGCTGGCGGGCTACATGCGGGAGGGCTTCGAGAGGACGTTCAAGATTCTCGAGGAGCACTCCAAGATTCTTGAGGGGCACACCAGGCTCTTGGAGGAGCATGGCAGGCGGCTGGAGGAGCTGACCAGGGCGGTGGGCGAACTCAAGGTGGCGATGGGCTCGCTGGGGAGGAGGTGGGGCAGGGACTTGGAGAGGACGGTGCTGGAGCTGTACAGGCACGCTCTCGAAGAGAGGGGGGTGGAGCCGGGGAAGGTGGAGAGGTTCGTCTACACGGACGTTGACGGCCGGTTCTACAGGAGGGGTGCGAGGATCGAGGTGGACGTGTACATCCACGACGAGAAGATGTACCTGGTGGAGGTGAAATCGCACGCGGAGCTGGACCACGTGGAGCGGTTCTACGACAAGACGCAGATCGTGGAGAAGATCCTAGGGAGGAAAGCGGAGAAACTGATCCTCGTCGCGGTGAACGTCGACAAGGAGGCGCTGGAAAGAGCGAGGGAGCTGGGCATCGACGTCGTCTACGGGGCGATCATCGAGTAGCGAGCCCAGCAGCTGCGCTTCTCACGCAGAGGCTTTCCCGCGGAGCGGTAGCACGCCGAACTTCAGCGCATAGCACATGCAGACGCCGTAGTTGGCTCCAAGCGGTTTAAACCAAGACCTTTGAGGCTGGAGAGCTCGGCGGCTCTGCAATCGAGCTGCTTGAAAGGAAGAAGGGCAGCAAGGACTGGAGCAGCTTCCTAATGGAGCCGTACAGGGAGGCTAGAGCAAGCAGGGCGCGGGCAGCGTTCGAGAAGCTCAAGCAGCTAATCACCGAGGAGGACCTCGAGAGTATAAAGAGGTCCAGCAGGGAGTTCAGAGAAGGGTTCAAGCTGAAATGAAGAAGCTGATCGACACCAGCGTCCTCGTGGATAACCTCAGGAAAGGGTGTTCGAGGAGGGAGCCATCTCCGTTATCACGCTCATCGAGGCCCTGCGGGGGGCGCCGGAGGGCAAGAGGGAGGGCGTGAAGTCCCTGCTCGAGGACAGCTTCAGAATCCTGAGTCTCGACAACAATGTGATCCCCCGCGCCACTCCATATCGATCCACAGGGAGACAAGGTAGGGCTTCGCGGCTTGCGAGAACTTGCAGGCGGCCGCGGCACTAGGTCCTCCACGCTCGCCACGGCGATCCCCGCGACTCGATGTAGGCCCGCAGCAGGTCGAAGTCGCTCGCCGCACTCATGCGCTTGCGGCCGCTACTGCGGGTTAAGCTTTGCCCGCGGTGGCGCGAAGCCCTCTTAGCGCGCTGCAATACTAGCGCAGCGGAGTCTGACCTTGCAGTGCATAGGGGCGATGTGGGGGGGCGCCGTCGGTTTAGCGCGGGGGGAATACTTTGGGGTAAATTTGGAGCAAATTTATATCCTTGTAGCAACCTCTACTCGTTGGGATTGGGCGGTGGCAAAGGTGTTGCGTGTTCCTAGGAGTTTGCAGGAGGCTTTGAGCCGCCTCGCGGCGCGCAAGAGGGAGAGCGAGACCAGGATAATCACCGTCGACGAGCTGGTCGAGATACTGAAAGGGCCGAACGTCATCGCGGTGCCCCCACTCATGTACCAGCTGGAGCAGATGCCGCCCAAGCTGAGGGCTTTTTTCGAGCAGGGGAGCAGCTCGGGATCGCCGGTGGAAAAACCGCTCTCGAAGACCCGCCGAACTCGGTAGCGCAGGAGCAGGCTGCAAGCTCCTTGCGCCTGCTCAGGGTGATCGCTTATTATAAGCTGGTGACTCCGGTAGAGGCTGAAGGGGAGTTCTGCTTCACGATCCGGAACGCCGGCGCCGCCGAAGTCAGTATTATCCAGTTCCCCAGGTTCAGCGGCTTCTACTTCCAAAGACTCGAGATTCTCGACAGCGATGGCAGAGTCCTCGAGATCCTCAAGGAGGACGACCTTAAATGTAGAGAAGGGGCGATCTGCGTCGTGCTCCGCGAGCCGCTGAAGCCCAATGAGCAGGCGACGCTGAGGTTTAGGTACGCTCTTGTGCCAGAGAAGGAGCTAAAAGGTTTCTTCATCAAGCGCGCGGTGCTGAAGCTGCCTCTCAACCTCGACGAGGGCACGTCCGCTTACGTGCACGTCTTACCCCCTGAGGGGATGAGGCTAGAGCTGGAGAACGACTTCTTCACGCCCTTTACGCCGCTGACCCACCCTGAGACGGCTAAGGGGTACCCCATCGCGACCCCTGAAGAGGGCAGCAGATACATCTCGATGAGGTTCCCAAGGAGTTGGGGGGCGCCCGTACCCGGCACCTATATGGTCTTAGTCAGCGTGAAGTATCCCCCTTCCCTCTCCTGGACCATAATCCTACTCCCCTTCGCAGCCATCCTGCTGTTCCTCGGCGCTCTCGCGCGACGCATGTTTTGCCCCCATCTACCGCTGCTGCCCCCCTCGCTGCACCTCACGCTCTTCGGCGCGCTGCTGGGAGTGCGGATATGGTCGTTCAACGAGCTGCTGATGAAGCGGCTCTCGTACTTCTACGTAGCCGGCACAATCCTCTCGCTGGTCGCCGCCATGCTCGCCTCCCTGTAAGAGGCGCGTTAACGCCTCCGCCGTCGAGGACGCCGGCTACGTGCCGGACACCAGAGAGGGGGTTCTGCGGAAGGTGGGCCTCCTAGCCATTTGACCGCCGGCCCCCCAGCGCTTCGGCGGAAGCTTGCCCGCTCCAGCGCGCTCAGATCTCCTCGGGGTCGATGATCTCGATCGCGGTTACTTCACCCGTATCCTTGTCCCTGTACAGGTGGATCTTCGGGTGCAGCGGCTCCCCCAGCTCCAGCCCCTTCGGCTCCCTGAACCTCAAGTGGAGGACGCCCTCCCCCGGCACAATGGAAGCCTCGATCACCTCCTCCGGCAGCTTCACACCCGTTAAGGCCTCCACCCTGGAGAGTACGCGCTTGAGGTCTAGGCTCAGTAGAGACGCGCGCGCCTTTCAGCGCCGTCCGCTAAGCATGCTGCTGCTTAATCCAGCCAGGCGGGAAGCCTTCCCAGCAGCTCCCTAAACGTCTCCTCCTCAAGCTTGTTTATCGCGAGGGCGACGAGCATGTTCTTGGGCCTGGGCCTCGGCCTCTCGAAGATCTCCACCACCCTGAACTTGAGGCGGTACGACCAGATCACCTTCCCCACCTCCCTCTCCTCCGGCCAGAGCGGCTCGCCGCCCTCGAACTTGCCCTCCACGACACCGTACCCGATCACACCCTCGCCGGTCGCGTAAAACACCACGATATCGCCGGGCTGCACTCTCGCCCACAACCCCTTAGCATTCCCGCTCGCACCCCAAATACCCTCCTCCAAGGCAACCCTCCAGCCCTCAGGCCTCCCGCTCAGCGTCCAGTAGCTAGGCATCGCGCACGAACCCTTTCCGCACGTAAAAAGCTGGCGCCCGCAAACATGCGCGTTCAACCGCTAAACGTGTACTTCAGCATCTGCAGGAGCGCAGATGGTGCGAACAGTTACACCGCGCCACCGCTGCTCTAGCCGCTTTTCGTTTTCCGCAGCAGGAGCTATATCTACTCAGCGTAACGGACGTGGAGTATAAGTGCTACACAAAAGTGGGCGCGTATACGGTCTCTTCCCGTAAAATATGGACTACAACGTTGCCTAAAATTAAAAGGGGGTCGAAACCCCGGCGGGAAATATCAATACGGTAAGATATCAACTTCCTGCGCATCTGAGCTACAGCGCTTCCGTCTGGCGCTAGGATACGGTAATTAAATCTCAAAAAGTCGCTCTCGGCCATGGCCAACTGCTGACCTTGAGGATCTCTCATCAGCCACTTATCACTCCGGAGTCCCAGCCCCCCAGCCCATTCTATAGTAGCCCGAAACCGGTTTTGAGAATCGTAAACCTCGTATGGACCAGTCGAACTCCCATAGCGGACTTCACCCTGTCGGATTCCATCCACACCTTCGAACCAAAAATTCCCCTTCCCCCATGCCCTTTTAATGTAGCCCAACAGGTTCCCGTTCATATCCTTGACACTATAGGTACCCACCAACCCTAACAAAGTTAACAATTTCTTCTCTACAACATACTGTGACCTCTCAAGCACGGCCGGCCAATATTGTAATTTCTTCCTTCCTATATGTTTTTCTCTTGTTATCAAATGCCCAACTAATTTAAGCATTATATTACCATTAAATCCCAAATTTTTGAATTAGTATACATTAATTCTAGAAAGTAAAAACTTAAGTATTTCCTTAGAGTATTGTTCATCGACGATCCCAAACTAAAAAAGATTCTTTGCAACTAACTTTGAAAGATATTCTTAAAAATAACGAATCTTTTGAGCCCTCTTTCAAATTAATCTATGATTTATTCCAACGAAAACTTTAATAGCATCGCTTCTTAAGGGACCTAGCAAAGGCGTGCATGCTAATTTGCTAGCTAAATTCGAGAAATCACTAGGTTTAGGAGGTTTAAATGGGAGACTCTCAGTATCGCTTCCACCTCCACCTCCGCCGCCTCCGCCGCGGCGTCCTAAACGCACAATAGCAATTATCCTCGTTACAACAGTTACTCTCGCCATTGCTGGAATTAGCGCTTACATTATACTTGGACCTAAAGCGGAGTTTGAAGTATCTTCACTCACGCTTTCTCCAACCGAAGCCAAAATAGGAGAAGAAGTTACAGTTTCAGTTGAGGTCAAGAATGTTGGAAGAGCTTCAGGCGTTTATCGAGCCACGCTATTGATCAACGAAAAGAAAGTGCAGGAGAAAGAAGTCATGCTGCAACCTGGGGAAGTGAAAATTGTTACTTTTACGGTAGTTGAGGATACAAATGGTACTTACACAGTTGGAGTGGATAAATTAACTAAAAGCTTTAAGGTACTAACACCCGCAACTTTTAAACTTAGCGATCTCACCATAAGCCCAAGCGAACCTGAAATAGGTGAACCAATCGTCATTTCAGTTACTGTAGAAAACATAGGGGAAGTAGAAGGCACTTACACTGTGAAGCTGAAAATCAACGAAGTGACTGAAGATGCAAAGAGCGTTACACTTGCAGGAGGAGCTAAGGGAACTGTATCGTTCACCGTTACAAGGTACACCGTAGGGAGCTATTCGATCGAGGTTGACGGCTTAAAGCGTTCCCTTAGTGTACTAAAGCCTGCCCCATCATCGTTTAAGATGATAGAGCCAAAACCAGAAAGCATTAATCTAAGACCAACACCGTATTTTTCCTGGGAGAACTCGAAATACGCCGATAAATACGTTTTAGAGATCGCAACCACACCAAATTTTGGAAGCACGATCGTCTACAGGAAGGAACTAGACTCCAGCACTAGAGAGCAGACAGTAGATACCCCGCTCAATAGCTTGAAAAAGTACTACTACCGGGTGACCGCTGTAAACGAGAGAGGCGAGACTGTTGCATCGAATACACCCAGTTGGTTCACCACATCCATAATCGTACCAGATACGATAACCAGCCTAGCAGTTTCACCCGATGGTACAAAGGCCGTTGTCATCTACTTAACCGGGAAAACCGTCACAGTGGTATCTTTAACAGACCCGCCGCACATCATTGCCAACTTGACCTTGACCAGCGGCCTCTCGGATGTAGCAATAACTTATGATAGCAAGTACGCGGTGATCGTAGCAGAATTCGGCCCAGATTACGTGGTCGATTTAAACACACTGACTTTCCACGAAATCGTATACGACAATCCGTACGGAACCGGAGATATTTTATCTCAGTCCAGGGAGGTTATAACAGCACCAAATAAAGACATTGCCTTCACGATGGATCTGCTGAACCCGCGCGCGGGTGAACGCGGTGATTACTACGGCCGTATAGTATCGGTATTGGACGTCCCTTCGGGTCGTGTTGTTGACTACATCCATGTGTACGAGCGCGGCGAGCGTGAAGTCCCTAGCGGGCTAGGGCTGTACGCCCTTTCTAAAGATGGAACCTATCTCTATCTTGGTTCTGGTCTTTCTAAATGCATCAAGACGGTAGATCTACCGGCAAAGAAAGCTGGTCCAGTGCTTGTATTTGCCGATATAGTTGGCGGTCCTTGGAATATGGAACTCACACCCGACGGGGCATACGGTCTGATAACAGTAACCAAAGAGTACGGCACAAATCATATGTGGTGGTGGAACATAAAACAACACCAAACAGTTGCTGAATACAAACTCCCGGGATACTATAGAGTGGACAGACGTAAGGGCATAGCAATCACACCGGATGGCCGTAAGCTGGTAGCGATAGGTGCTGAAAAAGTGGGAGTAATATCCGTGGCAAACCATACGTTAGTTGAAGAGCACTATTCTTACCGTGAAACGTGGTGTGTGGTTGTAAGTTCGAATGGCAAGTTTGCACTAGTGGGAGCTTCCGGTCGCCTAGGGATTCTATTCCTAGACGAGAAAGAGTAAAAATCGACACTATTGAAAGATGAATAGAGGGAAGCCCTCAGCGCATGAACCTGACGACGATTATTGGTACGCGCTGCCAAGGCTTAAACCTGACTTCCTTTTTTGCCCTCAAAGCTCCAAAGAAGCTCCTCCACCGCACGCCCATCGCCCTGCAAACCTCGTGGAAGTTCACGCTGCCCTGCAGCTCGTAAATATCGGCGTAACCCATCTTACACCGCTCCCAGACAGATCTCCAGCTACGCGCGCCGCCTTCAAGCTCCTCCGCGCGGTCCGCGAGCTCTCCGCGGTGGTCCGGGACATCCTGAGGAGGATATCGGCGGTCGTCGTCGAGGAGCTGGAGGTTTCTGGAAGCGCGAGGGGGAGGGTAGCCGTCGGGTTGGCGGCTAAGCACTTCCCCCGGGCGCTGCCTGTCTACAGGTCGAGGCTGGAGCTGGAGACGCCCGCGAACCTCCTGCTGGCGGCGACGCTGGTCGAGGTCAGGGGCCGCCTGCTGGAGCTCGTCTGGCGGCTGCCAGCCGCGCAGCCGTGGCTCGAGCCCCTCCGCGATCACGTGGAGAGGCGCTTACGAGACCTCCTCCGGGCCTGCGAGTTCCTCCTCTACGAGCCGGTCCTGAGGCCCCTGCTCGCGAAGGCCCAGCTGCTGGCGGCGGACGAGAGGCGCCTCGCCGAGCTCGAGAGAGAAGTGGAGCTGGACGCGCGCAGGAGGTCGCGCGAGCTCAAAGCCTACCTGCGCCTGCTCGAGCTGCGCAGGCGCTTGAGGGAGGAGGTTAGCTTGCTCGGCAGGGAGGTGGAGGAGCTGGGTAGGACTCTTGCGCTGAGGATCACGCTCGACAAGCTGTACGAGCTCTACGGCTTCACGCTCCTCCTGCAGGCGCTGGTCGATGAGCTCAAGCCGCGGCCCGCGAGCGTCGACAGCGGCGGTCGGGAGCTGAAGCTGGAGACCGGGCGCGGCGAGGTCTCCGTCTTCTACAACGCCCTCCCCGAGCGGGTGGAGTCGAGGGTCGCGAAAGCTAGAGCTGTGGGCTTGATCGACGGGGAGGTAGACAGGGATCTGGTGAGGAAGCTGAAGGGCTTGCCCGACACGCTCGTCGACGCTAGGCTGAGTGAAGAGAAAAGAAGGCTCCTCCTGCTGGACTACAAGTACGCGGACGACTACAGGTACCTGTCGCAGGCGCGCTTTAAGGCTCTCGCCTACCTTTACGAGTTCAACGCGGATTGCGCTGTGGTGGTCGCGCCGAAGCCGGAGAGGGGGAGTGGGGAGGACGAGGAAGCGCACGAGCACAAGGGGTTCTACGACGAGATAGCGAAGCACAGCGGAGCAACGATATTCATCGACAGCAACGGCAAGGTCCTGGCGATCGTGTACGCTGACCCCCGCGAAGATGCGGTCGAAAGCTCCCTCAGGGCACTAAAGACCGTCGTTAAGCTCTTTTTCTCTTGAAACAAGCTTGGTTCGGCGCGCGCCTAAGAACCCTGTAAACTTTCAAGCGTTTTTTCAGACCTAGGGTCGGTAGAAGCGTAGCTCGCTCTCGATATCCTTCAATTCTCTTTCGATGATAACTAATCGCTCTTCGAGCCTCTCGAGCATATTTCTGGCCCCGCCGCGGCGTCTGTAGCTCGCTGCGAGTAGTATAAGGCGTTGGAGACGTCCCTCTCTAACCCTTTTACCTCGTTCTCTAGGCTCGAGAGCTTTTCCTCCAAAGCGCTCAGCTTCGCGTACGTTAGGTAAAGGTTAGCGAGCAAGATGATGATCAGGAATATTGCCGCTGCAGCGCCTATCAGGGTAAACAGCGGTAGAGCGCGCCGGGCTGGGGAGCGTTGATTGATCGCGCTCGTTCAACTTTAACCGTTAGGTCTCAGGCGCGGGGGAGCGGGGCGGGCGCTTCAGCTGGGGTTCGAGCTAAAGTTTAAGAGCTTGCCCGCCGTCTAGGCTCGTGTCGGACATCTTGGCTTTGCTCGAGGAGATACGGGAGGAGCTTAGGGAGCTCAGGTTGCTCTACAAGGAGCTTGCGGAGAAGCTCGTGCCGGTGGAGGAGGCGTTGGATGACGAAAAAGAGGCGATTGAGGCGAGCGATGAGATCGTTAGCGAGGAGGAGGTCATGAAAGCCTTGGAGTAGCCCTGAAGCTCGACGATGTTCAAGATCGAAGCGAAGAGAAGGGTTCTGAGGGCTCTCGAGAAGCTGGATCGGGAGAGGAAAGATAGGGTCAGGGAAGTTTTGATAGCTTTGAGAATGGATCCTGTGCCCTTTAGGAGGTTCGACGTCGCCAAGCTTAGGGGTTACGAGAACTTTTACCGCATTAGAATCGGGGACTTGAGGATAATTTACGAAGTGAAGTGGAGGGATAGGAAAATATTGATACACTTCATTGGAGCGAGGGAGAGAGCATACGAGCGCTTCTAACCTCGAAATCGCGAGCGTGCATTCGCCGCGACTTTGACCGCGCTCCTGCGCTCTCTTGTTTCAGCTGGGAGTTCGCTTATTCTCTGGGTGCGCTAGGTAGCCATTTCCGCGGTTGCTGCGATGGTTGGCTCCTGAAACCGCCTATCGATAGCTCTCGCAACCGCGCTTGAAGGGGCCGGTGAACGTGGGAGGCGCCGGTGCTCTGGTTGCGCCGCAGCGCGCGCTGGTAATCTTTAATGGCATGTTTTTCGCATAAGTTTTGTGACGAAGGTCAAGCTGTACAAGGGCGGCGTCCTTAAGCTGCCGGCCGAGGTTAGGCGGGAGCTGGGGCTTAAGGAGGAGGACGAGCTCCTCGTAACGGTTGAGGGCGGTGCCGTCAAGCTGCTTCCTGTGGACCTGGTGGACCCCGTGGAGGCGTACTCCAGCGAGCTTGGAGGTGTGGATGAGGACAGGGTGCTGGAGGAGGGGTTCAGGGACGCTAGGAGGCTTGGCGCGCGAAAGCACCACCCAAGCGACGCATTGGGAAGGTGAGGAAGCTCGCGCTTATGGATTCGCTTATCAACCAGCTTGTGGCGGCTAGGAGCCCGCCAGCCTACACGGTGGCTTTACAGTCTCTCGCTGAAGCCGTGAAGGCGATCATCGAGCTGAAGGAGCTGATCGGTTAGCCTGTCAGCATGCCGGCACGCGGTGCTGCGCAGGTGAAAGCTTTTGGCATCGGCGCGCTACAGCTAGCGCTGTAAGTGTTAGGCTTCGGTGTATTCCCAGTAGAACCTTACGCCCTTCTCCAGCGCGACCATCCAGTTCTCTAGCGTCCCGCTCAACGTCCAGCGCGCGCTCTGAAGCACAACGAGCAGTTGCTTTGGGCAGGGGAATATGTCCAACTGCTCCATAGGCATTTAAGAAGCTAAGATGGACAAAGGTCTTTAAGAAAATGAGGTATGTGGGAGGCTAGCTCGTACCCGGTTTATAGCGGAATGCTTTTATCCAGGTTTTTCCAGGTTATACCTGGTGGCACCTGGTGGCTCGGGCTGTCGTAAGCATAGGTAAGAAGTATGCTGTGTACCTCCCCAGGAGCGTCGTGGAGGAGCTGAAGCTCAAGGAAGGGGAGAAGCTTGTCCTGACAGTTGAGGGTGAGAGCATAGTGTTGCGTAGGCCCCCGGACTTCTTCGAGGAGGCTAGGCGGACTCCCAAGAGGCTGCGCCTGGCGCCTGAGGAGTTCGAGACAGCCAGCGTGGAGGCTCAGGAGGAGCTACTGGGCGCCCGCGATGCTCAGGGTGCTACTTGACACGTCCTTCCTCCTCCCAGCCTTCGGCGTGGATGCTGGGGAGGAGGTTCTCAATTGCCTGGAGCTCATGGCTGCGCGGAGGGAGAGGATCCGGGCTTATTACTCACCGTTTAGCCTTTTGGAGGCGGTCATGGTTCTCTTGAGAGAGGCTAGGCGGGGGAGGCTGAGGCTGGAGGAAGCCGCAGGGATGGCGAGAGAAGGGGCAACCAAGGTTGTCTACGGGCTTGAGACCGCCGACACCCCTCCCAAAGCTTACTCGCTCGCAGTGAGGCTGTACAGCCTGGGGCACAGGGATCTCTTCGACAACCTTCTCTACGCGACCGCGGCCACCAATGGGCTGTCCCTTCTAACCCTTGACGGTGAGTTGCTGGGCTTTCTGAGGGAGGCGGGCCTGCCGCAAGTGGCTATCAAGCCTAGCGAACTAGAGGAAAAGTTGCTCTAGAGTGGGAGTATGAGCTCGCGGTAGTTGGTCCTGCGCCTCTAATGATCTTTGCTCCAGTTGCTCCTCTCTCTCAGGCTGACATAGTTTTTAACAATGTTTTGTCTTTGAGGGGCTTGCTTTAGCATTAATAGGAGCTCCATTGGTCTGAGTCCTCCCTTTACCGGGTCTACTTCCAGCCCGAGTTCTTTGAGCGTTGTGGCGCGCGCTCAATCAAATTTTGTAGCTTGATTTCTAACCCATCTATTCTCTCTTGAATATGTTGCAGTAATGTTAGCCCATTCTTTACCTATCGCTTAATCGAAAACTGTTATTTTCTTCACTCCTCCTTTCTCCTTAATCTTTGGTTTGCGGGTTACGCGCACTTCCTCGACTGCGAAGCCTGCATTGAGGGCGGGCGATAGAAGTGGGGTGATCTTCTCCGCCTCCTCCAGCGCCTTTCCCCTCGCTGCGTTGGACGCGCTACGAGCTGGTTTACGGGTTCTCCTTGCCTATTGGTGACCTCATACATGCATTACTGCTGGCGCAGCTATAGATAAGGGCAGCAATTTACGCCTTTGCAAGGCTTATCCTTTCAGCATTCCTGGTTTCGAAGATATAGCGTATTGCGCGCGCAGCTCTCTAGAGTACTATGGGGATTTTCGCTTTGATCCTATGCTCGTCGAGCTCGTCTAGCGGTAGGCATGCGATGTGCGCTGCTAGCCTTAGGTCTCCGGTTTCGACTAGGAGCTTGAGTGCTGCTCTGAGGGGTTCCGGTTGCTTCTCGATGAACTCCCAGTCTGCGCTTTTGGCCCTCAGCTCTCTGGCCTCACACTCAAACTCTTCGAGCTCTTTTAGGGCCTTGGCTAGGGCTCGCTTGTTTAGGGTGAAGCCGAGTTGCTTGGCAAGCTCAGCGACTTCAGTTTTCGATTCCATATGTTTTCAGCCTCGTCCTCGAGAATGCAAGCCCTGTGTCCTCCTTATAAGCTTTAACCGCGTCTGCGAGGTCATTGCCGTAGATTAGGAATAGGATGTCTAGGCTGTCAAGTACCTTCACCCTAGAGTATTCTCTTAGGACTTGGGCGAGGTATTTGGGCGCTTTGTTGTCTGTGAGGACTGCGTAGCCTCTGCGCTTGGCTACTGCGAGGCAGTATGCCTCAGGCGGGTCCAGTGTCGGTAGCCTCTGCAACCTGGAGAACTCGATTAGTCTCAGGGCTTCGACCTCGTAATCGTTGATCCTCGGGATGAGGAAGGCGCGCCTGGAGGCTAGCCAGGGTGCAAGCATCACTCTACCCCTCGCACCCATCTCGTCCAGGACCATCGCTGGCACTGCTACTGACTCGAAGACCTCAAAGAGCCTCTCCCTGTCCCTGAAGCGGAGCCAGTGTACGAGGAAGCACGTGTCTGCCACTGCCGTGCTCATACGACGACCGGTATCTTAGCCTTCATCCTAATCTCGTCGAACTCGTCGACGGGTAAGCCAGAGATCTTCGCCGCGAGCCAGAGGTCCCCAGTCTCGACGAGAACCTTCAGCGCGGTCCTGATGGGCTCTTGCTGCTTCTCGATGAACTCCCAGTCTGCGCTTTTGGCCCTCAGCTCTCTGGCCTCACACTCAAACTCTTTGAACTCCTCCACGCTCACTGAAAGGCGCGGCTGCTATAAAAAGCTGCCCGCACGTGCTCCTCCATCAATGCTGTGTGAGCGTTATAGTTTTTATAGAGAGGGTCCAAGCACCCGCTTACCAGCGTGCGGTCGCTTTGCAGAAGCATAGGAGGCTCTGCGCTTGGGCATCGACATAGGAGCGCTGCGTTACGCGAGCTCCTCCAGCGCCTTTTTCACCGCCTCCCTGTGGAGTGGTGTTTGCCAGGCGACGCGCCTTCCAACGCCCAGCTCTAGATCCTTTTCGGGCGGCGGCCGGTCGATCCAGAGCCAGCTCTCCCTGCGGGGGACGCTGTCGACGATTAAGTTGTACTCGGCGAGCTTCTCCATTAAGGGTATCCGCTCTCTCGCGAACAGCGTATCGGGGTCCTCAACAGCTTGCCTCAGCCACTCCCGCTCCTCGCCGCTCAAGCTGCCCGCGAAGAGCGTGAGCCTCTTCTTTTCTGCAAGCGTTTCGACGACCTTCTCGGGCCGCCACCCTGCCTTGTACAGCTGGGCGAGAACTCTCGGGTTGCCCCCCGTCAGTCTCCACACCTCCTCGACGCCGGGTTTCGGTCCCGGTACCTGCTCGTACAGCTCCTCGAAGCCTTTCCTCGGCATGTTCCACATCGGGAGGATTTCGGCCCAGAGGTGCTTTCCGATCTCGCCCCTCGATCTCCCCTCGCTCGCCGCCACTGGCACGACGATGTTCTCGTAGCTGTAAAGCGGGTGCTCGATCATGTTCAGCAGCCCCTTGACGTAGGCCGCCGCCCTGTCGAGACCGATGGCTTGGAACACGTCGTCAGCTACGACCGCGACTTTAGACTTCCTCGCCTTTAGCAAATCTCTCACGAAGTCGAAGAGGGCCCAGGCGATGCGGCCCGGCGCGTCCTCAGCCAGCGCTTTCTGCGCGAGCTCGAGGAAAGCCTCCTTGACGCTCGGCACCGAAACCTCTGCGTAAACTAGCCTATCCAAGGGGTGCAAGTAGAACACCTCGTAGCCCCTCTCTTTCAGCAGCTCGGCAGTCTGCTTCAGTCAGGCGGTCTTCCCGCAGCCCTCCGGCCCGAAGACGACGATGGGGAAGCGGGTGCCTTTCTCGCTCCACTCCAAAACCTGCTGAACGCCCCTCTCCCTATTGGCGAACTCGACCTCCAGTTGCGGTGTAAGCGGGAGCTTGACCCTCCTCATCCTGATTCCTTTCCCGGTCACGCGCTTATAAGCGTGCAGCGTTCCATCTCGAGGGTGGATCGGCCCGCCCGCAAGCACCTTTCTCATCTACTCTAACAGGAGACCTTGCGGAGAATTCCGCTCGGCGCAACTATGGAAGTTGCGCGGCAAAGGATACTGGAGAGGATGTTAGTGCACCGATCGGGACCTCGTCTTTCTCAGCCGCGCTGATTGAGCGTAAGCTCCCGATGCGTATGAAGGCAGCTTTAAATACAGTTTGCTTTACATACTTTTGTGGGCAGCGTAAAGACGAGCTTTGTTCTCCCCGAGGATCTCTACCTCGAGCTGAAGAGGAGGGCAGCGGAGGAGAGGAGAGCTGTTCGTGATCTCGTTATAGAGGCGATTATCGAGTACATATCTAAACCTAGAGAATATAGGAAAAAGCTGGTGGAACTGATCACAACGCCCTCTCAGGGCGCTTCTCCAGAGGATTACAAAGAGTACGACTACGAAGACGTGTAGCGAGGAGAGCTTCTTGGAAAAAGCGATGGTTGACACGGAAGTATGGTCGATGGCGAAGAAGAGACCTCTTCCGGAAAATTTTAGCACAAAAGAGAATTATTTGAAGGCTTTGAGGGCGCACGAGGCGGCGAGAAAGTTCTTCTTAGAGACCTTCCCAGATCTGAAGGTTTACATTTCCACCCACCAGCTCGCAGAAATATTCCATGTCCTAGCCTTCAGGGGGGCGAGGCTTCCGAGAGAAGAAGCAGACAGTATAGTTTTAGCTATACTGGAGGACGGCGGCATAGTGAAGGTTCCCCTGCTCCATAGGCATGTAGAGGAGGCTGTCAAGGAGAGCGCTGCAAGCGGAGTGCATGTGTGGGATTACTTGTGCTTCCTGCCGGTAAAAGACTTCGTGGACACGGTTTACTCGTGCGACCTTCATTTCAAGAAGATAGGGGAGAAGTACAAAGTTAACGTGGTGAACCCGCTCGGTTTCTGGCTCTCATTATAAATGTAAAACGCTTAGCGGGAGCGCGCTGGATCTCTCAATCTCAAACCCTGGGCAGGGGAGCAGCGCGAGAAGCAGCAAAGTTAGCGGGGGTGCGGTCTTGGAGGTGCTAATCCTGCCCATGCTCTTGCTTTATAGGCTTCTGAGAGCTATAAATGTTCCGTTGCGCACTTACCACGTGCTGAGAAAACGCTCGGGCTTAGGAGCTTGCGCATCGAGGTGAACCGCCAACCCACGATCAGCCTGAAACGATAATTAGGGAGAGAACGCCGAACCTGCAGGCGCAGTCGCTGGCTGCACAGAGAGCGGTGCCGCTGAGCGCGTCACGGGGAGCGTCTGTTGAGTTGCCGAATGCCGTGAGGGTCAAAGAAAAGCTGGTGAGCTGCGGGGGCGCGCCGAGCTCTTGGGATGGGTCGGGTTCATAGGAAGCCCCAGCGCCTCTTCCTGTAGCTTCCCTTGATGCTTATCTTCGCGCCGCAGGTGGGGCAGCGGTTGTCCTCCGTCAGGTTCCACTTGGTGATGAAGAAGCCTTTTCTCTCTATGAGTTTGGTCCCGCACTCGGGGCAGTAGGTGTTTTCGAGGGGGTGCCCCCACACGTTGCCGATGTACACGTACCTGAGCCCCGCGCTCTTGGCTATAGCGGCCATCTCCTCGAGCGCCCTCACGTCCGTCGACGGGTAGTCCACCATCTTGTAGTGCGGGTGGAACCTGAGCAGGTGGAGGGGGACTTCGTCGCCGAGGTTTTCGATAATCCACTCGACGAGCTTCCCGAACTTTTCCCTGCTGTCCCCCACTTTCGGTACGATCAGGTCGGTCACCTCCACGTGGATCCCCTTCCTCTTCATCTCTGCGAGCGCTTGCTTCACCGGCTCGGGGTCGGGGACCCCCATGAACTTCCTGTAGAAGCCCGGGTCTCCGGAAGCTTTGAAGTCCACCGTCGCGGCGTCCATATAGGGGTGGAGCTCGTCCAGCGCTTCGGGCGTCATGTACCCGTTCATCACCATGGTGTTGAACAGGCCCTCCCTCTTCGCCAAGCGGCTGACGTCGTACATGTACTCGTAGAAGACGGTCGGCTCGTTGTAGGTGTACGAGATGCCGTCGGCTTCCAGCCGCTTGGCTTCCCCGACGACCTCCTCTGGAGGGTAATACTCCCCGTAGAGGCCGCTCTCCAGCCTGCTCTGGCTTATCTCCCAGTTCAGGCAGAACTGGCAGAAGAAGTTGCAGCCGGGGGTCGATATCGAGAAGACGGCGCTGCCCGGGTTGAAGTGGAGCAGGGGTTTCTTCTCTATGGGGTCGAGATTGGCCGCTGTGAGCAGCCCGTAGACGTAAGTGTACAGCCTCCCGCCCACGTTCTTCCTCACACCGCAAGCGCCGAACCTGCCGGGCGCGATCACACACCTCCTGCTGCACAGGTCGCACCTCACGTAGCCCAGCCTCCCCGCTACGGGCGACCAGAACCTCGCCTCCCTAACGTGCGGTTTCTCCAAGATGGGGTCGCCCATTCCGGGCAGAAAGGCGGGCGCCGCACTTTAAAACCTTCGGCCGCCGCGTGTAGCTGCGCGCGAGCTTAACCTACGCTCGGGCGGCGACCCAGAGACGTTGCGTCGCGTGCTACGCCAGCGCCTTTTTCACGGCTTCCCTGTGGAGGGGTGTTTGCCAGGCCGCGTACTTCCCGATCCCGATCTCCGGGTTTTTCTCGGGCGGTGGTTGGTCGATCCAGAGCTTCTCGCTCCTGTCGTGCAGGTTGTAGACGATGAGGTTTCTCGCTTCGAGCTCGCCCGCCAGCTCCTCCCCCTCCGCGCTCCACAGCGCGTCCGGATCCTCCACCGCCTCCCCGAGCAGCCTACCCCACTTGGCCGCGAAGCCCGCCGTGATGCCCTTCGCTTTAGCGAGCTGCGCGACGACCTCGTCAACGCGCCATTTCGCCTTGTACAGCTGCGCCAATGCCCACGGGTTCCCGCCAGTCAGCCTCCACGCCTCTTCAACATCGGGTTTCGGGCCCGGCACCTGCTCGTACAGCTGCTCGAACCCTTCCCTGCTCATGTTCCACATAGGCATCAAGCTCGCCCATCTGTGCCTCCCGATCTCCCTCCGGGACAAGCCCTCGCTGGTTGCAGCTACCGCTACAATCTTCTCGTATTTCTCCGGAGGGTACTCGATGAGCCCGAGCAAGCTCTTCACGTAGAACGCCGCCTCCCTCTCGGAGCCGAGTACCTGGAACGCGTCGTCCACAAGCACCGCCACCCTCCTCCTTTTCAACCTCACAAGCTCCCTCGCCGCGTTGAAAGCGGTGTAAGCGAGCTCGGCTCCAGCGCCCGCGGCCTTGACGGTTACCTCCGCTAGAGCCCTAGCCACATCTCTCACGTCCGTGTGCGCTAGGAACTCTTTCTGTAGCGGGTTGACGTAGACGACCTCGAACCCTTTCTCTCTCAGCAGCTCAGCTGCTTGCTTTAACCAAGCGGTCTTACCGCAGCCCTCGGGTCCGAAGACGACCACTGGTTGCCAGGTACCTTTCTCAGCCCACTCTTGAACCTGCTGCAAGGCCCTGTCCCTGTCGGCGAACTCGACCTCCAAGCCGGCGAAGGGAAGCCTAACCCTCCTCATTCACGCCTCCTTTCCCGCAGCCGGTTATAAGCGTGCAGTACCACTGCGACCGGTTCATCTGATCCTCCGCACGGCTCTTAGAGACTTTGGGAAAGCTCGCTCCGGTGGAGGGCTGGATGACGAAGGGAGGCGATCTAGGCGGGCGCCGAGGTCGTCGGTAGGGGGTCGCGAGTTCTAGGAAAGATCGAGCGCGCGCTAGTGGAGACACCGGGAGGGGGTTGAGGAGCTGTTGATCGTCTTCCCGGAACCCTAGTTCACGGGTCTCTCTAGGAACGTCCAGCAGTGCGTCCTTGACTTCGGCATACCGTTCAGGCCGAGAACCATCGTGAAAAAGGTCGTGGGCAAGGATAGGGTCGAGAGAGCGATTAGCGCGCGCTAACCCGAAACGTGTAGTCTGCTTCAAGATCAGATTGATCGGAAGCAGGTACCCGAGGCTCCCTGTCAAGACAGCGGAACCCGTTCCCAAGAGCAAGATCAAGGAAATCGTGGAAGCTTTGCGCGGCTTAACGGTCAGGGCTCCTGTAAGGAGGGGCGAGGCCGCCGTAAGGGACTTTGCAGGCACGGGCGTCGACGTTACAGGCGAGATGGATGCAGAAAACGAAACCGCTTAGCCAGCTCGCGCCGCTGAGGATGCTGAGGGTAACGCGCGCTCGTAATTTCTAAGCAGGTATCCGGATGCGAACTCTACTCGATTAAGAGTATTTTTACATCGTGCGGGTTTAGGATGTGTTCCACTTCTACGGGTTTGAACGTTTGTCCTGTGAGCAGCTCGGTTACTTGCGCTGCATCGATCGCGAGTTTGATTTTCAGCTGTTTTGGTGTTCCTTCGTGGTTGATTATGAAGAGTACTTTCTTTCTCGTGTTTAGCGTTTTGCTGTAGTATTCGATGTTGGGGTCAAAGGTGTTCTCCTGGATTACGGGTCTTATGTTTACGTGCTGGAGGAGCTGTTTGATTATTTTTGTTAGCGTGTGTTGCGGTAGGATTGAGCCTATCGTTACGACTGTTCCTTTCCCGTAGTTGTTTACTGTTATTACCGGTTCTGCTCTCATCCACCTCCACGCTGCGTAGGCTATCGGTTTTGCGGTTTCTGGCTCGTAAGTTTCGAGCCATGCTTCCCCGTACGTTTCCTCTTTGGCCAGTATTGGGCTGTCTTCTTCGAATTTTATCAATGCTTTGGCGTTTTCCGGTAGCCGCGTGTATTCCTTTATTTTTACACCTGTTAGCTCGTACACTTTATCGAGGTTTATGTTCACTCTATTGTACTCGTCTTTTACGAACGATCTGGGTGTCAAAAGCAATGTTCCACCGTTGTGAACGTATTCTCTAAGTTTCTCTATCAGGGTTTGGCTCGCCAGGTAGAGAGAGGGTGCTGCGACGATCTTGTAGCTGTCGAACGTGGCTTCGGGTGGTATTACGTCGATGTTTACTCTATTGAGCCATAGTGCTTTGTAGGTTTTAGCTAGCTCTCCCGTGTACGTGTGGTTGTAGTAGCCTTTTTCGATGGTATCCAGCGCCCATAGAGTTTCGTAGGATAGGAGGAGGGCTGCGCTGGCTTCGACGCGCGATTTGTCTATTACATCGCTTATCCTATCGAGTTCGTTGAACAGCTTTTGGACTTCGCGGAACCTTCTCCTGGGTACGCCGTCGTGGTCGAGTATTCCGTACCAGAACTGCTCTTTGCCGATGGGTCTTGTCCTCCAGTCCCAGAAGAGCACACCTTCAGCCCCGTGGGCGATGGCTTGGTAAGCCCATTTTCTGATCTCTCCGGGTTCGGGGGTTACGCTGATTTTGAATACGCCTGAGCCCTCCGGGGTTACGTAGCTGTAGCCGTCTGTTGCGCCCGCCTGCAGCTCCATGACTACGAACCTTCGGTTTCTGCTCATGTTTCGGGTTGCATCGTAGACTAGGCCTGTGTACGCTGGGTCGTACGCATCGGAACCGAACTTCGGGTACACGTCGGTTGAGCTAAAATCGAGGTTTTCCGATAGCCTGTAGTAGTCGATTTCCGGGTACAAGCCCATGAGGTTGGTTGTAACGAGCTTGCCCGGAGCTACGCTCCTTATGATTTCGGCCTGGAGGTTGACGTAGTCTACCCACGATTGGGATCTGAACCTTAACCACTCGATTGTTAGGGACCTGTTGTACAGGTCGAAGGGCGGTTTGGGTGGTACGATCTCATCGTAGCTGCTGTATTTGTGGCTCCAGACTAGCGTGCCCATGGTTTTGTTCAGGTTTTCGATGTCTCCGTACTTGCTTTCGAGGTATTCTCTGAACTTCGATATGCAGTGAGGGCAGTAGCAGTACCTCCACGAGCTGCCTTCGCCCCAGTGGACTTCGTTGTCGATTTGGAAGCCGATCACGTTATCGTAGTCTTTGAACTCCTCCGCGAGCTTGGATACGATCTTTTTCGTGAACTCTCTGTATAGGGGGTTATTGGGGCAGTACTCTCTGCGTACGCCGTACCTCGCTGGGACACCGTTGTAGTCTATAGGCAGTATCTCGGGGTGCTTCTTCACAAGCCATGGGGGCGGCGCCGCTGTCGGAGTGCCGATTACGACGCGTATGCCGTGCTTTCTGTACGCGTCGATGTACTCGTGGAGCCAATCGAAGCTGTACCTGCCTTCCTCGGGTTCGAGCAGCGACCACGTGAACTCTGCAACTCGTACAACGTTCAGCTTGATCTCCTTCATGAGTTCTAAGTCTTTGTGGAAAACTTCAACCGGCCACAGCTCCGGGTAATGCGCAGCACCCTTCAACACCGATGGCACCACAGGGGTGCCGCTGTAGACAACGATATTAACTTGTCTCGCTTACTCGCGCTCTACCGCTGGGACTTCGAGTTCGAGAGATTAAAGCGCGCGGAGCTGGTGGAAGTCACGAAGACCCTGGAGATACCTTGCGCCAGCGGTCGCTATAATGGTAGTAACCTTTATGTTTCATACTCTATACTACTCATGTGGAGTATGTGACTGTTTCGGCGAAAGTGAGAAGGGAGCTCTACGAGAAGCTGAAGATGTACAGAATCCCGATCAGCAGCGTGATTAAGAGGGCTTTGGAGGAGGAAGTGCGGAAAAGAGAGGAGGAAGAGGTGAGGAGGAAGCTGGCTGAGGCTCAAGCTATCCTCAAAAAGATCCCGGAGGAGGAGATCGTTGAAACTGTAAGGGCGAGCCGCGAGGGGAAATGATGCCATTCGACGTCTCCGCTCTGCCGAGCGCGCGCCCGGCTGCTTCACCAGGATGGGGGAGCTCGGTCTCATGCCTCAGGACCTTGCAGCCAAGCTGGCTTCAACAGCTAGATTGAGGAACCTTCTCGTAGACAGGTACTGGGCGTTAGACGACGAGAAAATATACTTGAGCGTGAAGGAGGGTTTGGAGGATTTCAGGAATTTTGCGAAGCTAGCCAGAAGGCTGCTGGACGGGGCTGCGCGTGCGTGAGCTAGTTTACCACGAGCTGCCAGAGGAGGAAAAGGGTAGAATACTTCGAGCTATCGCTGAGAGGTTGGCGAGAGAAAGCAACATCGTGTTCGCTTACGTGCATGGAGGGTTTGTCAGGAGGAGGTTCTTCAGGGATGTGGACGTTGCCGTGTGGTTGAAGGACCCCAGCAGCTCTCTCCGCTACATCCTGGACCTCTCCGCGGAGCTCGAAGTAAAAGTGGGACTACCGGTGGATGTGCAGGTGCTCAACGAGGCCCCGCTCCCCTTCAAGTACCGCGTAATGTCGGAAAGCAAGCTGCTGTTCTCTAGGGATGAGAAGCTGAGGAAGGAGCTTGTCAGCGCAATCGTCAGGGAGTACCTCGACTTCCAGTACTTCTCCTCGCTCCACAGCCGCAGGAGCAGCCAGGACTAGCTTCGCAACGGTATACCGCTTGTGTAAAAGCGCAACCGCAGCGTAGTACGTGAGCATTCGCTTAGCCGCGGGCGCGAGGGTAACCGTTCAAGCTAGCCTTTCGGGCAGCTCCGCGTGCCCTTTAGAGCCCGGTGATCGGTTAAGAGGGAAAATGCTCACCTATGGAAGGCTAGCATCCTTTGTAGCACGCTGCGATCTCGCTTTCGCGAGCGGAGCTGGCTAGCCGTTCTAGCGTATGGTGAAAACGCGGTGATCCGCCAGCCTTATAGGTTGGTTTTTACAGGATGCTGGGGTTGGTGGTGGTCAGACCGTACATGGTGAAGGTTAAGGGTGTAGACGATCTCGTAAATGTCGCGGTGGGGGCGCAGGTTTTGCTGGTGCACCGAACGAGCGCCCACTCGAAAACTATCCTTTTCGTGCCGTTTCCATCATACGATTCCCTAGCGATCTACTACTGCGAGGTGGAAGGGGCTTTCAAAGGTAGGTACTTCCTTCTCAACAGGTTTACAGGGGATGTGCAAGTGAGCGAAAGCTACGTTAACGATAGCAAGTTCGTTGTGGTACCGATCGTGGATGTGGTTGAGCAGGAGCTGCTGCCTAAAGAGTTTATGGAAAAGTATAAGGTGAAAACTAAAAAGAAAAAGGCTCGCGCAAGCGGTAGCCCGCCGGGCTCCGGTGAAACCCCGTAGACCTGCCGTCCTTCAAGCCTAGCGTGCTTCTCTCAGCGCAAAGAGTTCAACAACTGAGAGGATACAACGCTTAACGTACAGCGGATGCGCTTCGCTGTTCCTAGCTTAGGAGCGCGCTAAAGCTGAAAAATACCGGAAAAATTAAACTTTTATTCCCAACCCGCTGACTATGTATTTGGCTTTGCAGACGACGGCTGTCGAGCTGCTACCCGCGAAAGCCAGTCCAACGAACATCCCGCCTTTGTCTACGGGGCTCCCGCTGTCCCCGCTTTCGAGGAAAGGTTGGTTCACCAGTATCTGGTCGTAGAACACCGCCCATTTGGATGTCGAGTACCAAACTTTCACAGTCGCGTTTACGTCAATCACAGTGTTTGTGGTGACGCCAGTCGTCCTCCCAGACTTCCTTACGGTATCTCCTACACTAACTTCCGTCATGCCACTGATTTTGTAAGTGCTCTGGTCGTCGCTGCCCAGGACCTCACAGACTAGATAATCGTTGATCGTGACCTTCGCTATAGCGGCGTCGGCGTAGTTCTTCCCCTTGGGGCCGAACGTTATCGGGATGTACTTGTAGAGTGTGCCGACCTGGTCCTGGAGCGTGCCGCCGTCGTACGTGCCCGGCTGGAGCACGGCTGTGCCTATCGGCAGGAACTGCGCTTTGCTGTTCATGGCTATGACGTGAGCGTTGGTGAGGATGTAGACGTTGCCGTCCGCTCCTGTGACTACTAGGCCGAGGGTTCCAGCCATCTTCCCTCCAAACGCGTCCTCGGGAACGCCCAGCGAAATCCCTCCTACCAGCGGCCTCACCACACCAGTCCTGCTGACGGATTCGAGATAGGTGTAATAGGATGGTTTGATTTTCTCTTCAAGCTGAAGTAGGGATAAAGCCTTTATCTTGCCGATGACGATCACTTCGGTTTTGTAGCCGAGTATTTCGTCAGGGACCTTGTCTTTGAACTTCTCGTGCTCGAGGTAGACGATGATTCGCGGGGGGTTTTCGCGATGGCTCACTCCGGCGATGCCCTCGAGAGGGAGCAGCGTCTCTTCAGCGTATTTTCTCGCCTCCTTAATGCTCGGTTTAGCTCCTGAAGCTTGCACCCCTGCTGCACCCGTGAGGGTGATCGAGATCAACAGAACGAGCAGCGCTAATAAAGCTGAATAGTGTTTCATTCAACGTTCGCCGCGCTTCAGCGAGCCTGCTTTCTTATAAACCTTCCTTTTCTCGGTCGCTCTGGTGGTTAACGCGAAAGGCCTCGGTTAAGCTGGCTCGATATTTCCCGCGCGTTAGCGGTCTCTAATCGCGGCGGCTTACTCGAAGTGCGGGACGTCGAGCCACACGTTCCCTTTCATTGCCGCTTCGTGAGCTATTAAGCCGGGGATCGTCATGTCGGCCGCTTTGACAGCGTCTATGGGTGGTGTTGCGTCGGTTTCGATGGCGTTTATGAAGTCTCTGGCGAGGTAGTACTCGCCGGTTCCGTACTTTCGGGCTTCTTCGGGCGCGTTAGGGTCTGGAACGTACCAGTCGACTTCCCTCGCTGCCTTGTCCACTCCTTCAATGTAGAGTAGGCCCCTGGTGACATGCCAGGGGTTTCCTGTTCTCCCGTTTTCCACGAACCCTTTGGTTCCATAGATGCTGTAGTAGACGGTTGCCGGCTGCCTGGGGGCTACGTAGCTTCTCAACACCTTTATCGTGATGCCTTTCGCTGTCTCGAAGAGCGCGACCTGCATGTCGATGGCTCCGACGCCCACTCCCGGCATCGTGAACGTTGTTCTTCCGGAAGCTGTGGCTTTCGCGACGCGGTCGTCGAGCAGCATTAAGAGGGGGCCTAGGCTGTGCGAGATGTAGTAAAGAGGCGGTACGTTTACCCACCAGCTGGTTTTCGTTGAATCTCTTATCACTTGGTGCACGTACTCAGCTTCAGCGTAGAAGATCTTGCCTAGAGCGCCTTCTCCGATCAACTTCTTCCACTCCTGAATGTAGTGGAAGTAGCAGTAGTTTTCAGCCATCATGTACTTCATTCCCGTTTTCCTTGCCGTTCGAACGATCCTTTCGCAATCTTTAACGTTGTCCGCCATCACCACTTCGCAGAGCACGTGCTTGCCCGCTTCCATCGCTTTGATGGTTTGCTCCGCGTGGTAGGGTATCGGCGTGGCTACTACAACGATGTCCACATCCGCTTTCTTGATGAACTCGTCGTAGTTGTCGAAGCATTGAGTGCTGTTTAAGCCGAGCTCGCTCCTGTACTTTTCCAAAGCACCTCTATCGATATCGCATATAGCCGTCACTTGCGTTCGCGGATAGGTGTTGAATAGCCTCGCGTAAACGGAACCCCGGCTTAGACCGACGACTCCTACCTTCAACTTTTTCATGGCCTCCCTTCAGCGTGATCCCCCATATAAAACGGAGGCGCGCGCCTCGGCGAAAGTTGATATACCGTTAATTCGCATTTACACTGTGCTGGTGAGGGTATCCAGGAGGTTCCAGATCACGATACCCTCCGAAATAAGGAGGAAGTTGAACATCAGAGAGGGGGATTACGTCGATGTCGAGCTCGACGAGCGGGAGGGGGTGTTTATCGTGAGACCTTGCCGCAGGAAGCGGTGCACGCCAAGGTTCGGAAGGGGGCTGGCGCGCAAGAGGATCGACGAGACCGTTGAGGAAGACGTTGAGGCGATCCTAAGCGGTTATTGAGCGCGAGCACTCTTTACAAAAACTCCACTATTAACTCGGCCCATCCAGAGCGCGAAACCGAAAAAGTTTAGAATTAGCGTACCACTTAGTTTCAACCTTCTAAAGCTTCCATTATGGCGAGCGCGATTGCCGTGTGCCCCGCGAAGGTTGGATGGACAGCTTCGGGAGCGTAAACGGTGGGTTCGCGGTGGTTCAGCAGCTTCTGGAACATGGCGTGCAAATCTATGTATATCGCGTTGAACTCCTTGCTCAGCTTCTCCACCTTATCTATGTAGCTGGGGAGTAGATCGAGGATTTTCCTCCGGAAGCTGTCTTCAACTGTGGCTCTGCTGATGTAGAAGGGTGCGAGGAGGATGAGCTTGACGTTGCGCGAGCTCTTCCTCGCCATTTCCAGGATCTCCCTGTAGTTCCTGTAGTAGCTTTCAGGGTCTAGTCCAGGCTGCCCTCCCAAATGCCTGTGGATGTCGTTTATCCCTATAAGGATTGATATCCAGTCGGGGTTTAGGCTGAGCACATCGTCCTCCCACCGGCTCTTCAAATCGACGACCGTGTTCCCGCTCACACCCGCGTTGACAACGTTCACCTTCAGCTCCGGGTGCTTCGCCAGCAGGAGGTTGTTGAAGATGTAGACGTAACCGTTCCCGAGGGGCGGGAACTGGAAGCGTCCGCAGTCGGTGATGCTGTCGCCGGCGAAAACTATGGTCTCGCCCGAGCGAAGCTTTATCCCGGGCACGCTGAGCCCTCCCTCCGCATCGAAATAAGATTTGCTTTTTATCCTACTCAGCTTACTGCGTGAGTATTGGGGTGCGCGGCCGCCCCGATCTTCCTTCGCAGCCTGGTGTAGTAGGTTTCTTTTAGGCACTCTTCCTCGTTGAGGACTCTCACGTAGGTTCTCCTAACCCGCTCTCTGAAAAACACTACTATGTAGGGTAGAAACGCTACATAAAGTTTTGACGCTTACGCGCGCTTTAGACCGCTTCGAGCTTCTCTCCCGGTTTGAAAAACCTCTTGCCCGAATAATGCAGGAGTGGTTCGAAGTCTGTTTTCTCAACATGCTCGGCTACAGCTTTGCCGACGACAAGCCAGTGGTCCCCGAACTCGCCCATCCACTCGACAACGCACTCGAGCTGGACTGGGCACTCCTTGATGCGGGGAGGCTTGACTTTCTCGCTGGGCACTGGGGTTAAGCCGGCGAGCTTGAACTTGTCCGCTTCCCTACCCGAAACGCTGCCGCATACCCACACTTCGCTCAGCATCCCAGCTGTAGGGACGTTGACTACGAACTCCTTCACCTCCTGAAGGTTAGCGAATGTTAGCCGCTGAGGGGCTACGGCGAAGGCAACGTACTTCGGCTCGAAGCTGACGGGCATAAAGAAGGAGAACGTGGCTACATCGGGTTTACCGCTCCGGTCGCAAGTCGTGATGAGGACGGTGAGCCTGGGATGGAGTATTTGGCTTATCCTGTAGGCCACAACGCCTTTACCCGCACGAGCTAAAAATGGCTAACGTACTGTCTGCGGCAGCTTCTAGCGCGCGCAGCGCTCCCGAGCCTCGGGTTCGGCGATAGTTTGAAAAGGGCTCTTTCCTCCGCTCGCGCGTGGAGCGCAGGGCTTGTCCCGCGATCGTAATCGCTAGCGCTCTCGTGCCGCTGGTTTGCATAGCTGCGGCAGCGCTGTCTTCGGGCTGGTTCAACCTTTGGAACAACGCTTTGAGCGACTTGGGCCACGCGGTGAGGAGCAACGTGGCTCCTATCTTCAACTTCGGCTTGAGCGCGGGGGGCCTGCTCATCGCCCTCGCGGGCGCGTGCTCGCTCGGAAGGTCCCGCGCGATCGGGTGGACGCTGGTCGTAGCGGGGTACTTCCTCATACTGATCGCGGTCTTCGACGAGGTTTACGGGCGCCTCCACTTCTACGTCTCGGTGGCTTTCTTCCTCTCGATCGCGGTGCTGCTGGCCGAGTACGCTTTAACGGTGAAGGGGGTTAAGGGGCTCCTGGCGTCGCTAGCGATCGCTGTGGGCGTAGCCGCTTGGGTAGCGCACATGGTTTACGGTTTGCCCAGAGGAGCCGCTGTGCCCGAGCTCATCTCGATCTTCATCGCTCTGCCTTTCTACCTCGACTTCACGCTGAGCCCGCGCGGTGCCCGCTAGCTCCCGAAACAGCGGACTCGAGGAGAAGTCTCGTTTTTCTGGTAGTTTTTTGGCGTAAACTTCGACAAGGGCGAAAACCTCTTTTCTCCAAGCTTCCTCCAGCAGCTCGAGCTCCCCCTTCCCTGTCGATGAAATTTTTCATATCGTGTTCTGACATATCTAGTTGTGCTAATTTCGATCTGTCAAGTGTGCTCTACCCGGTGGTTGGCTCGTCCCGCGCTTCGGGGGTTCACGGGGGCATTCGGCGATGGGTTCAAGGCACCGCGTACTACAATCCTTAAGGCGTTCGGGGTGCCTGCTGGCAAGTTGCTCGAGCGGAAGGATTTGAGGAACAGGTACGGCGTGTTCGCCGATAGGGAGGGCGCGGGCGATGCGCTCGCGGAGTTCTTGGTGAAGGAGGGTGTGGCTGTCGACTCGATCCTCGCGATACCCAACGGGGGCGTGGCGGTGGGCTTCCGCGCCACGTTGAAGCTCGAAGCGACGCTGGCTGTAGCTGTGGTGAGGAAGATCACGTACCCCTGGTCTACTGAAGCGGGTTTCGGCGCTGTCTCTTGGCTGGGCGACGTTGTCGTTGACGAGCGGGTTGTCAGGGCGCTCGGGGAGGAGGAGTTCCGGAGATGCCTCGAGAGGGCAGAGAGGAGCGTCAGGGAGAGAGCGCGGATCTTCGCCGACTACCTGCCGGGAGACCTCAGCGGCAAGCGAGTTGCCGTAGTGGACGACGGGCTGGCTACAGGCTACACGATGCTGGCTGCGGTTAGAGCGGCTGGGAGGCTAGGGGCTAGGGAGGTGGTTGCTGCCGCGCCGACGGCTTCGCTTGACGCGGTTCAGCTCCTCCTCGAGCACGTGGACCTCCTCGTGGCGTTGAACGTGCGCGAGGACTACCCATACGCGGTCGCCGACGCTTACGCTAGGTGGTGGGACCTCACCGAATCCGAAGCACTCAAGTACCTGCGGCTTCTCAGGGAAAAAGAGTCAGCTTAGCCTGCCGCTGCAGCGAGCTTTACAGCAGCGAAGCTGCCCCTCTAGCGGGTGCGCAGCCTGTCGATCGCTTCCGCAATTCGAACGGCTCGCGAAACGGCTTTCACAGAGGCTCGCCCACCTTTAGCAGCTTTGGTACTCCACTGAAACATGGTTGCGCGCGTTCAGTTGATGGCCTTAAGGTTCACAACCCCTTAAAAGCCCTGTGGAACTGCTTAACCCGGTGAGAGGGATGGAAACCAAGTGGGTGGTGATCGCTGCTGTTGCCGCACTAGCGGTAGCCGCGGTCGCCGCGTCCGCAGTAGCTTTAGCGCAAGCGAGCCAAGCACAGCGTTACTGGCGCCCCTGGCTGGCACCGACTACCGATACGCCGAGCGCTAGCGTACCCCTCGGGAAGGGGTGGCTGCGCGGCTTCGGGAGGCGCGGCCTCTTTACGGTGGAGGTTAGCGAGGAGTTCACATCAAAGGTTCTAGATATACTGAAGAGCGACCCGGACGCCTCGAAGCTCCTCAACGACGGCTACAACGTGACCGCTGTCAGGCCCATCGTCACGCTCAGCGTGGCTGGCGACGGCACCGTAACCCTGAGAGCTACGCAGGCGGTGGTGACACTGAGCAAGGACTCGAGCTGGGCTGTTGTCCGCGTCGACGTAGCGCAAGGTAAAGTGATCTCGATAACTGCGATAACCAGAACGGTCATCAAAAAGTAGAAACAAAATTATTTTTGTTCGTTTTTCTTCCTAGAGGTAAGCTTTTTACAGGGTAGGTTTTCGAGGGGTTCATGCTCGGCTTGTTCGGTGAGGCTGAGTACGCGTACCGCTTGGCCCTGCGGCTCGCTTCTACCCCCCGCTTCACCGGCAGCAAGGGGGAGGCTGAAGCTAGGGAGCTCCTCGCTCGGGAGCTTTCGAGCTTCGGCTACAGCGTGAGCCTCGAGCCCTTCAAGGTGAAGGTTTACGAAGTGGAGCGGGCGTCGCTCGAGGTTCTCGAGCCCGATCGCGGGTTCGTGGAGTGCTCGCCGATAGGCTTCAGCGGCGAGACCGGGGAGGAGGGGGTTGAGGGCGAGCTCTCCTACATCGAGAGCGGGGATACGGCTCTGCTACCCGCTGGGAAGGGGTGGATCGGGCTCGCGTCGGCGAGACCGGACAAGGAGGGTTGGAGGAAGCTGGTCGGGAGGGCTTCCGGGCTCGTGGTGGCGGAAGGCTCGCCCCACCGCGAGCTGAGCAGGGTGGAGGTGCCCTACGAGTGGCGCGAGAGGTTCGGAAGCCTGCCCGCCGTCTACGTGCGCTACTGGGACGCGGTGGACCTGCTCAAGGCGAAGCGCGTCAGGCTGGTGGTGCGGCAGGAGTACAAGGACGCCGAGACCTTCAACCTCGTCGCTGAGAAGAGGGGTGCGAAGTACCCGGACGAGATCGTCTACCTTGTGGCGCACCTCGACAGCGTCTACGGGGTGCAAGGGGCTCTCGACAACGCTGGCGGCTCCGCGCTGGCGGTCGCTTTGGCGAAGGCGCTGAGCCGGGAGAGCTTGAAGAGGACGCTTCGCATCGTCCTGTTCAGCGGGGAGGAGCTCGGGCTGCGGGGCTCGCTAGCCCACGCCGAGCAGCGGAAGAGCGAGCTGAAGAACGCGGTAGTCGTCGTGAACCTCGACGTCCACGGAGCAGCGCTAGGCTCCACTTCGGTCATCGTAACCGGCTCGAGGAGCCTAAGACACGCCGTTGAGTTCGTTACGAAGAAACTGGGGGTGAAGGTCAACGTGAGCGAGGACGTGATGTCGAGCGATGGGACCAGCTTCGCGAGGGAGGGGGTACCGTCGATCAACGTGTTCCGCTCCAGCGGAGCCGCGGGCAGCGCTCACACGGTTAAGGACTCGCCCGAGCTCCTCCACCCGCTCGCCTTCGAGCTACCGGGTCTACTCGCGCTCGAAGTTGTGAAGGAGATCGCTAACGCCGAAGAAGTGCCTTTCGAGCGTGAGATCCCAGACGAGATTAAGAGAAAAGTGGACGACTACTTCAGGAAGCGGCTCGGGATACTTGACTAGCGCTTACATGATTTTTAACCGTCTCTTCCACAGCTAGAAGCGATGAGCGAGCTGAGCGCGAAGCTGAGAGAGCGGGCGGAGCGGCTCAGGGAAGCCAGGGAGGTTAGGAGGAGGTTTGCGAACTGGGAGTTCATCAAGTCGCAACCACCGAAGCTGAGGATCGCGCTCGAGTACTTCGTGGAAACCGGCGACCTCAGGACGGCCGCCGCTCTAGCCGGGATGAAGGCGGACGAGTTCGTCGACTTCGCTCGCCTCGAAGCCGGAATACCGCTCGTGTACTGACCGCACGGCGCGATTCCTAGGTTCGCTTCCGCCCTCGCGCCACCCTCCACGCTAGCAGCGCAGCCGCCCCGAGGGCTGCCACCACCCCGCCGGCGATCAAGGTTGTGGGCGGCCCACCCCCCTCGATTGGCTTCGGCCTCGCTGCCCCCCACCCCGCGGGGCCGCCGACCCTTAAGCTGGCGCTCGAGCTCGAAGCCTCACCCGTAGCCGACCAGGCGGTGGCTTTGGCCACCACGGTAGCGCCCGTCGGCGCACACCTCATCCTCACCCTCTCGCCAGGAGCCAAGTAGGGTAGGAACACAGCGTAGGCGGACGAGTTGATGGGGAGCTTGTACGCGTGGTAGCCCTCGGGCTCGAGCGGGAGCCCGAGCGTCGCGTTCGCGAGCTCGACCACAGTGATCGCGGCAGGGCCGGCCCCGCGGTTTTCGATGACAAGCTCCGCACCGCTCTCGTTCCCGCTCAGCGAAACCGAGATGCTGGGGGGAGGCGGCGCGGGCGGCTCGGCACCCTTGTAGCGCGCCGCGTACTCCCTGGTGATCCTCAGGTACTCGAAGCCGTACTCCCTGCTCGGCTCGATCTCCGTGCCCTCGTGCCACTCGTTCCAGGTGCAGATCAAGATCGCGTCGGGCGCGCTGCTCAACGCTGCCTCCCACGTCCTCCTGTAGTAGGCTCCGCCCTCCCTCGGCACGTGCGCTCCAGGGCTCCTGATCTTCCGGTCGTCGTAGCCAGGGTTCACCGTAGCGGCCCACAGCCTTCTGTAGAACTCGGCCGCGCCCGGCTGGACGTACGTTCTCACAAGCTTCGCCTCCTCGGCGTAAACCGCAGCGTGGTCCTTGATCCAGATGGGGTTGTACGTGTGGAGGCCGTCGAAAGCCTCCAGGTAGGCTGTGCTGAAGGTGTCGGCGATGAAGATCGCGTCGATCCCTGTGGAGTTCCTCACCTTAGCCAGCACGTCGGCCCAGAACGAGGGCTTCCTCCCGTAGGCCTCCACCGCGTACACGAAGACTACAGGATTGCCCCCGATCTTCAGGAAGGCGGGGTGGCTCGAGTACTTCCTGAGCACGTAAGAGAGCTCCTCCACCACCTGGCTGGCGGTCGGCTCCCGGTCTCCGCGTACCGACTCGTAGTAGATCGTCAGGTTGAACCCCTCGGACGCCGCGACGTCCAGCATCCTTGCGAAAGCCTCGTCCTCGAACGTCCCAACGCCCCACCAGGAGCAGATGAAGCCGTCGATGCCGGCCGCCTTAGCCATGAGGATGTGGGACCTCGCGACCCTCGGGTCCCACGAGTCGTAGGGGCCGAGCAGCGGGTAGTCGGTGGCGGTTCCGATGCTCGCGTGGGAGACGCGGTCCCAGTGGAACCAGCGGCTTGAGGGCCCCTGGGGGTTCCCGTACCACGGGTAGTAGAAGGCGAGCACGAGCTTCGGCGCAACCCTCTCGAGGACCTTCACGGTCTGCGGGCTGGCTGCGGCCAGCGCCGAGCGCGGGAGCAGGGTGCTCCTAGGGTTCAAGCCCCCGCTGCCAGGCACGATGCCCGAGTTCGTGAAGTTACAGACGAGAACCTCGCGCCCGCTCACGACCGCGTACACCCTCACCGCCGTGTACTCGAGGTCCCCCTTCGCTACCGTGACGTTCGCCGCGTCGCCGGGGAAAACGAGCCAACCCTCCGCGCGCACGACGACGAGCGTTGTGTCATACTGCCTCTTGTTTACCGCAACCTCGCTGCCGCCCGCGCTCACTCGGAGGTCGGGCGCGCCGGCGCCCTCCACGACCCTGTAGCTCGAGGCGGTGAAGCCCTCAATGGAAACGCGGGTCCAATCCGACTTCGTCTCCACCTCGACCACGACCTTATAAACCGGGAGCTCCTGAGCCGAAGCCAGGGAAGCCACCGCCACCACGGCGAGCACCACCGCTAGCGCGCTACGCGCCACACTTCTTGAACGTTAGCCCCCCTTTCAACGTTACTGCGCGCCGGTAAGCTTTTATAGTGTCTATATTAAATATAATTGCTATGCCAACTACAATATCCGTAACTGAAGATGTAAAGGAAGCCCTGCTCAAGGTGGCTGCGGAGCTGCAGATGAAGCTGGGGAGGAGGGTCGACCTGAACGAGGCGATCAGGTACTTGTTGACGAGGGATAAGAGACCCGACCTTCTCGAGGAAGCGTGCAGACCGGTGCCGGGGTTTGAGGAAGCCTACCGGGAGCTCGTGAGGGAGAGGTGGAAGGATGAGGAGAGAGCTCGCTGGAAGTATGGCTTTTGACACGAGCGCCCTCCTCGAGCTGATCTTCTCTACGCCGAGTGGTTTGAAGCTCAAGGAAGCCCTGCTGGCTGAGAGAGCCCTCGGCCACGCGTCAGAGTACAGCATCTTCGAGTTAAAGTACGTCCTTTGTAGGAGGCTCGGCTGGAGCGAGGCGGAGAGGCGCGTAAAGGCTCTGGTGGCGTCGGGGTACGTGACGCTCCACGAGGTCTCGAGGTTGATGGATGCAGCTGCGTTGCTCAAGTGTAAGCACGGCATCGCGGCGGGCGACTGCTTCACGCTAGCTGTGGCCAAAAGGATAGAGGGGCCCGCGCTTTTCGCGAGGAGGGAGGAGGAGCTGGTAAAAGCTATCGAAAGAGGAGGCTTCGAAGTCGAGGTGCTGTTCCTCGAAGACTACGTTTAGCCGCAGCCAGCTAGCGGGGGGTGAGCACTATGGAGCCGGCTGGGGGCTTGTGCTTGAGCTCAAGTAGAGCCTCGTTCGCATCCTCGAGCTTGTAGACCTTGACGGACGGCTTGACGCCGGCTCTCGCCGCCTCTTCGAGGAACTCGCGCACGTCCCGCCTCGTGACGTTCGCCACGCTCTTCATCTCGCGCTCGTGCCAGAGCAGCTCGTACTCCAGCCTCTCGATGGGGGTCATGTAGATGCCCGCGAGCACGAGCCTCCCGCCCCTCTCCAGCTTCCTCATCGCCTCGACCGCGACCCAGCCGGCCGGGGCGAACACGATCGCCGCGTCGAGCTTCGCGGGGGGTACTGCCCTCGTCGGCCCGGCCCACGCGGCACCCATCGCCTTCGCGAGCTCCACCTTGCTCTCTGACTCTGTGAACACGTAGACCTCGAGACCCCTCCTCACGGCCACGGGCAGCACCATGTGGGCCGAGGAGCCGAAGCCGAACAGCCCCAGCCTACCGCCCGACTCCAGCAGCCCCGTGAGACGGAGAGCCCTGTACCCTATCGCTCCCCCGCAGAGCAGCGGAGCCGCCTCGAAGTCGCTGAAGCTCGGCGGGATCGGGTGGACGAATCCCGCCTTCGCAACCATCAGCTCGGCGTAACCCCCGTCCACGCTGTAGCCCGTGAAGATGGCCTTCTCGCACAAGTTCTCGAGCCCCTTCTGGCAGAACTTGCAGGAGCCACAGCTCCAGTAGAGCCAGGGGACACCCGCGCGCTCGCCCTTCGCTACACCTTTAACACCCCCACCCATGTCCTTAACGACTCCGACTACCTGGTGCCCTGGAATTACAGGCAGCTTCGCAGGCGGCAACTCCCCTTCAACGATGTGAAGATCCGTCCTGCAGACGCCGCACGCCTTAACCTCGAGCAGCACATCGCCCGGACCCGGTTCCGGATCAGGAAGCTCGACAAGCTTGAGAGGCTTCTCTTCGATGGGGGCTGGCCTCTCGAGGACAGCCGCAAGCATCCCATAGCTTGTTGAGCACTGGTGTATTATCCCTTTCGCGCCGCGCAAAGCTTTTAAGCAAGTGTAAGTTACAACAATTGATGGCGGAGAATATCAAAAATAGGTTAAAAGAATTGGAGGAAGAGTTCTCAAAAATATTCAAGACCGTGAACGAGGAGCTGAAGAAGGTGGAAATGGGCGAAGCTAGCGCCCAAGCGATCGAGTCCATAAGGGACCAGCTCCACGCCTTGAGGAGGCGCCTGCTAGCCGCCAGGCTGGAGATGAGAGCTATGCTGAGGGAAGCTAGGCTGAAGCTCGAAGAGGACGTGGTGGACGAGCTGGAGGAGGAGGTGGACGAGTTTTTCGACAAGTGGAGCGACGCGCTCGAAGGCTTCCTCGACGACCTGAGGGAGGTGGCTAGGGAGCTCTCGCACGCTCGCGCGAGGGAGTTCGAGTTTGAGGACTTAAGCAGGGTCGTCGAAGCTAGCTTACAGCAGACCGCTAAGGGTTTGGAGCTCGCTTTAAGCAAGCTCAGGGACGCGTTGGAGAAAGGGTTTGCAGGCCCCTCTTACGTCGTCTCGTCGGTAAGGCTGCCTCAAAGGGACCTAGAAGTAGTCGACGCGCTCGTCGAGGCGGGGGTGTTCAAGAGCAGAAGCGAGGCTGTAGCTTTCTTCGCGCACAAAGGAATCGAAGCTTCGAAACCACTGTTCGAAGAGGCGCTAGCGAAGCTAGAGGAACTCAAGAGAGCGAGAGAGAAGCTGAGAGAAGAGCTGCAGAAAGCTCTAGGAGAGCAGACAAGCTGAAAACCACGGCACGAGCACGCACCAAAACCCCGAAAAAGCGTGCTCTTGAACAGCTGAACGTAAAGCGGTATTTTTGACAGTGGTAAGTTATAAGGCTGAACCAAGATTTTCTTTAACAATCAACCCTTTCTTGCTTCCTTTGAAGAGCTCGACCCACGCGTAGGTGTCAACTACGATCTTCACCGCGATCCTCCTCTGTAAATGGCTTCACTCTACCCCTATCTATACCGAATACATCCTCCAATATTCTCTGCCTTCTCTCTTTCAGGAACCATTTTATCACTTCCTCTATACCTCTAGCTTTCATCGCCTCCCTTAAGGTCTCTAGCTCCTCTAATGTTGAGCGAGAGACTTTTATCGTGCTCATTTCAAGTACACCTTTACTTTATACTTTATAAAATTTGCCGGCAGTAAAACTATCGATCCTTGATCCCGTAGGTGGGGAATGAGTTGAAGCATCGTGAAGTATTTTTACGCTTCCCGGGAAACTACTCTGTGGCTTTCGACTTGGTGCGGAATTGTTCATCGTAGACTCTTTTCACGTCTTCGAGCGTCGCGACATCATGAGGGCTTTTATCGGGTCTTAACCTTACTATGCGAGCGAAGCGTAAAGCGAAGCCGGACCTGTACTTGGGGCTCCTCTGGACCTCGCTGAAAGCCACTTCCGCGACAATCGCCGGCTTCACCCACACCCGCCACCCCTCGTCCTTAACTTTCAGCTCGAGCAGCTTTCTCGTCATCTCCTCGAACTCCGCGTCCGTCAACCCCTTGAACGTCTTCCCGACCACGAGGAACTCTCCGGTGGAGGGGTCGAGCGCCGCGAGGTAATAGTCGCTGAGCCAGCCGCTCCTCCTCCCGTGCCCCCACTCGGCGCCCACGATCACCAGGTCGAGCGTCTCCGCGGGCTTTACCTTGAACCAGAACCTACCCCGCACACCGGGCGTGTAGGGGGAGTCCAGCCTCTTCACCATTATACCCTCGTTCCCCCTGCTCAAGCTGAGCTCGTAGAACTCCTCCGCCTCCTTCACATCTCCAGTAACGATCCTTTCGATGAGGATCGAAGGGTCGGCGACCTCCTGGAGGATCCTCCATCTCGCCTCGTACGGCTCACCGACCAAAACCCTCCTGTCCAGGTACAGGATGTCGAACGCTTTGATCTCCAGCGGCATCTCCCTCGCCATCCTCTCCACGCTCTCTTTCCTCCTCACCCTCCTCACGAGGTCTTGGAAGCGGAGAGGCTTACCCTCGCGGAAGCTCACCGCCTCGCAATCGACAACCGCCTCCTCCGCCCGGATAAGCTCTCGCGCCTTCTCGACAACATCGGGCAGGCTGCCTGTTACGTCCGTCAGCCTCCTCGTGAAGAGGCGGACCTCCCGCCCCCGCTTATGGATCTGGAGGCGGATGCCGTCGTACTTGAACTCGAGCGCCGCTCTCCCGCCGCACTCCTTCAACGCCTCCCTCACGTCCTTCGCCATCTCCGCCAGCATCGGCTTGACCGGCCTGAAGAGCTGCAGCGTCACGCTCTCCGGCTTGACCCCGCCCAGCAGCTGCTCCGCCAGGTCGCCGATGTCCCCCGCGAACATGTACGCTCTCCTCACGCTCTCCAGGTCGGCGCCGACCGCTTTCGCGAGTGCTTCGAGGAGGAGACCCTCGTTCGCCCCGAGCCTCGGCTCGCCCATGATGAAGCGAGCCAGTAGCTCCGCTTCCTCCTCGCTCATGTCGACGAAGAGGGATTGGAGGATCTTCAGCTTTTTTCTCCTCGAATCGCTGCCCGCAGCTACAGCGGCTTTAACAAGGGCTTCGTAAACTTCGGTCACCGTCAGCTTCCTGCGCTCGAGGGGTGTCAAGCCCCTAGTGCTCCTCCAAGCTTCGCTCAGCAAGCTGTAACCGACCCCAAGCTCCAAGCCGGAGTACGCTGGAAAGATCTCGCCGGTCAGCAGCCTAGCTGTGATTGCAGCCTCCTTCGGGTCGAGCTTCCCGAGGGCAGCTGCCAGAGAGCTCACCTTCTCGCTCCTAGAAGACGTTTTCTCGAGAGCTTTCGCGAGCTTCGCCAGCTCCTCGAAGAGCACAAAACCCCTACACAAGCGGGCGGATTAGGCTAATGCTGAGCTAACTCCATCAGATCGCTTAAAGGGTGGCTCGAGCCAAGGCTTCCTGCCCTCCCTCACGGCTTTCGAGATGAGGTACCCCCGGATCACCAGGCCGGCCAGGTACACCTTGTACGCGATCTCGCTCCCCTCCTCGAACCACCAGCGCTTCCCGATCTCCGCTACCCTTTCCGCCTCCTCCAGCGTGATCTCGTTCACGTCCTTCGCCACGACCCTCTTCAGGAACTCCAGCTCCTCCCTCGTGATCGGGTTGAGCTGAACCATCGAGATCATGCGGTCGATCTCCGCTTTCACGAACCTCGCTTCCCGCTCGTCGAGCAAGCCCTTGAGGGCGAGGAAGTCGAGGATCAGCGCGTGGGAGGAGGAGACGGCGGTCCTCAACCCATCGAAAGCCCTGGCGAACTGGCCCCTCAGCTCCCGCACCTCCTTCTGCAGCGCGTCCAGCCTGCCGCCCAGCTCCGCCTTTACACTATCGATCTCCGCCTTTAACCCGGCTCTCACACCGTCGAGCTCAGCCTTTAGGTCCGCCTTCGCGTCGCCGATCTCTGCTCTTAGTTTTGTTTCCACGCTGCCTAATTCGGCCTTCAGCTCTCTTTCCACGCCGCCGATCTCCGCTTTCAACCCGGCTTTCACACCATCGAGCTCAGCTTTTAGCCCAGCCTTCGTGCCGTCGATCTCGGCTTTCAGCTCCGCTTCCACGCTGCCGAGCTCGGCCTTCAAGCCCCCAAGCTTACTATCAAGCTCCGTCCTTACTTCCCTCAGCTCTTCCCTGAACTCGTTCCTTAAACTTTCGAACTTCTTGTCCATCAAAGCGAACTTTCTGCCGAGCCAGTAGGCCACGCTAGCGATCATCCCGATTATCGTCAGCGAGAAACCGATTACGTAGTACAGCAGCTCCTCCACAGAAATTTTATCGGAGCTTATGCTTAAAAACATAGCTCGCGTGCTAACGGCGAAAACATAGCTAAAGCTCAGACTGTAGGCGGTGAAGAGAAAGCCCTTTGTTAATTATGTTGCAATCTCGCACCTGAATGGGTGTGCAGCGAAGATGAAGATAGAATAGCTGCAACTACAGCTAGCGAGCTGTTTCTAATTCAGAAAATAAAAAGCAGAAGTCGAAGATCAAATAGGAACACTTATTAACCACTTGGTCTCGAGATATCTATGAGTGCGTTAAAAAGCTTGAACCTTGTGGTACTCTTCCTTAGAATCGCCACCGCTGCAGCCGTCATAACGCCTTTCGCGGTTTACTACGCATCCACAGGATCCCTTGAAGGTTTCCTATTTCCAAAAACAGATATACAGCTGCCTAACTTGAAATTCGATATATTGTCCTACAATGTTAGCAAAAGTAATAACGGATACGTTCTAGACTTGAAGCTTTTGAATACCGGCAACGTGGCATTCGGTATTACAGGAATTGAAGGGGAAGTTAGCCTGGTAAACCAGGAGTTCAAGGGAAGGTTCTCGCTCGAATCCCCGATCGTACTGTCACCAGCTCGAGAAGGCAGCATTCGCGTGGTGCTGCTTCCCGTTCAAGGTGATCTGAAGACCCTCGAGGACGCTCTATCCCGCGATGAAGCCTTCAACGTGACTGGTCGGGCAACCATCACTTTAAGCGACGCTGAGCTTCCCTTTTCCTTTACCGCTGTGTTGAAGCCATCCGAGGTGGGGGAGCGTGGAGGCTTTTAGAGTAATCTACCTGGCGAGCGGCTTGCTGTTCTTAGCGGTAGCGCTGCTCGGAAGCGCGTGGTGGGAGCTCGCTTTAGGTGAGCCGGCGAAACCCGTGCTCTACGTAGGTTTATCGCCCTTCGGTTTCGAAACAAAGCTTTTAGGCTCGCAGGCCATCGGGGCTCCTCCAGCGTTGAACGCGCTTTTCATAGCTTTGAGAGCGTTAGCCGTGCTTGGTGCTTCCACGATAACAGCTGGAGCTCTGCTGGCTGGTAAACCCTGGTCTAGAAGGCTGCTCAACCTCAGGCCGTTCACAATGTCGATCGGGTTTGCGATCGTCGTAGCCGCCGCTACAATGCTGCTGCCCCGCTACGCGCTCTCTTCCGTGCCTCAGCTAGCGCAGCTAGCCCCCAACCTTGCCGAAGCCCTCACACCCTACTCGAGCGGGTACCTTAGAGTCAACCTGTACCCGTTAACGCGCGTGAACGTCTACTTAGACTTGGCTTTCAAGTCGCAGCTCACTCTTAGCTTCTGGGTAGCGTTGCTTTCAGGGGCTTTATGCATCACCGGCTGGATTTTATCCAAGAAAGGAGCACGCGAAGCCTTAGAGGAAGCTAAACCCGAGACGAAAGCACAGCAGCCGTCTACCAGTTGAGAGCTCAGATCAGATAATTCATTTTTAAACCTTGTTTTCTCCTGAATGTTTTCGTAAGCTTTAATCCGCTCAAAAGTGAATTTCTCGCGCCCCCCTGCTTCGCGAAACGCTGTGATGCTCCGGCGGCACGCTGGCTGAGGAGGCCTGCAGCCTGCTAGCGCTTTGAGAGCTTCAGGAGGATAGGTGGCGGAGCGAAGCGCCCGAAAACCCCTACGGCTATGGTGGCTAGAGCCGCTAGGAAAGCTGCTAAGCTCACGCCATCGCCCCAGCTCTTCAAGCTCCAGCGCAGCTCGATCACGGTAGTCTCCGAGAGGGGAACGACTGTCAGCTTCAGGAAGGGTATCCTGGAGCCCACCGGGTACCCCCACGCCCTCGAGGTTTCCTCCGCGGCGCGTGGGTTGAACGTGGAGGTGGAGAGCTGGAGGGGTTCCGGGCTGGCGGTCACGGTGAAGCCTGGGAAAGCCACCATTCTGACTCTCACCTCGTAGGCTTGTAGGGGCCGGGCTCGGAGCACGATGCGCAACAGGTTGGGGCGCACCTCCACCCTCTCGATGCGCGCGCTCCCGTTCGCGTAGGCTATCGGGTGGAACTCCCTCGTCCTGAACAGTGAGTATGGGGGTTCGGTCAGCACCTCCTCGAAGAAGGGGCTTTCGCGCATCGCACGTTTTAGGTTCTCGTCGAAGACGGCGACGTAGGAGATCCCCAGCTCGCTCAGCTGCCAGTAGAGCCTCTCCAGGTTGGCGGCCCAGTACGCGTTCTCAACGCTGAAGAGGCGCGAGTACTCGGTAGTCGATATCGGTTGGGTCACGTAGCGCGTCCACACGATCCCGCCGACGATCGGCGTACCTGTGTAGATGGGCAGCTCGTAGACGAAGTGGTTGTGGCAGAACGTGCTCCAGTCGGCGAAGTTGTCGCTCAAATCCTGGATGAGCAGGTACGTGTTCTCCTCTAGGCCGAGCCTCGCCAGCGCGTCGAAAAACGATGAGACGTTCCGGTAGAGCGGGAACTCCTCGATGAACTTGAACTTCTTCGGGGAGGAGTGCAGGAGGTCAGTGTTGGCCGCGAGCCCCGAGAGGGCTGGCCAGAGGAAGCCTGCGAAAACCAGCGATAGAACCAGCAGCGCCGGGCCCCACCGCTCCTCGCTCCCCCGCTTAGCCTTACCGACCGCCAGCGAAACGGCCGAAGCAGCGACCGCCGAGAAGTAGGCTAGTAGCAGGTACCTAGCGTACCCGGCGAACTTCCCGTACCCGAACCACTCGACGATCGGCAAGCCGCTGAAGTCCACCCGCAAGCCCAGCAGGTAGACCACGTACGTGCCGGGGCCCGTAGCCAGCCACAGCATCAGCGCGGACGCGGCGGGGAGGACGATCAGCGCTTCGCCGCCCTCGAGTAGCGCGCAGAGCGCCAGCGCGGGAAGCATAGAGTAGACAGCGAGGGAGCCTAAAAGGTTCTGCGGCAGGAGCCTCCACGCGAATAGCAGGAGGCACGTGGGCACGACCCACACCGCGTAGAGCGCCCAAGCGAGCGGGGAGCGCCTCCTCCGCTCCGCCAGCGGGAGCAAAGGGCCCGCCGGGATGAGCGCGTTGAGGTAAAGAGGGTACGAGCTGAGGATCGTGCCGATAACGCCCACTCCCACCTCCCACGTGAGCGTTTTCAACCCGTGGAAGCGCTCGTTCGTCTCGAAGAGCAGGACCGCCCAGAAGGAGGCTAGAGCTAAAGCCCAAGCGAAGAGAACAGCAAGCAAAAGCAAGCGCTTGGCCGCGGCGCCCAGCCCGCGCCGTCCCGCGTCGGAGCAGGCTCTGAATACCGCGATTAAAGCTGCAAAGAGTGCGGAGGCCGCGCCCATCATGACGTGCGTGATGAGGGACCAAGCCAGCAGCAGCGAGGCACTAGCCAGCAGCGCGAGCACGCCCAAGCCCCTCTTCCTGAGGGCGTAGGAGAAGAGAGCAGCGGAAGCGATGCCTGTCACGAGACCCCACCGCTGGGGCCACATCCCGATGTAGTACACCTGCCTCCACCCCACATCCGTCCACGAGTTCTCCTGGTCAAAAACTGCCACGGCGGCGAGAGCGGCGAAAGCGGCGGCGAGCCCGGAGCCCGTCATCGAGTGAGCGAGCGCAGCCAGGGCGGGCGCGAGCAGCGCGTAGCTCAGAGCGACGCAGAGGCTGTACGTGGACTTGAAGTCGAGGAAAGGAGAAGCAAAGCTGTAGGCTAGAGACACGAAGAGCGACGTGCCAAGGTTGTAGTAGAGGGTGGGCGGCCAACCGAACATGTGCCAGGGATCGTAGCCGAGCGGGCTGCCTTCGGGCAGGAAGAAGAAGCTGGTCAAGTACGCGTTAGTGAGGTGGAAAGAGTGATCCCACCCGGCAACCTCACCCCCCACGAGAACAGTTCTCACAGAGGAAAGCGCAGCTAGAGTTGCGAGGACTACAGCCAGAGGTGCGGCTAGCCTATTGGCCTTGATCAAGCTGCCTCTTGAGGGGGGAGTATTTTAAGATAAAAAGTTTCGGTGCAAGAACCCGGCTAGAAGGGTAGGAGCCACTGGGCTCGCGCCATTATTATCAGCAGCACTCTAAGCATTTCCATCACGGCATCCCCAAGGAAAATGCCCGTTACTAGGAGGTACATGTAAGCTCCCCACTTATCGCCTAGAGCTCTGCTGAGAACCCTCCTACCGACGATCGATCCGATCATTTGCGAAAAGGCCCAAGGTATCCCCATGCCAGCGCCTGTGATGGCCACTATCAGTAGGTAGGGAGCGTGCAGCGCGAAGTTTGTCACTGCGAAAAGCGCAGCGCCGGCAGCGAAGCCCAACGCTATCCACGTGGGCCTGAAGAGGTAGCCTGTCCACACCCACATCTGCATCCTAGCCCAGCTTAGAGCGTCTACAGGCCATCCGGTTATCGTGTAGGGGTAGGCGCTCGAGGGTATCGGGGCGATGTTCCAGAAGATGTTAGTTATGATGAAGCTGCTGAGCAAGTTCATAACGATCAGGAGGAAATAGGCCGTAACGAAATCCCTGTGCCTCACGCCGACAATGTCGGCTTGAAGCAGCGCTTGAGCCACTGAGGATCCGCCTAGGGGAGAAGCTAGGGAAACTCCTGCCGTGCCTAAAGGCGCGCTAGAGAGCGCCGCGGGTAACGGTACGAACCAGATGTCTCTCTTGCTGTACCCCGACATGTATATCGCCAACTCCCTCAGGTAGGGTACGCTAGTCCCGAACACGGTTACACCGGCTGAGGCTGTCGCGATGTACGTAGCGAAGAAGGAGCCGCCAACTATCAGCAGGAGGAGCACGTAAACGGGGAACTGGAAGCCGGTTAGGTACCACGCAAGCAAGGTCATCGATATCGATGAAGCGAGGAAGAGCGCTAGGAGCAGGTTTGCTGACACCCCGCCTCTTTCGCCCATCTTGCCTAGAGCCCTGAAGGCTCTAGTCAAAGGCTTCGGGTTCACAGCTAGCGGCACGATCATAGCAGCTAGGCTCAAGCCAATGAACAACGACACGTAGAAGTAGAGCGTCGTCCTAAACTGGAGCGTCCAGTACCCCCAGCCCGTGGTCCACTTGCTCTCAGCCGGCCAGAGATCCAAGCGCGTCAGTATGTGCGAGCCGACGAAGTACAGCGTGAACGAAGCGATAAACTGCGTAACCGCCACCACAGGCGGTATCAGCAGGCCGCTCACGTAGGATAGAGGATCGGTAACAATCATGAACGCCGCCCCCGGGAGGATGTAATCCAGGTAGGGGGTGAAGTCGTAGCCGTAGAAGGGCGTGCCGACGATGAACGTGCCGCCCAGCAGGAAAGCGGAAAGCATGTAAGGCAAGAACTTTAGTACCAAGTTGAGCACGATGCCTATAACCATTGACGCGAACAGGGTTCTAAGCGCGTTTGGCTCCCTGCTGGCGAGCGTGTTAACCATCGCCACGGAAGCTCGGGCGAAGGGGAACTCCAATTTCTCCTCTACGACGAATATCATGTAGCTGAGGTAACCGAGCGAAAGGTCCATGAGGACTGTCATCGCGAGGAACACGAGGGAAAGGGCTACAGGGAGCGCCCAAGAGGGGTTGAAGAAAATCCATCTTTCCCCGTAGAGAGCTTGTGCTATGCTCTCCGGAGGCACCCACCAGCTCGGCACGTGCTGGGAGATCCCGAAGTACTTCGAGGGCTCGCTGTAAGCGAAGTACATGTTGCGGATGAAGCCTATGAAGAAGAGCGAGTACGAGAACGCTACGGGTTGGAACACGAGGAGCATGAACAGCTCCTTGTTCGTAAAATCGGCTCGCGCGAGGCTTGCTACTTCCGCGAATATGAGCACCGGTATCCAGTAGGAGAATACGTAGAAGCTATTCGTCAGCAGGTAGTAGTAGAGCACCAGCGGTTGCAGGACGAACGCTGTGAAGAGGAACATCAACACGACCTTCGCCGTTAAAGCCTTTTCAGCGCCTTGCGCCATCGCCTTCACCCCGCCATCTTCATGTACTTCTCTCTTTCTTCGGGGCTCAACCCCCTCCACACGATCAACTGCCTCCTGAGCTCGCCCGCTACGACGACAGAGGATGTCCTCCAGGATTGCCTATACCCCTCCAGCCTCTTAATCAATAGCTCGAAGTTGTATACGGGGGAATCCTTCTTCTTCGTCGCGGTGAGAACGACATCGCTCCTAATTCCAAGGTCGTAGGGTGCGAACCTGCACTGCGCTACGAGCTGGATTATGTGGTCTCCGCCCACCTCCTGCTCGCGGATTTCGGTCTTCTCGGCGTAGAACGCTGCTTCCCTGAGAGCCGAAGCCTCCATGTAGCTTTTCAGGAACTGGAAGAACCCGCGGACTTCTCGGGCTGAAGTGAGCACCAGCGGGTACGAGAGTTTCCACTGGTCTCCGGTAGGCCCTTTCTCAGCCTCCAACCACCTTCTAACTCGGGATGGGACCGCCAAGCGCCCAGCCAGCATCGATGGGTAGTACGCAGCCATCACGACAAGCGCCACGTCGATGGCCACAATGAAAACTATCGCGAGGGAAGTGAAGTTGGGGTAGAGTCCCTCGGGGAACGCTCCCGCGATCAGCATCGCGTTCGTAGCTACGATGCCGGCTACGTATCCGAAGAATACAGCCGGGACAACGTAGGTTAGCGCCTCCATTAAGAAAGCTGCTGTCACGTGGGACGGCGCCATCCCGACTGAAACGAAGACGTGTATCTCCCTCCTCCTCTCGTAAACGTTCGCCAGCATCATGTCGAGGACTGTTGCCGCAGCTATGATGGCTGGTACGAGTATGAACTCGAAACCGAGCGCGCTGAACCACTGCCTGGCCAGCCAGGCTCCGATCGAGCCCTTAATGTACGAGTAAATCGGGTAGTTTATCACGTAAGGTAGCACGCTCCTAAGCTGCTCGGAGACCTCCTCTTTCGGCTTTACAGCGACGTTCGCCAAGGTGGGCGGGAAGGCGATCTTGCTGTAAAGCTTGAACGGTATGATCACCGTGTTTCTAGCCGAGATGTGCTGCGGAGTCGTCACCGGTGACTGCGGATCCAGCGGCGTAATGGCTTCGGCGTCGGGGTTGGTAATGTTTACGAAAGCGTCCCTGACGACACCCACCACTTGCAGCTCGATGTTCCACACCTTGATCGTCGAGTTTACGTCTATGGGCTTCCCAAGCTCCTGGCTCAAGCTGGTCGCAACCGATTCCGTCAGTATTATCGCGTAAGTGTCGTCGTTCGTGAACCACCTGCCTTTTACCAGGAACTTGTCAGCGCCTGAAAGCATCGGCTCCTCGGGCGTGAGAGCTAGCATCGCGTAAACTTGCGTTTTAAGCTGCGGGCTGAAAGCCACGTACGGTAGACCCGTGGATATGCCGGGCATTGCAACCATTAGCGCAGGCGGGTAAAGGAAGGCACGCGGGGCAACGCGGCTGGCATTACCCAAGTACAGTGCAAACATGCGATACGAGAGCGGGTTGATAGGCGCCCACGGGTAAGCTCTGACCAGGTACCCTTCAAAGCTCGGGAGGCGCGTAACGTTGATCGGCTGACTCAGGAGTACTGGCGCGGTAGTGACCGACGCGAGTGAAATCGTTGCGAACGCTATAGCTGTTACCGCGCTGAGGATCAACGCTGTCCTAAGCTTCCTCTTCCTCATGTTCTCCACAGCTAGCGTCATGCTCTCGATGAAGAGGCCGCTTCGGCTGATCTCCACTGTGTGCTTGCCGAGCGCGGCCTCTCTAGCCGCTTTAGCTGTTGAGTACGCGTTCATGAAAGCTATACCCAGCATCGCCGCGTCGAGAGCTAACGCCGATACGGCGAGCAGGACGATCACCCAGCTAGTAGCCACGTGGTACGCTGGATGTAAAGCGTAGAGCGCCAGGTTCGCCAGGGCAAGTAGCGCGATAATCGCGATCAACCTGTTCAGCCCTTCGGCTTTGAGGGATAAACGCTCGAAGAGCAGGGCGAAGACGAGCGAGATGGCGAAGAACACTGCTATCGATGTGATAACCTGGTTGATCGAATTCATAAGCGCTCCGTACCAGTTAATGAGGGATGCCCAAGCGAAGAAGCACGCACCCAATGCTTTCGAGTACTTCCGTTCGCTTAAAGTTTGCTCCATCTGCCGCGCGAAACCGCGCGTTAGGTTGGCGTAGTACTCGAGAACCGGTATTATCACGTTCCTGCTCCTTAGGCTCTCGTACCTTGCGTTGACTATCACGTAGAGGTTCTTGACAGCATCGAAGGGCGTTAGTATCAGCTGATCGCCCTTCCTCAACACGTAGCCGGAGCCGCTCGGGTTCACGCTGCTCGCGTTGTTCAAAACGATGCCGGGTAAGCCTGTACCAACTGTGAACATGAGCTCAGCCGGCACGCCAGGCTGGATGAAAGCCATAGCGAACATGTCGCTTTGAAGGCTGTTCTGCCTGATCATCGGACTGTGGGCTCTAGCGTCATTTACAGCGGTGAGCCAGAGGGTTCTGAAGTCGGTCGGCTGGAATGTGAAAGGCACGAATATCGAAGCGCATTCGAAAATCGCGATGAGCTTTGTGTACGGGTGGGACGACAGGGGGAAGCCCTTCCAGCCAGGCGCTTGCCACACGCCAACGTCGGTTGTCCACGTGATCCTCCCTTTTTCATCAATGGCGAAGACGTCGACCGCGCCGCCCAAGTAGGGTTTCAAGCCGTGGACTGTGATCGTGCCGTCGTCGCCCACCTTCTGAACTATCCTGAGCCCGCCGCTGGTTATGTAGGCGACAAGCCTCCCCTTAAGCTCGGGTTTCTCCGTGAAGTTGATAACGTCCCAGTACGATGTGAACATGTTGTAGGTTGTAACCTTTATGTGGAGCGTAACGTAACCCCAATCGTCTGTGAAGCGGGTTTTCGACGTGGGGAGGTTTATGTCCTCGTTGAGCATAGCCCATAAAGTGCAGTAGACGAAGTAGAGCTGCGGGTACACGTTCTCGTAGATTACCCTGTCCGCCGTGTCGAACGGCGTCCACTGGTACCTCCTGTACGTGTTGGTTGTGCGGAAGGTGAAGCCGCCGCCGTACATCGCCAGCGTGAAGGGGTCGGAGTCGAAGAGAGCGAGCTGGCTCCTTAACGCCCACGCATGTGCTCCGAAAACAGCCGAAGGCGGGAAGTAGCCGTACAGGTAGGGCTCGTACATGGGGACGGATCTTATGTAGGGCGGGTAGCTGCCGAGTATTCCATCAACGAAGTTTTCTCCGTACTTGCTGCCGAGCACCATCCTCATCTCGGCTAGCCAGGGGCCGAACGCCCTGCTGACGAGCCACGTGTAGCGGCGGACAAGAATGTCGAGGTAGCGGTACGAGTAGGTGGAGCCCACCGCGAAGATGCCCACCTGGTCGCTGTCGCTCGCGAGATCCATCGCGGCGAAAGCGATTATCTCCGTGCCCAAGTCGTCGAAGTGCCTTTCGACGAACTCTCGAGCACCCCACAACCCCTGGTAGTGGCCCGCGAGCGCGACGAGGATTACAGAGTACTTGGGCGGGTTTTTGGCGAGAAACCTAGCCAGCTGCAGCAAGCCAGCTACTCCTAAAGCGTCTGTTGCGCCGTAGGCTAAAGCGGGCACGATGCTGTACGAATCGTAGTACGCGGCTACCACCACGGCTTTTGACGATTTCGCCGGATCCGTTCCCTTCACGTAGCCCACGATGTTCGGAACCCTAACGCTCACCCACTCCATATCCGAGCGTATCTTGACCTTGACCCCCCTAGGTCCAGCGCTTTTCGCGCGCTGCAACAGCTCCATACCCCCCTTCTCTAGGGGGACGTACAACCTCGGGAAATTAACAGGAAGCAGGACCGTTTTCTGGTCGGCTTCCGGCCTGTCCACGGAGCTTGGATCCTCCGGGACGAAAACAACGCCTTTCGCTCCGAAGAGCAGTGCGTTGTAGAAGTTCCAGCTGGAGGAGAAATCCATCAAAACGAATTTTCCGGCAACGTCTTTCCCATCGAAATCCTCGGGCTCGCCCTTCCCCACGTAAATTAGCGTGTCCCAATTCTCGCTCGAGTAGGGGCTGGGGTTCACGAGGTTCGGGTAGAGCGGGTAAGCGGTAACGTTCAAGCCGTCTTCAGTCGCAACCCAAGACGGTTTCGTCAAAGGTACAGTAACGTTGAACCACTCGAAGTAGCTTCCCTTGTAAGGGGCAACCCCGGATTCCTCAAAAACTTTTGCAATGTAGTTCGCTGCCTTGTAAAAGCCGGGATAGCCTGTGAACCTGGATTCGCTCGAGAGGAGTTTCACCTCTTCCTTGTACAAAGTGATGTTGAGCGCCGAGATCACCTCGTAGAAGTTGTGCGGGGTAGCTATCGGTGCTGTAGGTTGCGCTTCAGTTACCGGTAGGACGGCGCTGACCGCAAGCGCCAAGGCGATAAGTAACGCGATGATGCTGCAGCATTTCTGAAACTTAGCTCGCATCGCAGAAGCAACCAGGCTCCCGTTTATAAATTTCTCGTCTTAGAAAAATTTATATAGTAGATTGTTTAACGACTATGCGATGGCGGCACCAACAAAAGTCGAGGAAATAAAGCCGCTAACTGGGAGGGATTGGGCCATCATCATCCTGTACCTCGCCCTTCTGACCGCCGCCTTAACCACCGAAACCCTCTTCCTACCAGCAGCTTGGGGCACGGGCGGCATCAACGTAGGCCCCTCGGGCGGGCTATTGCTCGCGATGCCGCTGCCTTGGACAGTTGCGATGATAATGCTCTTCCTTATAGAAAGAAACATTTTGAGAATCGACAAGCAGAGGTTTGCGTTGATATACATCGCCACTATGATAGCGACTTGGTATTCGGTGTTTAAAGGCTTCTACACGACTCCTGCAGCTCTCTTCAACATTAGAGTTGCGACCGCGGAAACTCACGGATATGCATTACCTATGATCTGGATGCCCTCCGCCGACGCTGTGAGAGGGATGTTCTACCGCGGCTCTCTCAACAACCTGTTTTCTGTCTACGCTAGCGAATGGGCTCCTGTGATAGCTACGTACATATTCTGGTACATAACGGCTGCAGCCTTCCTCCTCGGTTGGGCGGCTGTGTTCAGGAGGCTCTGGGTTGAGATCGAAGTCCTACCCTTCCCGCACGCGCAAGGTTGGCTTATCGCGGAGGCAGCCTACCAGCCCGGTCCCGCGCGCTTCAAGAAGTTCCTCAAGATAGCCTTCCTGCTGGGACTGCTCTTCTACGTACCGTACATGATTTACTCCGCCTACCCCGGCCTACCCGACTTCTACGGCTGGCTAACCAACCCGCTCTTCCTATCCTGGTCGACCGGTCAGTATCAGCTAACTCCAGCCTACCCGGCGGTCGCTCAGAGCGTAGCTGCACCAATCATAATTTCCACCGACCCGCTGAGGTACGCGTTCTTCTTCCTCGTGCCGCTTGACGCCTTGTTCTCGCTGTGGTTCGCTGGAATAGTCTTCACAGTGATCCTACCTCAGATACTCGCATACTTCGGCTACTACACCGGCATCTTCTCAGACACTGGAGGCTGGAGTAAATGGTGGATGATCTACTATGGTCCTCCGTTCTACTGGGAGGTTGTTTCGGCTGGAATGGCTCTAGGCATCCTCGTCTTCATGATCCTAGTGAACTGGAGGTACCTGTGGGGGACGATTAAAGCTGCGATCTCCGGTGGAGGTCCAGGCGTGGCGCCTGGCGAGGTCTCGTATAGGCTAGCTTACGTCCTGATAGCGCTCGGTGCTGTAGGCCTCATACTCCTCTTCATCGCGTCCAACGTTGAACCGCAAGACGCTGTCCTGGGATTACTGATCATATGGCTTCAAGTCGTGGTCTTAACCAGGGCTAGAGCGTACACAGCAAACATCACATTCTTGAGAGGCGCCTACTACTGGAAGCCGTTCGTAGGCAATACATTCCCGCCTGCGCCCCAGTACCCTGCTGGTAAGCTGTTCATTATATCTCACACGTGCAGGTGGGGTACCGGCTGCGACACGTTCGGCCCCTACTACTCGACTTTCGCCGGAGCGATGGACAGCTTTAAGGTTGCTCAGATGGCTGGAGTGCGCGCCGATACCGTCTACAAGCTGTTAATCATAGGCGCCATCCTCTCGGCCATCATCGTGATACCGTTAACCTTCATCGAGCTGCACGCTTGGGGCTTCATGGAGCTACCCGTCGCTAAAGAGTGGGACTACTTCTGGGACGGTGACGCCGGCTTCTACAACCCGAGGCTCAGCATCGCGTCGATCTACGGCCTAGCAGGCTTCCTCCTGACAGGTGCCCTCATATTCCTGAGGATGCGGTTCCCGTGGTGGCCGCTAGAGCCGCTGGGCTTCATGCTGGGCTTGCACGACTTCTACCCGTGGCACATTGGAACTTTCACGCCGCTGATCGTCTGGATAGCTAAATATATACTCCTAAAGGTGGGCGGTAGGAAAGCGTACGAGGAAGTGGGTGTTCCCGTCGCTATCGGCATCATAGCCGGCGAGATCGCCGGAATAGTCGTCGTCAGCGTAATCAACATCGGACGCTTCATGGTGTTCGGAAGGTACTAGAAAACTCCCTAACTGGTGGGAACAATGTTTATTTTTTATACGAATATTAAAGGCAGAAACTCTGGAAAGCTGGCGGCTCCTCTATTGCTGCTCCTGTTGATATTACAGTTTCTGTCGCCTCCAGCTTTCGGGCAGCCGATAAGCCACGTGTACTACGGTTACGTGCCACCCTCTACGGACTTGCCGGCACTTGACGAGCTGGTTAAGGGTGTTAAAGTGAACTTCACTGTACCTAGCGGCCACGCTCTACTGGACATTGTAGCGTACGAGGATGGGACGAGAGTCGAGCTATACGACATAGTCTCCGGTTTGCTCGTTAACTCCACAACCTTGAACGCTCTCGAAAAGACGACATTCTTTGTACCGTACGGTATGTACTTTAAAGTTGTTGCTTCGAAGCGAGTGGGAGTGCTCCTTACAGGGGGGACCTATCCCTACGATCCAGGCGGCTTCTCCGGTGTTGCGACATTTTACCCGAGCGTTGAGGGAGGATTCAGGGGTAAAACTTTCATTTTCATGCCCGCTCCCGCAACCCACCAGTACGGTTACTCGATGGATCTAGTTCACCGCAACTTCTACATGTTCGCACTAGAAAACACGGATTGGGAGCTCAAAGATAGAATTGAAAAGTTCTCTACAAAAGATTCGACACCAAGGGGAGGGGTTGCTTCCGCAATCCTGCAATCCAGAGTTAACCAGGGTGGCGTGAGCGCTGCGGTGGGCTACGATTCTGTGTTTAAGCTGACTAGCACCGGAGAAGTCATTGTCGGCTCCGTCGCCCTGGGAGCCCTCGTGCAAGTGCCTGCGCTCACTGGAGGCTACGTGGGTAAAACCTTCTGGGCTCCTGTCCATGCTACATACCGGCAAACCGGCAGGACAGCCGCGCTCGTAATCGTGCCTTTGGAACCGGGCAAAGTCACAGTTTACAAGCGCGATGATATGAGCGTCGTAGCCGAGCACGAGTTCACCGATTCAGATGTATCGCAGAAGAACTACTGGTTCTTAAAACTGGGGATCGGGAGGTTTGACTTGCTGGTTCAAAGCACAGGCGACATAACGGTTTTGATCGCCCAAACTCTAACCGAGGAGTCGCCTGACTTCATTGGCGATGGCATCACGTTCCTAGGTTCGAGGCCCAACCAGGAAGTCAGGTTCTTCACGCCATCAACAGCCATAATTTTCTCGCCCGAGGATCAGACGGCGGTTATCAACGGGGAGTCAAGAACGCTGAAGCGCGACCAATTCGTGATCCTGGGCAGCGGAGTCCACTCCGTTAAAGGAAGCGGCCACCTGATAATCCAGATCGTAGCGCCCGGAGCACAGGGCTTCCAGAAGTGGGGCCACTACCTGATAGAGCAAGCGGACATCGACGCCAGCTACCCCGATGTGCCCGAGCTCTTCCAGAAGGGCGTGCCAGTACTCATGTACGCTGGCATAGCCGCAGTTATCGTGATCGCCGGAGCAGTAGCCTTCCTGTTCCTGAGGAGGCGGAAGAAAGCCTAATCTAAAACTTTTTACCTTTTCATTTTATTCAATATACCAAAGTTTTAGATTAACCCTTAACTTAGCGGGTACAGGGTAAGCGATTTATAAGCCTGAAGCATCTCCACTTTGGATATGAGGAAACTCGAACCTAAAATGATGAGAGAGAACTACCTGAGAGCTGTGCGCTTCAACTACCCTTTTTTCATCCCCAGCTTTGTGTCGATCCCTGTTTCCACGTGGAAAAGGTACGGCGATAAACTAGCGGGGATTGTTGAAAAGCACAAGCTGCTGTTCCCGTGGTTTAGGAGAGAGATGCTCAACCTCGATGCGTACCCGAAAAGACCACCCACTTACAGGGACGAGTGGGGTTGCGTGTGGAGGTACACTGTCGATGGTTTACAGGGTATTGTGGTGGAAAACCCCCTCAAGGATTGGAACATGATGGAGCGCTTCGAGCCGCCGGACCCTGAGCTGGGGTTGCCTCGCGAAGGAGAGCCCCCCATTCCCTGGAGCGAGGTTGAAGCGTTGACCCGCAGCGTGAAGGAGTCGGGCGGGCTTATAGTCGGTTTCATGCCGCACGGCTTCCTCTTCTTACGGTTAACGTACTTGCGCGGTTACCTGAATTTTCTGAAGGACCTTGCGACAGGTCCACCCCAACTTGAGCGCCTCGTGGATACGGTTGTGGAGTATAACGTTGAAGTGGTGAAAAGGCTTCTGCGGCTGGGTGTGGATGTTGTCAGCTTTGGCGACGACCTCGGGACTCAACACGGGCTTCCGTACTCGCCCGCCAGCTTCAGGCGCTACCTCCTCCCCGGCTACAAGAGGATCTTCTCAGAGGTTAAGAAAAAGGGGGTTGTAGTGAGGCTTCACAGCGACGGGTACGTTATGGATATCGCCAGCGACCTCGTCTCAGCAGGGGTCGATGTCTTGAACATCCAAGACAGGTTGAACGGGATCGACCGGATGGAGCGCGAGCTCAAGGGTAAGGTCGCGCTGGAGGTTGACGTTGACAGACAGCGTCTGCTGCCTTTCGGCTCCCCGCGAGAGATAGATGGGTACGTGAAGGAGACGATAGGAAGGCTGGGATCGAGGAGGGGTGGGCTGCTATTCAGCGCGGAGGTGCTGCACGATGTCCCGCTCGAGAACATCAAGGCGCTTCTCGACGCGCTCGAGAAGTACTCTGAGCTCCACAAGAGCCTTCCGGAGTGAGCTGGGCGAGAAAAAACAAATATAGTTTTTTTAAATAGCAAAGTTTATTAGCTCATCTCCGCGAGTGCGCATGGATCAGCATGGCTCGCGCGAGGTTCGCGGCGCCCGTAGCGGTTTGCGCCTTTCTCGTAGCTCTTCTCGCCTCAGCTGCGTACGCGGACGTTCAAGGAGCTTTCAAAACGCGCGTCTCAGACAGGGCTCTTCTGGAGCAAGAGGCTGAGCGGGTTGTAACCATAAAATTCGAGCGCGCTGTTGAGGGCTTCATTGTTCTGAACACGACGATCCAGAGAAGCCTCCCTTTCAGGCGTCCCGGGGCGCCACGCTACATCGAGGTTCCGCTGCAGCTGGTTTTCGAAGTTTCTGGAGAGGATCATCTGGTGGTGAGCGTTCCCAGAGACGTTAGAAAGTTCACCCTATCCGGTCCCTTCTCCAGAAACAGCGTTTTAGTCCCTTATGTGGCTTTCTTCGACGATTCATCCTTCGTCAACTCATCCGAGGTTACCCTCGAGTGGCCTGTAGAGCAGGGGTTCAGAGTGAAGTTCGAAGTTTTACCGCTGCTCGACGGCAGCTACCCGCGCCTCTCAGTTGAAGCGCCCGGGCTCGTTCTTCGCCCTTCGGGCCCGTACGGGCTGCGCGCGCTAACTCCCAACGAGCAGCTCCTCCTCAGCTCGATGGTGCCGGAGCTCTACTTCTCCTCCTCCAGTGTCGTCCTGCCGCCTCAAGGTGAGGTCAAAGTGATTGTAAGCGCGTTTATTGGCGATTCGGTGGCGGTTTTCGAGGAGGTCTTCAAACCTACAGCTAACGGCACCGCGGTTGTAAGCGATGTAGCCGAAGAGGTTGTAAAAGCGAACCGGGCTCGGCTCGCCTCACTCTTCGCCAACGTCTCATCTCTTCTTAACAGCTTGAAATCCTCCGGTTACTACTTAGGCGGAAGCGAAGCTCTACTCTCTCTAGCTGAAAACGCCGCGAGGAGCAGGGGTGGTGGGCTGCTGGAAGAAGCGTACGGGCAGAGGCTGGCTTATACTCTTCTCTCGCAGTTGGGTTCCCGCTTGTACCGCTTGATCGAGGGCCCCAGCTTCGCTTACGCAATTTCCGTCGCCGTGGTGAACCTCCTGTTGAGCATGCTTATCGGCTGGCTTGCTTTCGAGAGAACCGCGCTCCGCTGGGCTCTCTCGCTGCTGCTCTTCTCGGCTTTCACCGCACTTTCGCCGGTGCTTTTGCCTAAGCTCAAGATCGAAGTCGCCGCGATCGTGGCTCTCGCCGCGGTCTCCGGCGTCCTGTTCGCGGCCCGCGCGATCGCCCGCGCGAAGCCTGTACAGAGAGTTAGGACGGCGAGCGGCGCGTCGCTGGAAGGTTTAGCGTCCTCCACGGTCAGCTTCGCTGTCAGCTTCCTCTCGAAGAGAAAGGTGAGAGCGATCCTTCTGCTCGTCACTGTGCTGTCGATTTCCTTAGGTGTCACTTGCTTAACCTCGTTCTCCACTTACTCGGCTGTTAACAGGCAGGAAGCGGGAATTGCGCAGAGCAACGTACGCTCAACCTACCTCGTCGCGAGGGGGTCTTCTCCAGCCAGCCCCTTGAATACCGTGGGGCTTGGTTTCCTGAGCGGGAGGATTGAAGTTTCTTCATTAGCGCCCAGCGCCGTAGCTTTCTACCCGGTGAACCCCTTGGACACAGTGAACGGCATGCCGATCTCGGGCGTGGTTGGCGTTTCGCACGGGTCGCCCCTCTCCGAAATGCTCCAATCCATAATCGTTGAAGGCTCCACGCGGGATCTCCGCAGCGGCGCGATGATCGTAAGCGACGCGCTGGCTAGGCAAGTTGGGAAGCGTGTAGGCGACACTCTCTCGGTTAGGGGATACGAGTTCAAGATCGTTGGGATCTTCGACAGCAAAGCGCTTACAAACCTCAAAGACCTCGATGGTGAGGACCTCATACCCACCGTCGTCATGGGCATGTCCTCGTACAGAGCTCCCTCAGAGGGGGTTATTTTCCTCTACTACGGGGACGCGCTCCTCCTAGGAGCTTACACGAACAAGGTTTACGTGGAGCTAACCCCGTCGGCAAACGCTGAAGAGCTGGCAGAGAGCTTGAGCCTGCTCGGCGGAGTGAACGTGTACGTTGCCGAGCCGGGCAAGCAGCTCAAAGTTTTCTACCCCGGCTTCAGGGTTGAGGTTATCGGCGCCGAGCTGGCGGTCCCCGCCGTTATCGCGCTGCTTATCGTTTTCTCAGCCTTCGCCGGTTTCACCTATGAGGTGCGCAGGGATATTTTCACGCTCTCAACGCTGGGCGCAACGCCCGACCAAGTGTTCCTCGTTTTCACAACGCTAGCTACGGTTGTAGGGTTCGCCGGGGGAGCGATAGGCTACCTCTCCGGGATGGCGGCGTTTAGAGCGTTAAACCTCGCGGGAGCTAGCATACCGGTAGACGTTAAAGTCGATCTACCTTCCCTGGTATTCTCAGTCGCCGTTTCGGTGGCTCTAGCTCTCGCCGGCGCGCTAGCTCCAGCGTCTAAGGCGGTTGTAGCAGCTGTCCCATCCCTGAAGAGGCGGTGGACTCCCGAGGCCGAGGAGGCGGAGAGAAACGAGGCGGAAAGGGAGATCGTCCTCGTGACGCCGATACCAGTTGTCATTCGAAGCGCAGAGAAAGCGAAGGAGTTTGTCGACTTCGTTGAGGCTAAGCTCTCGGAGCTCGCAGCCCAGAAAGTCAGCGTTTACAACGTCGAGAAATACGTCGAGAGCGAACACAGCTTAGTGGTATACTTCGAGTACCTTCAAGTCGAGGGGCGGGCCTTCAAATCCTACAACAAACTCAGGGTAAGGAGGTTGAACGGTACTTACAGCGTCGAGCTCGAATCGAAGATCGTTACGATTTACACGATGTTCGCCAAAGAGTGCCTCAAAGACGTCGCGTCGTTGGTACGAAAACTCACTCTAGAGTGGCGTGCAGAGGAGAAGTATAGAAAAAGCATGCGATAACATACCTTTTGACGTAGGGTTGGCCGCTGTTGAGCTGTTATGGAAAGTTAAAAGGCTCGCGCTAATGCTGACGGCACTTGGGGGCCTATCGTCTCGTTCCCGCCTCTCTTGAGGAGGGTTCTCGTATGGGTTTACAAGCGGCCGGACGTGGTCGAAACCCTGATCGACTACTACACGCGGGTCGCTATCGCCTACGGCGAGTGCGCGATCGACGAGGGT
>Ga0078972_1001892_pt1 | contig 73403 bp, 54 predicted proteins | sample YelNatPaOPGAMG01_FD_67568 | JGI IMG/M metagenome (GOLD analysis project Ga0078972, IMG submission 67568) | Hot spring thermophilic microbial communities from Obsidian Pool, Yellowstone National Park, USA - OP-RAMG-01 (SPADES assembly) (version 2) | ecosystem: Environmental > Aquatic > Thermal... | reverse complement strand
TCTCATCATCAGAAGTTCGCATCAAAGATCGTTACCGGCTCTCAGCCGTTCGTAACCACCGCTTCCGCACCGTCGCGGCGCCCCTTCGGCCGGAAAGGCCGTCCCTACAGGCGGATTACGGAATGAGCGCGGCGCGAGAGCCTGCCGCGGGCGATGGATGTACAATCGATGCTGCACTAGCCATAGGACATCCGACTCTATGCGACTCATTCGAGGCACCAGCACCGCTATCGTGGTTCTGCTTTTCGGGACGTTTGTCCCTGCGTACGCACAGCGAGATCACGACAGGCAGAATGATAAACCGGACAGGGAACGCGGGCAGCAACAGCAGAGCGAGCGGCGGGAGCGGCCGAAGCAGCAGAACCGGGCCGAAGAGCCTCGCCGCCAGCACGCACAGCAGCAGCGGCCCCAACCGGTTGAGCGCCCGCGGCAACCGCAGCAGCGGGCTGAGCAGGTCCGGCAAGGGCCGCCGCCACAGGCGCAGGCGCGGCGTGTTGAGCCGGCCCGGCCGCAACCGCATCGTACGGAACGGGAGGCCATCGCCTGGCAGCAACGGCGTGGATGGTTGCACCAGGGCGCCTGGGAAGGGCGCGGCAACTGGCACGACAATCGCGCGCGGCACTGGACGATCGAGCATCGCACCTGGGTGCAGCGTGGAGGCTACGGCGGTTACTTCATCCCCCAGGAACGCTTTCGTGCCTCCTTCGGGCGTGAACACTGGTTCCGGATTCATACCCGGCCCGTGATCTACATGGGATATCCGCGCTTCGCCTACGGCGGCTTTTCGTTCCTGCTCGTGGATCCCTGGCCGGAATACTGGGCTGAGGACTGGTACGCCTCCGATGACGTCTACATCGACTACGACGACGGCTACTACCTGTACAACCGCCGGTATCCGGGTGTTGCGCTTGCGATTACCGTCGTGATGTAGCCGGCGGCCGCGCCCCGGCGCAATCTTCTTCGAGGCCCTGCGGGTACAATGGGAATTCCGGATGCGGATTGCGTTGGGGCAGATCAATACGACGGTCGGCGATCTCGCCGGGAACACCGGGCTGATGATCGCGCGGGCGCGGGAAGCAGCCGCGCGCGGCGCGCAGATGGTGGTGTTCCCGGAGCTTTCGATCACCGGCTATCCTCCGCGCGACCTGGTCGAAAAGCCGAGTTTCCTCGATCGCACCGAGGAGCAGTTGCAGCGCCTGGCCGCGGAAACGGCGGGGCTCGATATCGCGATCATCGCCGGGTATGTGGGCCGGTCGAACTCCGCCACGGGCAAGCGCGCCACCAACAGCGCTGCGCTCGTCGAGCGCGGGCGCATCGTGTTTACGCAGACCAAATCGTTGCTGCCGACCTACGATGTATTCGACGAGGCGCGCTATTTCAAACCCGGCGAGCGCGAATCGCTCTACACGTTCGCCGGCCGCGGGCTGGCTCTGACGATTTGCGAGGACGCCTGGAACGACAAGCAGTTCTGGGAACGGCGGCTCTACATGCGCGACCCGGTCGAGGAACTGGCGCAGGCCGGCGCGCAAATCCTCATCAGCATCAACGCTTCGCCGTACCACATGGGTAAGCGCGCGCTGCGGCGCGAGATCTTCGCGAACACGGCGCGGCGGTATCAGCTCCCGGTGATCTACGTGAACCAGGTGGGCGGCAACGATTCGCTCATCTTCGACGGATCGAGCTTCGCCATGGACGCCGGGGCGCGCGTCATCGCGTCGGCTGCATCCTTCCGCGAGGATTTGGTGCTGGTGGATACGGACACCGGCGAGGGCGAGCAGCGCGAGGACCTGGAAGACGAGCATGAGGCCGTTTACGAAGCCCTTGTGCTCGGCACGCGCGATTACATCCACAAGTGCGGGTTCCGGCGCGTGCTGCTCGGCTTGAGCGGCGGCATCGATTCCTCGATCACGGCGGTGATCGCCGCCGACGCCGTCGGGCCGGAAAACGTGCTCGGCGTGGGCCTGCCCGGGCCGTATTCGTCGGAGGGCAGCCTGGCGGATGCGCGCGCGCTGGCCGCCAATCTCGGCATCCGCTTCGAAGTCGTGCCGATTTCCGGCGTGTACGAAAAGTATCTGGAGGCGCTCGCGCCGCTGTTCCGCGGCTTGCCGCAGGACGCGACGGAGGAGAACATCCAGGCCCGCATCCGCGGCGCAATTCTCATGGCGCTGTCGAACAAGTTCTGCTCGTTGCTGCTGACGACGGGCAACAAGAGCGAGCTGGCGGTCGGCTACTGCACGCTGTACGGCGACATGGCAGGCGGGCTGGCGGTGATCAGCGACGTGCCGAAAACGATGGTGTACCGGATCTCGCGCGTCGCCAACCGGCGCCACCCCGGCGCCATTCCCGAGAGCGTCTTCGAGAAGCCGCCCTCGGCCGAACTGCGCCCCAACCAGAAAGACACCGATTCGCTGCCGCCCTACGAGGTGCTCGACCAGATCCTTCGCGCGTACGTCGAGGAGTACGAGACGCCGAAACAAATCGCTGAGAAATTGTCGGTTCCGATCGCTTTGGTCAGCGAGATCGTGAACAAGGTCGATCGGAACGAATACAAACGCCAGCAGGCGGCTCCGGGTTTGAAAGTCACTACAAAGGCCTTCGGAATCGGCCGCCGCTTCCCGATTGCACAAAGGTTTTTCGAATGAAAGTCACTGCCGCGGTTTTTTTGATTGCGATGGCTGCGCTGTTGAGCTCCCAGTCCGTTCCGCCGGAACAGGTGGGCCCGCTTGCCTCGGGCGGCTTCCTGCTGAGCAGCGGATGGCGGCTGAGTCCCGCCGGCCGGCAGGTCGCATTGAGCACCTTCCCGATGTCGTCGGCGGTCTCGCCGGACGGCAAGTACGTGCTGGTGCTGAACGGCGGGTACCTGCCTCCGTCGATCAGCGTGCTGGACGCGGCCGCGGAGAAGGAGATCGGGCGCACGCCGGTTCCGGACGCCTGGCTGGGGCTGACGTTCTCGCCCAAAGGCGATCGCGTGTACGTGGGCGGCGGCTCGCAGGCATCGGTATTCGAGTTCACGTTTGCCGGCGGCAAGCTCGAGCCCGCGCGCACATTCGTTGTGGTTCCGAAGGAGAAGCGCACGGCGAAGGATTTCATAGGCGACGTGGCGCTCGATCCGCAGGGACGCCTGCTCTATGCGGCCGATCTGTACCATGACTCGATTGTGGTCATCAATCCTCAGAGCGGCATGGTTACGGACCATTTCGCGACCGGCCGGCGGCCGTACCGCATCCTGTTCCAGCCGGACGGCAAATCGTTCTTCGTGACGAGCTGGGCCGACGGCACGCTGTGCCACCACGAGACGGACGGCGGCCATGTGCTCGAGAAGATCGCGCTCGGATCGCATCCGACCGACATGGCGTTCCTGCCGGGCAAGCCCGACACGCCCGAGCAGGGGCAGCTCTCCTGGGTGACGGCGCGGCTGTTCGTCGCAGCGGCGAACACGAATAACGTATATGTGCTCGGCATCACGGAAGCCAACGAGCTGCGGCGCATCGAAACCATCAACGTTTCGATGACGCCGTGGCAGCCCGCCGGCATGACGCCGAGCGCGCTCGCGCTGAGCCCGGACGGCAGGCGGCTGTTCACGGTCTGCTCGGATGTGAACGCGGTGGCGGTAACGGACGTGAGCACGTCGCCGGTGGCGCCGCTCGGGTTCATTCCCACCGGCTGGTATCCGACCGCCGCGCGCGTGCTCAAGGACGGCCGGATCGTGGTGCTGAACGGCAAGGGGCTGCGCTCGTTTCCGAACCCGGGCGGGCCGAATCCGTTCAAAGGGAACGGCCCGCAGTACGTGGCGCGCATACAAACGGGCACGGCGTCCTTTATTGACGCGCCTTCGGACGATCAGCTCGTCGCCTATTCGAAGACTGTGCTCGAGAACTCGCCCTACCGCGACAGCCTTCTCGAGGACGCCGGCACGGGGCCGGGCAATCCGATTCCCGCCAACGCGGGCCAGCCCTCGCCGATCAAGCACGTCATCTACATCATCAAGGAGAACCGCACGTACGACCAGGTGCTGGGCGACATGAAGGAGGGCAACGGCGACCCGTCGCTGGTGCTGTTCGGCGAGAATGTCACGCCCAACCATCACAAACTCGCGCGCGAGTTCGCCCTGTTGGACAATTTCTACGTGAATGCGGACGTGAGCGCGGACGGCCACAACTGGTCGGATGCGGCGATCGCGTCGGACTACGTCGTGAAGATGTGGCCGAACAGCTACGCGAACCGGCGCCGCGCCTACGATTACGAAGGCGGCGAGCCGGCTGCGGTTCCGCCCTCGGGCTATCTGTGGACGAACGCCGCCGCGGCCGGCATCACGATGCGCAACTACGGGAATTTCTCCGAGAATCTCGAAAAACCCGCCCCGGACGGCACGCAGATCGAGAGCGTGCTCGATCCGATTCTGAACCGGGTCACGAACATGAAGTTCCGCAGCTTCGATACGGATTATCCCGACGTGGATCGCGCCAAAGTGTTCCTGCAGGACTTGTCGGAGTTCGAGAAGAGCGGCCAGATGCCGCAGCTCATTTTGATGCGGCTGCCGAACGATCACACCTCCGGCACGGCGCCCGGCAAGATCGCGCCGCTCTCGGCAGCGGCGGACAACGATGCCGCTCTGGGCGAGGTTGTCGAGGCCGTTTCGAAGAGCCGCTTCTGGCCGAGCACCGCGATTTTCGTGCTCGAAGACGACGCGCAGAGCGGGCCGGACCACGTGGATGCGCACCGCTCGCTCGCGTTCGTGATCTCGCCGTACGCGAAGCGCCGCGCGGTGGTCCACACGATGTACAACACGACCTCGGTGCTGCGCACGATGGAGCTGATCCTGGGCCTGCGCCCGATGACGACGTTCGACGCCGGGGCGCGGCCGATGTCGGCTTTGTTCCAGCCGAAGCCGGACCTGGCTCCGTACGTCGCCGAGAAGCCGCGCATCTCGCTCACCGAGCGTAACCCGGAGAAGTCGCCGACGGCGGCGCGTTCGGCGCGGCTCGATTTCAGCGAAGCGGATCGCATCGACGACAACGAGCTGAACCAGATCCTCTGGATCGCGATCCGCGGGACCGACGCGCCGCCGCCCGCGCCCGTGCGCAGCATGTTTTCGCGATGAGGGCGCGCGCAACGAGAACAGGAGACCTGGAGTAGTTTGAATGCCGCAGATTTACGTGTGCTTCCTCTGGCACATGCACCAGCCGTTCTATAAAGATCTCGTGTCCGGGGAATACAAGATGCCCTGGACGCGCCTGCATGCGCTCAAGGATTACGCAGGGATGGTGGAGATCCTTGAGGATTTTCCGGAGGTGCACCAGACATTCAACCTCGTGCCGTCGCTGATCATGCAGGTGGAGGAATACGCGCGCGGCGAGGCGGCGGATCCGTATCTCGGGGCGGCGCTGAAGCCCGCCGAATCGCTGAGCGATTCCGAACGCGAGTTCGCGATGCGCAACTTTCTGCCGGCGCATCCGCCGCCGATCTACACGCGATTTCCGCGGTACGTTGAGTTGCACCGGGCATGGCAGGCCGCGGGCCGCGACCCGCAGCGCGCGATGCGGATCTTCAGCACGCAGGCGTTGCGCGACTTGCAGGTGCTGGCCGAGCTGGCGTGGTTCGATCAGAGCGTGCTGGAGGGCGACCCGGAAGTGCGCGCGCTCGCCGGGCGCGGCCGGGATTTTACGCCCGCCGAGCAGGCGCTGGTGGCGCGGAAGGAACGCGAGCTGCTCTCGAAGGTGCTTCCGGTGTACCGGCGGTTCGCGGCGCGCGGGCAAATCGAGATCTCGACCACGCCGCTCTATCATCCCATCCTGCCGCTCGTCTGCGATTCGAACATCGCGAGCGTCTCGCATCCGGGTGTGCCGCTGCCGCCGCGTTTCCGCTATCCGCAGGATGCGCAGTGTCAACTGGAAAGAGCGCGCGCGTACGCCAGCGAGCGGCTCGGCGCGGCGCCCGTCGGGTTGTGGCCTTCGGAAGGCTCGGTATCGGACGAGGCGCTGTCGCTGGCCGCCGGCGCCGGCTTCCGGTGGGCCGCTACCGATAACGGCGTGCTCAGCCGCACCCTGGGCCGCCCGGCGGGCATCGACGAAACCTACCGGACTTATCTCTGGCGCCGCGATTCGCGCGAGCTCGCGATGATTTTCCGCGATCACTATCTCAGCGACCTGATCGGGTTCGTCTACTCGCGCATGGGCGCGGCCGAGGCGGCGCGCGACTTCCTCGGACGCATTCGCGACAACTGCCGCGGCATCCTGGCGAGCGGCCGCGACGCGTTCGTGCCGATTATCCTCGACGGCGAGAATGCCTGGGAGTTCTACGACCGCAACGGCCGGCCTTTCCTGCGCGAGCTGTACCGCGGCATTACGGAGGACCGGGGCATGACGGCGCTCACGATCAGCGAAGCGCTCAAGCGGGTGGAGCCGCAGCCGCTTGACCACATTTTCCCCGCCTCCTGGATCTCGGCGAACTTCGACGTGTGGATCGGGGCCGAGGAGGACAACCGCGCCTGGGAGTATCTGCTGCGCGCGCGGCAGACGTTCGACCGCGCCGCGCCCGGCGCAACGGAGGAGCAGCGCAGGCTGGCATACGAAGAGCTGCTGATCGCCGAGGGCAGCGACTGGTGCTGGTGGTACGGTCCCGAACATCAGTCGGAATACCGGCGCGAGTTCGACGAGTTGTACCGTTCGCACCTGGCGAACGTTTACCGCGCGCTTCGCCTCGCGCCGCCCGAGGAGCTGTCGCGCCCGATCCTGAAGACCGCCGTCGCGGAGCTGCACACGCCGCCTGCAAGCGCGATCCGGCCGGTGATCGACGGCAAGGTGACTTCGTACTTCGAGTGGCTCGGCGCCGGCGTCTACCGCGTGGACAAGCGCTCGGGCTCGATGCACGGCAAACAGTTTCTGATCCGCGAGCTGCTGTACGGCAGCGACGGGCAGAACCTGTATCTGCGCCTCGATTTCGAGCCGGCTGCGCTGGCCGCGCTGCCGGGCGCGGAGGCGCGGCTCATTGTGAAGTCCGAGGGAGCCGAGCCGGCCGCCAGCAGCACCATAGTGATCGAATTTCGCGACGGGCGCGCGGCAGCGGCGCAATCCCGGCTGGCGCGGCCGGAAAACGGCGCGGCTCCCGAATTCGAGTTCCACAAGGTGCTCGAGCTATCCGTGCCGCTGGCCGCGCTGGCGGTGGCGCCCGGCGATTCGCTGCGCCTGCAGCTTTCGTTGTGGAAGCAGGGGCTGCCGCTCGATGCGCTGCCGGCGGAAGGCTGGCTCGTCATCTCAACCGCCGAGCCGGTCGAGTGGCCGATGTAGCGCCGGTGCTACCGGCCTTTCAGCTTGACCAGCTTGCCGTTATCCCAGGTGAAGACGTAGTCCATCGCGGCGACCTCGGCGGGCGGGAGCGGTGTTTTCTCCGCGAGCGTGACGTTGACGCTGCGATCGTGGTACGTCAGCTCGAAGATGAACTTCATATCCCAGTCCGCAAATGGTCCTTTCAATACGTAAATCCTGCTGCCGGGCTTTACCGAGGGCTGGATCTGCCGCACCTGCCGGAACACGTTTTCCGTGAGATCTCCCGAGCTCCGGTAGCCCGGCAGCATGCGTCGATTCACGGATTCCGTTTTCACCCAAAAGGCCGCGATGCCGGCCGCCACCAGGACCGTCGTCACGGCCCGCGCCGGAAGCCGCCGCAGGCCGGGAAGCTTCACCGCCGCGCCGCAGAGCGCGACGGAGGCGGCAGCCACCAACACCGCCCAGCCAACGAACGGGATACACAGCAGCGCGCCGCCGCGATGCGGCAGGAACGTGATCGGCAGCGGCGTGATCCAAACGAACAGCGACATGAGCAGCAGATCTCTTCTGCGCGTTCGCACCGCTAAGTAAACCAGCGCCGCCGCCAGCAGGACGATGCGCCACGGCTGGAAAAACGTTCCGCTGTCCGGCTGATAGAACATCGTCCGCATGAAGCGCATGGTCGATTCCCAGTAGCGCTCCCAGGTGAACGTCGGCGTGTATTCCGGGAATACGCGCACCAGCGTTTCCTTGCCGTAGGTCTTGCCCAGGATGTAAACCAGCGTCATCGCGCCCGCAACGAGCGACGGCAGCGCCTCCCGGCGGAGCCATTTCAGGATGCCGGCCGCCGCGGGCGTGTGTTCAATCGCCTCGTAGAGCAGCACGATGACCGGCAGGCTGACCGCCATCTCTTTCGAATCGAGCGCGCCGACGTACAGGGCCAGAAAGGCAGCGGCCTGTTTCCACGATAACCGAGCGCCGCGCGAGCGGATCGCGAGATAGTAATTCAGCGCCAGGAAGTAGAACGTGAAGCAGAGGACGTCGAACACAAACGCGGGAAGATACACGGTCTGGGCCATTTGCGCCTGGTATGTCGTGATCAGCGCGACAAGCCCGCCCGTAAGTTCGGATCCGGTCAGCAACCGCCCGAACCTGTACGCCAGGTAAGTGTTCAGCAGCAGCAGCGCGGTAAGTACGGCATGATACGCGAAAGGATTTACTCCGAAGAAGTGATATATGAGGCTGAAATACAGTCCTCCCATCGGACGCTGATAAGTCGTGAAGAACAGAAACAGGTTGCGGACTAACTGGCCGGGGCCCCTGCTCCAGAAGTAGTAAATGTTCATCGGGTCGTCCGTGTTCAGACGGCCGTGAAGGGCCGGGCCCACGAACCAGCCGAAAAACGCCAGCACGACGACGATGAACGTGATCCGAAGCAGGCGCGGGGAGCGCTCCTGCGAACCGCTCGCCCGCGCCAAAACGGGGAATGAGTATACTGTCACCGGTTTTTTAGAGCTGGAACCGGATGCCCTGGGCCAGCGGCAGATCGTTGCTGTAGTTGATCGTCACCGTCTGCCGGCGCATGTACGCCTTCCAGGAGTCGCTGCCCGATTCGCGCCCGCCGCCGGTCTCCTTTTCGCCGCCGAACGCGCCGCCGATCTCGGCGCCGCTCGTGCCGATATTCACGTTCGCGATGCCGCAATCGCTGCCCCGCGGGCTCAGGAAAGTCTCGGCCGAGATCAGGTTCGTCGTGAAGATGGCCGAGGAGAGACCCTGCGGGACGTCGTTGTGCCACGCCAGCGCCTGATCGAGGTCGTCGAATTCGATCAGATGAAGCACCGGCGCGAACAGCTCCTCTTTTACCATCGGCATGTCCGGGCGCGATTTCACCAGCGTGGGCTGCACGTAACAGCCGCCCGGCAGATCGAGCCGGTCGCCTCCCGCGAGCACCTCGCCGCCCTGCTCGCGGATACGCGCGAGCCCTTCCATCATGTCCTTCACCGCGCCATGGTTCACCAGCGGCCCCATGAGCGTGCCCGCATCCAGAGCGTTGCCGACCGGGATCTGCCGGTAGGCGGAGACCAGCGACTCCGTCATGCGCTTCGCGATTCCTTTTTGCAGGAAGAGGCGGCGGATGCTGGTGCAGCGCTGTCCGGCCGTTCCGACCGCGCCGAACAGGACGGCGCGCAGCGCGAGGTCCAGATTCGCGTCGTCCGTCACGATCACGCCGTTATTGCCGCCGAGTTCGAGAATGGTGCGCCCGAGCCGTTTGCCCACGATCTCGGCGACGCGGTAGCCCATCTGGCACGAGCCGGTCGCGCTGACGAGCGGCAGCCGGCGGTCGGCCAGCAGTCTCTCGCCGATCGTCGAGCCGCGTCCGATCACGAGGCTGAACACGCCCTTCCATCCGTGGCGCGCGAGCACCTCGTCGCAGATCTTCTGCACCGCGATCGCGCACAGCGGCGTCTCCGACGAAGGCTTCCACAGCACGCAATCGCCGCACACCGCCGCGATCAGCGCGTTCCACGACCACACCGCCACGGGGAAGTTGAACGCGCTCACCACGCCCACGACGCCGAGAGGATGCCACTGCTCGTACATGCGGTGTCCCGGCCGTTCGCTGTGCATGCTCAGCCCGTAGAGCTGGCGCGACAGCCCGACCGCGAAGTCCGCGATGTCGATCATCTCCTGCACTTCGCCCTTGCCCTCGGCGAGAATCTTGCCCATCTCCAGGCTGACCAGCGTGCCGAGGTCGTCCTTGCGCCTGCGCAGCTCGTTGCCGATCTCGCGCACGATCTCGCCGCGCTTCGGGGCGGGCAGCAGGCGCCAGCGCTGGAAGGTTTCCACGGCGTGCCGCATCACCGTCTCGTAATCGTCTGGGCCGGCCATGCGGATCTTCGCGATCTCGGAACCGTCGCTCGGATTTACCGAAATCAACTCGCCGCCCTTCGGGTTCTGAATCCATTCACCCCAGCCGGCGCCGGAGTTCACCTCTTCGATGCCCAAGCGCTCGAGCGTGTCCTGAACCTTCGTGATCTCACCGACTTTCATTGATTCCTCCGCTCTATTAAAAGACGCCACCATCCATGAAACCATGTTTCGAGCCGCTCTTGGAAGCGTCGGGGAATCCCGAGATGCGCCTGGGATCCTCTGAATCCGCGGGACATGCCCTGAACCGCGCGCGGGCTTGGTACGCTGAAGGCAAGTACACCCGCCTCTGGGGAATTATGCACTCCGACCTTGCGTTTGCCGCATTCGACGGGTTTGAGCGCGAGCTGCTGGAACTGCTTCCCGCGGCCGTCTGCATCTGCGACGCCCCCTCGGGCGTCATCACACGCTACAATCGCCGCGCCGGCGAACTCTGGGGCGCTTACCCGAACCCCGGCGAGGCCGTGTACTGCGGCGCCGCGAAATTGTATGTGGATGGCGAACCCGTGGCGCACGAAAAATCGCCGATGGCGCGCGTGCTGGAGACCGGCGTGGCGCTGCACGGGCTCGAAGTCGAGATGGAGCGGCGCGATGGCTCGCGCATTATGGCCATCTGCGACATCGAACCGCTCAGGGACCGGACCGGCCGTATTGTCCGCGCGATTAATATCTTCCAGGACATCACCGAACGCAAGCGCACGGAAAACCTGCGCGCGCGCGAGCGGCAACTGCTGCAGCAGATCGCGGCCGGCGCGCCGCTCACCGAGATCCTCCAGAACCTTGCGCTGCTCGTGGAAGGATCCACGCCGGGCGGCGCCGCCAGCATCCTGCTGCTCGATCCCGACGGGATCCACCTGTGGCCCGCGGCCGCGCCGAAGCTGCCCGATGAATGGGTCGGTGCGATCAGCCCGCTGCGCATCGGGCCGAACGTGGGCGCGTGCGGAACCGCGGCCTACCGCAAGGATATCGTCGTCACGCACGATATCGCCAAAGATCCGCTCTGGACCGATTATCGCGACCTTGCGCTCGCGTTCGGACTGCGCGCCTGCTGGTCCACGCCCATTGTCGCCTCCGACGGCCGCCTGCTCGGCACTTTCGCGATCTATTACCGCGAGCCGCACAGCCCCGACCGCCAGGAAATCGAGGCCGTCCGTTTCATCACCGGCACCGCGGCCATTGCGCTCGAGCGGCGGCGCAACGAGGAGCAGCTTCGGGAGAGCGCCAACGCGCTGCGGAACCAGCAGCGCTGGCTTCAGGCCGTGCTCGACCTCATGCCGATGCCGACGCTGTTCATCGAGCCCGGAAGCGGGTGCACCACCTTCGCCAATCGCGCCGCCAACGAAATGGCCGGCGGCCGGTTTCCCACCGGCTGCCCGATCGACGAGTACGACACCGTTTATTACTGCACCGACGCCCAGGGCCGCAGGATTCCGAACCACGAAATGCCGGCCGCCCGCATCGCGCGCGGCGAGCGGCTGGAAGCGTTCGAGATGAACTGGCAGAGTCCCGCCGGCGAGCGGCCGCTCATCATCTTCGGCGACACGCTGCCTGCGATGCACGGCCATCCCGCCGTCGGCGTCCTGATGTTCGAGGACATCACGCGCATGAAACAGACCGAGGAGGCGCTTCGGCAGGCGCAGAAGATGGAGAGTCTCGGCGTGCTCGCCGGCGGCATCGCTCACGACTTTAACAATCTCCTCGTCGCCATCATGGGCAACGCCAGCCTCGTTCTGGAGGACCTGCCCGACGACAGCCCCAGTCTCCACCTCGTCGAAAACGTGCTGCGCGCCAGCCAGCGCGCGGCCGACCTCACGCGCCAGATGCTCGCCTATTCCGGCCAGGGCCGCTTCGTCGTGCAAGAGTTGGACCTTTCTGAAGAGGTGCGCGAGATCGGTTCGCTGATCCAGACCTCGATTCCGAAATCGGTTGCGCTGGAGATGGACCTGTCGCGCGATCTGCCTCCCGTGCTGGCCGATTCGAGCCAGATGCAGCAGATCATCATGAACCTGATCATCAACGGCGCCGAGGCGATCGGCGGGGAGCGCAGCGGCTCGATCCGGGTGACCACCGGCATCGAACAGTTCGAGCCCGCTCCGGGACGGCGCCTGCTGCCGGCCGAGCCGCCGCCGGGCTGCTACGTGTTCCTCGAAGTGCGCGACACGGGCGAAGGCATGGACGAATCCATCAAGTCGCGCATCTTCGATCCGTTCTTCACGACGAAATTCACCGGCCGCGGCCTCGGGCTCGCGGCGGTGCTGGGCATCGTGCGCAGTCACAAGGGAGCCGTTCAGGTGGACAGCGCGCCCGGGGCCGGGACCACCGTCAGAGTGCTTTTCCCCGCGGCGGCGAATGCGAGCGAGCGATGCTTCGCGGCGGAACAGCCGGAAGACCTCACCGGCTCCGGCCTGATTCTGGTGGTGGACGACGAGGACGCGGTGGCCGAAACGGCTCGGGCCGCGCTCGAACATTACGGCTACACCGTGCTGCTGGCCCGGGACGGCATCCGCGCCGAGCAACTGTTCCGCTCCGAAGCAGGCCGGATCGCGCTCGTGCTTCTCGACATGACCATGCCCGTCCTCAGCGGCGAGGAGACCCTGCGCCGCCTTTCGGCGATTCGTCCCGGCGTGCCGGTCATCCTCTCGAGCGGCTACGGCGAGCAGCACGCTCATCGCCGGTTCCACGGAAAGACGGCGGGCTTCCTGCAGAAGCCGTACTCGGCCGCCGAGCTGGCCGCCTGTGTGAAAAGGGTGCTCGGAGGGCGGGAGCGGACGCAGGCTGCGTGAGTGCGTGGCCGGCGGCCCGGCCTGCCGCGGCTTCAGGCCGGTCCGCTCTGATCCACAAGCCGGTAAATCTGCGCGGCATACCGCTCCACCGTCTTCAGCCCGATGCCAGGCACCGCAAGCAGGTCCGCGGCGGAGCGCGGGCGCGCCTTGGCGAGCGCCAGGAGCGTGTTGTCGCTGAAGATCCGGAACGCCGGCACGCCGAGGCGCCTGGCCTCCGCCAGGCGCCAGGCGCGGAGCGCGGCCTCCAGGCGCGACACATCCGCCGGCGCAGCCTGCTTCGCCTTTGCCGCTTTTTCGTGTTTCGCCGGCCTGGTTTTGCGTTTGCGCGTCCGCACGCCGGAGATCACCTGGTTCATCACGAAATCGATGGGCGTGTTTTCGTCCACGCTCTCGCCCTCGGGCGTGATCTCAACGTAGCGGTACGGAATCTGCCTGCCGTCTTTCTCGAATACGGCATCGGAGAGCCGCACCAGGCCGGCGCGCGCCATCGCGCCGAGGACGTCCTCGAAGGCGTCGCGCGGCATCCCGCCGTCCGGATAAAGCTCCGAGTGCAGCCTGCCGGTCGGCCGGCGCGCAGCGTGGCGCAGCGCCTTGATCACGCGGAACAGCGCGTCGCGCTCCTCGGCTGTGGCGGTGCGGAACTGCTGTGCGATGCATTGGGCGGGCGAACAGAAATCGCAGATGCCGCACGGATTGAGCCCGTCCTCGAGATCGCCGAAGTGGCGCACCAGCGTGGACATGCGGCACTGGCTGGCGCCGGCGTACCGCAGCATCTGCTCGATCTGCGCGCGCTTGTGCTCGCCCTGCTCGATGTAAGCCTCCCGCCAGGCGCCGTTGCCGCGCGTCACGTTCTCCTCGAAATCCACCTCCGCCCCGCCGTGCGCCCAGAGCTTTTCCAGGGCCTTGTCGAAGACCTCGCCTTCGATGCGCAGTTTCTTTCGCAACGCATCGGCCGGCTGCGGCTCCGCGGTGAGCCGCGCAAAGATCTTGTCGAGCACGGAGACGTCCGGATAATCGCGCGCGAAGAAGAAGTCGTGCGTGTAGCGGTCCGCGTAGGAGTGCATGAGGATGGCGCGGCTCGGGAGCCCGTCGCGGCCGGCGCGGCCGATCTCCTGGTAATAGGCCTCGATGCTTCCGGGCAGCGCAGTGTGGATCACCGTGCGGATGTCCGGCTTGTCGATACCCATGCCGAAGGCGATGGTCGCCACGATCACCTCGAGTTCACCCTTCAGGAAGCGGTCCTGCACGCGCGCCCGGTGCTCGGCGTCGAGGCCGGCGTGATAGGCTTCGGTCGGGAAGTGTTCGCCGAGCATTTCGGCTACGCTCCCGCACTGCTTCCGCGTGGGCGTGTAGACGATGGCGGGGCGGCGCCCGTCTTCGAGCAGAACTTCGAGCGCGAGCGCGGCGCGCGCCGACGGCGCGGCCTCCACCGCTTCGATCGCGATGTTGTCGCGGCGAAAGCCGTGAATGAATTTCGAAGGCTGGGCGAGCGCGAGTTGCGCGGCGATGTCGTCCTGCACGAGCGGTGTGGCGGTCGCTGTCAGCGCGATCACCGGGGCGGGGCGCAGCATCGGCAGGTATTGGCCGAGCATGCGGTAGTCCGGGCGGAAGTCGTGGCCCCATTGCGAGATGCAGTGCGCCTCGTCCACCGCGACGAGCGTCGGCTTGCGTTTCGCCAGCATCTCCGGGAAGCCCGCTACGCGCAGCCGCTCCGGCGCGATGAACAGGAACTGGAGCTTGCCGTTCAGGTAATCGAAGCAGGCCTGCCGCGACGCAGCCCGGTCGCGTCCGGAATGGATGCGGTCGGCCGTGAAGCCGTGCTTCTTGAGCTTCGCGACCTGGTCTTCCATCAACGCGATCAACGGGCTGATGACGAGCGTGGTGCCGCCGCGCGCGATGCCGGGCAACTGGTAGCAGAGCGACTTGCCCGAGCCGGTCGGCATGACGAGCAGCACATCCTTGCCCTCGATCAGCGCGCGGCAGACGGGCTCCTGGTTGGGGCGGAAGGACTCGAAGCCGAAGGCGGTGTGGAGGAGCTGCACTGGGTCCGGGAGCGGTCTGATGTCCTTTGACGCCGCCGGCTTTGGACAGGCGGAAGCGCCTGCCCCACCTCGCCCCACCTTCCCTACCACTTCGCGCACGTAATTCTCGATGCCCTCCAGGAACGGCTCCAGTTGCGCCGAGCCCCGCTGGATGCGCTTCAGATACGCTTCCCACTGGCCGGTCATGGCAGGGCTTTTCACTTCCGGATGCACCACCTCGATCAGCCGGATGCCCTTGTCGGTCGCTTCGAGCATTTTGCCGTTGCGCACGATGTAGTTGCGCTTGAGGAGAACCTCGATGATGGCCGCGCGCGTGGCTGGCGTGCCGAGCCCGCACTCCTTCATTGCGTCCGACAGCTCTTTTTCGTCGAGCGTCTTGCCCGCGGTCTCCATCGCGGTGAGCAGCGTCGCTTCGGTGAACCGCTTCGGCGGGCGCGTCTTCTTCTTGACCGCCTCGATATCGACAACTTCCTGCGGCTGCCCCGGCGCAAGGCCGGGCGGCAGGGGCTGCTCCTCGGGCTCCGCGGTCTTCTTTTTCTTTTCGGGCGCGAGGTCGAGCACCTTCCAGCCCACCTGCTGGATCGCGGTTCCGGACGTGTGATAGCGGTCGCTCGCAATGGCCGTGATTATCGTGGTGATCGCGCGGATGTGATCGTCGTGCCACGCCGTGAGCAGGCGCCGGCAGACGAGGTCGTAGATCCTGCGCTCGTCGGGCGCGAGTCCGGCTTTCGCGGGCGAGACCGCGGTCGGGATGATGGCGTGGTGGTCGGTGACTTTCGAATCGTCCACGAACCGCCGGCCGAGCGGGCGCTCGCCGGTTCCGGGCGCGAGGAGTTCGCGATACGGCGCCTCGATCGCGCTCACCACGCGCGGCAGCGTGCGCGCCACATCCTGCGAGAGGTGCCGGCTGTCCGTGCGCGGATAGCTGATCAGCTTGTGCTTTTCGTAAAGCGCCTGCGCGAGATCGAGCGTCTTCTGCGCGCTGAACCCGAACAGCCGGTTGGCGTGCCGCTGCAACTCGGTGAGGTCATAGAGCAGCGGCGGCGCGATGCGCTCGGTCTCGGACTCGATCGATTCGATGCGCGCCTCGCCCGTGCGCGCGCGCTCAATGATGCGCCTGGCCTCCTCGCCGTCGGGCGGCAGCCGCTTCGCCATGTCGAGCGGCGTCACGTCCGGCTTGAACCACGTGCCCTGGTAGGTCTGCTCCTTTGGTGCGCCGGCGGGCCGGAACGTCGCGACCACGTTGATGTAATCCTCGGGTACGAAGTTACGGATGGCTAACTCGCGCTCGACGACCATGGCGAGCGTCGGCGTCTGCACGCGCCCCACCGACAGCTCTTCCTTGTACGCGAGCGTGTAGGCGCGGGAGAGATTCATGCCCACGAGCCAGTCGGCGCGGCTGCGCCCGCGCGCCGCATCCGCGAGCGCGTCGTACTCCGCGCCGGGCCGCAGGCCGTCAAAGCCCTTGCGGATCGCATCCGGCGTCAGCGACGAGATCCACAGGCGCTCGAACGGCTTGGCGCAACCGGCCTTTTCGTAGATGTAGCGGAAGATCAGCTCGCCCTCGCGGCCCGCGTCGGTGGCGCACACCACGCGCGCGATGCGAGGCGAGTTCAGGATTTTGCTGACGATCTCGAACTGATCCTTGGTCTGCTCGTAGACAACCAGCGGCCAGCTCTTCGGCAGCATCGGCAGCAGGTCGCGGCGCCACTGCCGCCATGCGGGATCGATTTCGTGCGGCTGCGCGAGCGCGACGAGGTGGCCGACGGCCCACGTCACCACGTAGCCGTTGCCGTGCAGATAGCCTTCGCCGCGCTGCGACGCCCCCAGCACGCGCGCGATGTCGCGCGCGACCGAGGGCTTTTCGGCCAGGACGGCGACCGCGCCTCCGCGGCCGCCGCCCTGGGTTTCGGTGCCGGTCGGGATGTGCCTATTCCTCGCCGCCCCTGCCGCCGGCGCGCGCGTGCGCAGGGCCGCGGAACACCGCGTTCACGAACATCATGTTCATGCCGTCGATGAACGCGCGGAAGTTCGGGTCGGAGGTGAACGCGATCACCTGGCCGCGCCGGTCGGGCTGCACGATCACGAGCGGCTTGTAGGCGAACTGCTTGCGGTTCTCCTCCCACATGTAGCCGGAGGCGACGAGCTGGTCCGGCCCGGCAAACACCGCGACGTTTACTCCCTTATCGAGCTTGACCGGCGTGTACACCGAGCGGCCGCTGACGAGCGCGTAGACCGTCGGGGGCAGTCCCGCCGTCAGCCAGTGGTCGGGATCGAGCTGCGCCTTGAGCATCACACCCAGCACGCGGTCCGGCATATCCGTATCGGGCTGGATCGCTTTCTGGTATTCCTCTTCGGTCGCGATCAGCTTGCCCGGAACGCGCGCCGGGCCCGCCGGCGCCTGCCCCGCCGCGCCTGCAGCCTGGGGGCCGCCTGCGGCAGGGGCGCCCGGAGCGCCCGCCGCCGGCTTGGGGGATTCGGCCGGCCTGGCCGCGCCGGCCGCGCCCGGTTTCGCCGCTTCCGCCGGCCGCGCCGCCGTCTCGAGCGACGCCGAAACGAAGCCCACCCGCGGGTCGATCAAATAGGACATCGCGCTGCCCAGGCCGACCAGCGTGCCGCCGTTCTGAACCCAGTCCTGCAGCCGCCGCGTGCCGTTCGCGCCGAATGTCTCGAAGTAGCCGTTGCCTTCGGGCAGGATGATCACGTTGTATTTCGACAGATCCGCCATGCCGACCTGCGCCGCCCGCACCACCGAGACCGGATATCCGAACTGGCGTTCCAGCACGAAGCGCGTCGCGCCCGCTGAGCCCGAGGACGTCGGGCGATCCCACACCAGCAGGATCGCGGGCTTCTTCAGCTCGGCGACGTAGCGGTCGCCGAAGTTCGGCCCGTCATCCACCCAACTGCTGTCCACCGGCCGGATCTCGGCGCCCGTGGTCTTTGCGAGTTCTTCGAGCTTCTTCGGAAGGTCGGCAGGATTGTCGTGCACTTTGAAAATCAGCGATCCGGCTGCGTACTTCGTTCCGTTCTGCGTGAACGGCTTGTCGTTCGCCAGCACGTGCAGGTTGTCGTGCAGCGCCGCCGCCATCAGCCGCCCGGTTGCTGTCGTTCCGCCCGGAGCGATGTAGGCCAGCGCCTTCGGGTCGGCCGTGAATTTCCCCGGCGGGATCCGCTGCGGCTTCACGGGCTCGAAGCTGCCCTGCGAGACTTCGTTCGCCGGGACCGCTTCGACGTTGTAAGCGAGCGGCAGCGACCACGCCGTGATGTCGTACACGTCGTCGGAGAGCTTCTTCTTCCTGCGCCGCTCCATTTCCTTCACGAACTTGTCGTCCAGCGCGATCTTCGAATCGAGCAGCGTGCGGGCGAGCCGCTCCGCCGGCTGCGCCAGCGAGATCACGTAGCTGCCGGCGGGCATCTCGCGCCCGGCCGCTTTGAACGATGCCGTGGCGCGCTTCATCTCGATGCCCTCCTCGGAAAGCACCGCCGCGAGCTTGTCCACCTCTGAGGTGTCGCCCTCGCGCACCAGGATATATTCGCGGATCGGCCCCTTGCTGCCCTCCTCGATCGCGGTCTTGCGATAGTTGTAGAACCTCTCGAGCAGCTTCTCGCGATTCAATGCCGCGGCTTCGGCGGTCGAGATCGAGGCTACGAAATGCTGGCGGACCGTGTTGCGGAACGGCAGCAGCGTGTCGTCCTGGCGCCGCATCACGAGCCCGCGCGCGGAGGCCTGCTCGAACGTCATGCCGACGCCGCCCAGATACGGCGGCCAGCTATCGCCGTAGCCGGGATAGAACGCGTCGAACTCGTCGCGCGTGAAGTAGTCGAAGCCGAATTTGTCGAACCACTTTGCGTTGTTCTTGCCGAAGATGTTGAGCGTGTCCTTCTGGTCGGCGGTGATATTCGGGTTGAAGGGGTCCGCCGGCGGGGCGAAATAGTAGGTGGAGTCAGCGCCCATCTCGTGCGCATCGACGAATACCTGCGGATACCACTCCTGCAGCACTTTGATCTGTCCCCGGACCTCGGGCTGCGTCTGCGCGAACCAGTCCCGGTTGCAGTCGAACAGATAGTGATTGCCGCGCCCGCCCGGCCAGTTCTCGCTATGCTCGGCCGCCGCCGGGTTCGGGTCGGGCTCGATGCCGTACGACTCGTCGTAGTTGCGCACGAAGCGGTCGCGGCCGTCCGGGTTCTGGCTGGGCTCGATCAGCACGAGCGCATCCTTCAGAATCGAGTCCACCACCGGGTCCTTGCGCGCCGCGAGCAGATGATAGGCCGTCAGCAGCGCGGCGTCGGGCGAGGAAATCTCGTTGCCGTGGATGCCGTAGGCGAGGAAGACCACCGCCGGCAGCGAGGCGATCAGCTTGCGCGCTTCGGCATCGGGCGTTTTGCGCGGATCCGCCAACGCCTGCATGCCGGCGCGGATCTCGGCAAGCCGTTTGATGTTCGCCGGCGAGCCGATCGCCGCATAAACGAACTTGCGGCCCTCCCAACTCTGCCCGAACTCGAACACCTTCATCTGCGACGGCACGGCGGCCGCAAGCGCGTTCAGGTATTGCATGAGCTGGGCGTGCGAGCTGATGTGCTCGCCGGGCTCGTAGCCCAGCACTTTTTTGAAGGTAGGCACAGCCGGGTCGTACGTCGCGCCCGGCCAGAACTCAAACTTCGTTTGCGCCGCCAGCGGCCACACCAGCAGGCACAGGACAAGGATGACCGAAATTTTCCGGAGCATAGGCTACTTAGGATAGCGAAATTATGGGTGAACTGCGGCCGCCTCGGGCTTCATCAAACGGCCGCCGGGGTGCGCAGCCGGAGCCAGGGGTTTACAGGGCGGCCCAGCCCGCCGGCGGGAGCGGGAATCCCGCCTGCAACGGACGGGCGAGGCACAAAAGAAAAGGGGCGCTCCGAAGAGCGCCCCTTTTCGCCGCGTCGAAAAGATTTGACCCTGAATTAATGACTTCTCAGTCCCCTTCGCATCGGGGCTCTCTCATGCTAACACACGGGGCGGGCGCCGGGGCCCGCCCCTCTTGGACTCCTACAGCTTCCTCGCCACCGACTTCATCTGCGTGAACAGCAGCAGATAATCCGGCCCGCCGGCTTTTGAATCCGTGCCGGACATGTTGAATCCGCCGAACGGATGCACGCCGACCATCGCGCCGGTGCACTTCCGGTTGATGTAGAGATTGCCGGCGAAGAACTCCTGCCGCGCCTTCTCGATTTTGTTCGGGTTCTTCGTGTATACCGCGCCCGTCAGGCCGTACTCGGTGTCATTTGCCAGCTCGATCGCATGCTCGAAGCTTCTGGCCTTGGTGACCGCGAGCACCGGGCCGAAAATCTCTTCCTGGAAGACTCGAGCCTTGCGATCGATGTCCGCCACGACCGTCGGCCGGATAAAATAACCGTCGCCCTCGGCCGGCCCGCCGCCGGCGATCAGCCTCCCTTCCTTCTTGCCGATCTCGATGTACTCCAGGATCGACTTCTGCGCGCCGGCGTTGATCACCGGCCCCATGTAGTTGGCCGGATCGTCGGCCGGGCCGACCTTCAGCGCTTCCACCTTCGGCTTCAGCTTCGCCAGGAACTCGTCGTACACGGCTTCGTGCACGATCGCCCGCGAGCACGCCGAGCACTTCTGCCCCTGGTAGCCGTAGGCCGAGGCGACGACGCCCGCGACCGCCGCATCCAGATCCGCCTCGCGGTCCACGATGATGGCGTCCTTGCCGCCCATCTCCGCGACCACGCGCTTGATCCAGATCTGCCCCGGCGCCGTCTTGGCCGCCAGCTCGTTGATGTGCAGACCGACCGCCTTCGAACCGGTGAAAGAGATGAACCGGGTCTTCGGGTGGCCCACCAGCACGTCGCCCACTACCGAACCGCTGCCCACCAGCAGCGAGAAGCTCTTCTCGGGGAAGCCCGCTTCCTTCAGCGCCTCGGCGAACTTCGCCGCGATCGCCGGCGTGTCGCTTGACGGCTTGATCACCACCGTGTTGCCCGTCACCAGCGCCGCCGCCGTCATGCCCGTCAGGATCGCCAGCGGGAAGTTCCATGGCGGAATCACGATCCCCACGCCCAGCGGGATGTAAAACACCTCGGCGTGCTCGCCCGGAAGCTGGTGCACCGCCGGCGGATGCGACAGCCGCACCATCTCGCGCGCGTAATACTCGCAGAAGTCGATCGCCTCGGAAACATCGGCGTCGGCTTCCGGCCACGTCTTGCCGGCCTCGTACACCAGCCAGGCGTCGAATTCCAGCTTCCGCGCGCGGATGATCGAGGCCGCCTTCAGCAGCAGCTCCACCCGCTTCTCGGCCGGCGTTCTGCTCCACTCCGGGAAGAACGAATACGCCGTTTCCACCGCTTTGTTCGCCAGCTCCGCCGTGGCTTTGTGGAACACGCCCACGATTTCGCCGGGCCGCGAAGGATTCCTGGATTCGAGCTTCTGCCCCGTTTTGAACCGCTCGCCGCCGATTACGATTTCATACTCTCGTCCCAACTGCGAGCGGACATCCTCCAGCGCTTTCTCCATCTTGCGCCGGTTTTCAGGGACGGAAAAATCGATAGTAGGTTCGTTATGAAATGCCGGCAGACCTTTGGCCGGCACCGCCTGTTCTGCGCTCATGTTGTCGGATGACCTCCTGCGCCGCCCGGGTTTGGGCGGCCGGACCATATTCAGGCCCGGACCCGCCGGCGGCCTCGTTCAAAGAGATCGGCCGCACCGGTCGCGACGCCCACGCCTTTCTTGTAAACGTCCTTACCCGCATCGAGGATCGTCTCACCGGTTTCCACCAGCGTATCCCGGATGCTCTCGCCCGTTTCCACCAGGGTGTCGCGCGCATCCCCAGCCTTCTTCCGGATCAGCCACCGCGTCTCCCTGCCCGTTTTCGGCGCGTACAGCAACGCGATACCCGCGCCGACAGCAACCCCAATTGCCAGCCACATGACCTTTTCTTTCATGTTCGGTCCCCTCACGTCTCATTTTACCCGACGGCATCCGGAATGCGGCCGCGCTTTTGGGTCGAGGCCGCGCGGAGAAACGCGCCGGCGATCCGCCGCGGCTGCGCTTTTGGGTCGAGGCCGTGCGGAGAAACGCGCCGCGATCCGCCGCGGTTGCGCTTTTGAGTCGAGGCCGCGGAGAGATGCGCCGCGATCCGCTGCGGCCGCGGGCGCCCGAGCGAACCCGCCAGGCGAAGACTGGCTCCCGCCACTCCCGATTGCAGTATCCTGAAACCATGCCAGGGGATGTTACGGTTTTCCAAAGCAGCGATGAAAATGCGGAAGAGCAGGCCACCTACGTTCGCGACATGCTGAACCGTGGCGGAATGACTGCCGAGATCTATGACGAATCCAGTCCTGGAGTAGCCGCGGGAACTTTCGAAGTGCGCGTGCCCGGCGAGCAGCGGGACGATGCGCTTCAACTAATCGAGTCCGAGCGGGACTTCATCCCCCGCCCGCTGGATCTTTCGCATGACCTCGACATGGTTCCGGTATTCGTGGGCGAAGCGCCGGATGCCGAGATGCTTGCCACCGAGGTTCGCAGCATCCTCGAAGCGCAAGGTATTCCGTCGGTTCTCGTGAGCGGCTCCATGTTCCCGAATCTGCCGTTCGAGGTCCGCGTCCCGAAACTCCGGCTCGAAGACGCGCGCCGCGCCATCGCCGCCGCCGAGGAGGCGGGCCCGACCGCCGCCGAGGAAGCCGAGCGCGAATCGGAGATCTCGGGCACGAATCCTCCCGAGGATTAGCCGATCCGGGCGCTCCGGCGTGCCCCGCTTGCGGATCGGGGCTCCTAGAAAGGGCTGTAAAGACCTCCCCGCGCGGCCGACCATCGCCCGGTGTCCACCTCGAGCCTGCGGCCGTCGGTGCGAATGGAGATCAGCCCCACTTCGTCGGTGCGAAACACGCGCGCGCCCTCGTCCGACAACCGTTTCAGCACCTCGCGGGACGGCAGCCGGAACGAGTTTTCGAATCCTACCGAGATCAAGGCGAACAGCGGGCGCACCGCGTCGAGCATCGCCTGTTGTGTCGAGGTATTGCTGCCGTGGTGCGCCACCTTCAGGACGTCGGACCGGCTCAATGCGCCGCTGTCGAGCATCTCCCATTCCACCTGCCGCTCCGCATCGCCTGCCAGCAGAAACGAGCGTTCTCCGTAGCAGACGCGAAGCACCAGCGAATCGTTGTTGCGCGGCTGATCGAGCACCCGGTAGCCGGGCGCCGGCGCCAGCGCACGGAGCCGCGCGCCGCCGTAGGCGAAGTCTGCGCCTGCCTTTAGCGGCACGATCCGGACCCCGTTCCTAACCGCCGTCTCGCGCAGCGCGATCCACTCGGGGCTCTCGGGCATCGCTCCCGCCCACAGCTCGCGCGGGTGGAAGTTCGCGATCAAAGCGGCCATCCCGCCGATGTGGTCCTCGTGCGCGTGCGAGAGCGCGACTACGTCCAGCCTGCGGATCGAGCGCCTCCACAGGTACGGCGAGACGACGTCTTCTCCGATGTCGAGCTGCGGCGGGCGCTTCCGCGGGCCGAAGGACGCGATGCCTCCGGCGTCGAGCACCATCAATTTTCCGTCGGGGAAGGCCAGGAACATGCTGTCGCCCTGGCCGACATCGATCGCGGTCAGCTCGAGCGTGCCGCGCGTCACCCTGGGCGCGAACGGATGGCGCAGAATCACGACGAACAGCACCGCGCAGGCCGCGCCCGCGGCCATGCGCGGAATCCGCCGGCGCGCGGCCAGTGCGAGCGCGAAGCCGATCAGCGCGGCGGTGAACGCCGCGGCCAGCCACAGCGGCGGATCCGGCACGCGCCAGTTCGGCTCCCATTTCACGTGCAGACTCGCCACCCGCTGCGAGGCCGCCAGCAGCCATCCCGCAACCGTGGCCGCGAATCCCCATCCGGTGAATACCGCGACGAACCCCACCGGCACCACCGCCGACAATAGCGGCACGATCAGTACATTCGCCGTCAGCCCCGTGATCGAGATGCGGTGGAAATACAACGCCATCGGCAGCGCCAGCCCCACCTGCACCACCAGCGAGATCAGCACGATTTCGTAGCAGTAGAAAACGGCGCGCAGCGCGGCCGCTTCGACCGGCAGCCATACGCGCTCCGGCACGCGCGTCCAAAGCGCCAGCGTTTCCGCCATCAACCGCAGCTCCACCCGGAAACTCGAAACTCGCGGCTCCAGCCGCGGATCCCGGCCCTTATCGGAAAGGTCCCGCAGCCCCCGCGCCAGCGGCGCCGACGTGCGCTCCAGCAGCGGCGCCGCGAGCGCTCCGATCGCCAGCACCGACAGAAACGAAAGCTGGAAACTCGCCTCGAACATCTGCTCCGGGTCGAACACCAGGAACCCGATGCCTACCGCCGCAATCAGGTTCAGCAGCCGCGTGCGCCGGAAGAAGAACTTCGCCGCGACGAACAAAGCGAACCCTGCTGCCGAGCGCACCACCGGCGCCTGCCAGCCTGAAACCAGCGCGTAGAGCCACGCTGCCGCCATGGTGGCCGCAAACGCCGGCCCCTGCGGCACGAAACACAGCCGCAGCAGGAACAGCAGGAACGCCGCCAGGACGGAAACGTGCAACCCGGAAATCACCAGCGCATGGTAAGTGCCCGTGCGGCGGAAATCCTCAGTCCACACTTTTTGCAGTTTCGAGGAATCCCCGATCAGGATGGCCTCCATCATCCCGGTGTTGTAGGAATCGCCGCGGTAGAGCTGTTCGAGGCGGTCGAGCGCCGCCACGCGCAGCCCGAAAATCGCGCGGCGGAAGGCCGAGCCGCATTCGCCCGGGAGCACACGCACCTGCCCGCCGGAAGGCACGGACGCCGTCCAGTAAATGTCCTGGCGCGCCATATAGCCCACGTAATCGAACGAGCCGGGGTTGCCGAAATTGCGCGTCGCCCGCACGCGCGCGTCCAGCTCGACCTTCATGCCGTAGTGCAGCTTCGGAAGGCGTTCGCCCTCGCGGAAAAACAGGCTGACGCGGGCTCGCGCGCCGGGCTCCAGTTCCAGCACGAATTGCTCGCGATCCTCCAGCCACGCGGGCGGCTCCACCACGCAGCCGCTGAGGATGACGACCTCGCGGGCCGTGGCGTCCAGCTCCGGAGCCGGTCCGGGGCGGTGCGCCGCCTGGATGAGAGCACCCGCGAACACCAGCCCCGCCAGCAGGGACGCCAAGGCGGCCCGCTTCGCCTTTCGCCGGTATCCGAAGAGCGCCAGCGCGATCAGTGCGGCCAGCGCGGCGGCAAAATCCAGTTCGCCCGGGCCCGCAAATCGGGCCGCGGCGATGCCGGCGGCAAGTGCGGCGAGCGGCGCAAGCAGCGGATCGGCCAAGCTTCCTCCTTGGAACATAGTGGCCGCCGCGCGGCAAAAATCACCTGCGAGAAAACCGGCGCTCCCGGCGCACTACTCCCTTGTGGGCTATCTCGGCAGCTTAGTGTGCGCAATCGCGGCGGCTGCGGCCATCGCCGCCGCGCAGGCGCCGGATCCCGCCCAGAGAGCTTACGACGCGCTGCGCGCCAGGGACTACGATCGCGCCATCGCGTCCTTCCGCGAAGCCCTGGCCGCGGCGCCGGACCGCGCCGCCCTCCGCAAAGACCTCGCCTACACTTACCTGAAGACCGGCGACACCGAGGCGGCCCGCGATGAGTTCGGCGAGGCCATGCGCCTCGAGCCCGAAAACGCGCAGGTCGCGCTCGAATTCGCGTTCCTCTGCAACGAGACGAAGAAGGTCGCCGAAGCGCGCCGGATCTTCGATCGCCTGCGCCACGCTCCGGACAGGAGCGTCGCCGAAGCCGCCGGCACGGCGTTCGAGAACATCGAACGGCCGCTCGCGGATGGCATTCGCCGCTGGACGGAAGCGCTCGCCGCCGCGCCCGGCGACTACAGCGCGCACCACGAACTGGCGCGCCTGGCCGAGCAGCGGGACGACCCGGCGCTGGCCGCCGAGCACTACCTGGCGGCGTGGCGGCTGCACCCGGCCGAGCGTTCTCTGCTGGTGGATCTGGGCCGCATGTGGCTCGCGCTCGGGCGCGCCGCGGACGCAAACGCGGCTCTGCTTGCCGCTTCCCGCGGGTCTTCGCCCCGCGCCGCCGAAGATGCCCGCGATTTGCTGCCCGCGCGCTATCCCTACGTCTCCGAGTTCCGCGCCGCTCTCGCGCTCGATCCCCAAAACAGCGCGCTGCGGCGCGACCTCGCCTACCTGCTGCTCGAGATGGGTCGGAAGGAGGAGGCCGAGGCCGAGTTCCGCCGTGTCGTCGAATCCGAGCCGGCGGACCTCGTTGCCGCTGCCCAGCTCGGCTTTCTGCTGCTGGCGCGCGGCGACAGGGCCGCCGCGATGCCGCTGCTCGAAAAGGTGCTGGCCTCCAGCGACGACGATCTTGCCGCGAAGGTCCGCATCGCGCTCAATCTCCCGCCCGATCTGCGGCGAAGACCCGCATCGGACGCCCCCGCGCCCGCCCGCGGTCCGGACGCGAAGGAAATGGGCGAGCGCAGCTACCAGGCGGGCTATCTGAAGGACGCGCTGAAGTACTTTCAGGCGGCTTATGAAGACGATCCGCTCGACTTCTCCGTCATGCTCAAGCTCGGCTGGACTTACAACCTGCTGCACGACGACGCCCGCGCGCTCAACTGGTTCGACCTGGCGCGCAAGAGCCCGGATCCGGCGCTCGCGCGCGAGGCCGGGCGCGCCTGGCGCAACCTGCACGCCGGCGCCGCGCGCTTCCGCACCAGCCTGTGGCTCTTCCCCTTCTACTCCTCGCGCTGGAAAGACGTGTTTTCCTATGGCCAGGTGAAGACCGAAATGCGGCTCGGCAATCTGCCGTTCCGGCCGTATCTCTCCGTGCGCTTCATCGGCGACACGCGCCGGACCACCGGCGAGGCGATGCCGCAGTATCTTTCTGAAACCTCGTTTCTGGTGGCCGCCGGCCTTGCGACGCGCCCCTGGCGCGGCATCACGCTGTGGGGCGAAGCGGGGCAGGCGGTCAGCTACGTGAGCCGCCCCGACCGCGGCCGCATGACGCCCGATTATCGCGGAGGCGCGGCTTTCGGGCGTGGGGCGGGGCGCGCGCTCGGCGGCGAGGCCGCCGGCTGGTTCGCCGACACCTACGACGACGCCGTGTTCGTCAGCCGCTTCAATAACGACCTGCTGCTCTATTCGCAAAACCGCGCCGGTTTTACGCTGCCCTCCGTCGGCCCTCTGCGCTGGCAGATCTACCTGAACGGCAATTACACCACCGATGCGCGCCGCCAGTACTGGGCCAACTTCGTCGAGTCCGGGCCGGGCTTGCGCTTCCGCTTCGAGGGACTGCCGCCCGCGCTCGTCTTCTCCGTGAATCTGCTGCGGGGCGTGTACACGCGGAACGAGGGCAATCCGCGCGGGCCGAATTACAACGATCTTCGTGCGGGCTTCTGGTATGCGTTTACTCGTTAGTGCCGCCCTCGCCGCGGCGTGCGCATTCGCGCAGCCGAAAGCGCCGAATCCGTTCTTCCAGGTGGAGGGGCCGGATGCGGGCGGATGGGCGGAACTGCTGTCGTCGGTGGGTTTTCATCCCGCGCCGCCGGGGGCGGTGGCAGGCATTGTTGTGCTGCGTTCGGGAGCGGGCGGCCCGGCGGAGGCGTGGCTGGCGCGAGTGGATGCCGGCGCGTTCCTCGTCCTCGAGGGCCAGAGCGCGGCGGCAACCGCGCTCGGATTCCGCGCGACCGCGCGGCGCGTCGAGGTCCGGAGCGCCGAAGACCTGCGCCGGCCGCGGCTCTCCATCGTTTGGGAACGCGCCGTCGATCTGCCGGTGTTCGAAACGCCGGAAGCGGCCCGCGTCTTCGCGCGCGAGCGCCGCGGAGGCGCGCCGCTGATGGCGGGCTTCCGGCGCGGCGCGGGCGCGGTATTGTGGGTGGCGGCCCCGCCCGGCGCGCACGGCTACGAGCGCTTCCCCTACCTGCCGCAGGCCCTCGCGGATCTCGGCATCAGGCCGCCGTTCCAGTCCCGCCGCCTGTGGGCGTTTTTCGATTCATCCTACCGGCTGCGCGCCGACGTGAACTATCTTGCGCCGCGCTGGCGCGAGGCCGGCATCGCCGCGCTGCACGTCGCCGCTTGGCAATACTTCGAGCCCGACCCGCAGCGCGACCGCTACTTGCGCGAGCTGATCGAGGCCTGCCATCGCAACGCGATTCTCGTCTACGCGTGGCTCGAGCTGCCGCATGTCAGCGAGAAGTTCTGGAATGACCACCCCGGCTGGCGCGAGAAGACCGCGCTGCTTCAGGACGCCCAACTGGACTGGCGCAAGCTCATGAACCTCGCGAACCGCGACTGCTTCCGCGCCGTTTCCACGGGCGTGCGCGCGCTTGCCGGGCGCTTCGACTGGGACGGCGTCAACATCGCGGAGCTGTATTTCGAGTCGCTCGAAGGCGCCGCGAACCCTTCGCGCTTTACCCCGATGAACGACGACGTGCGCCGCGAGTTTCGCTCCGCGCACGGCTTCGATCCAATCGAACTGTTCGCCGCCGATGGCGAGCGGAAGCATCCCGGCGGCTTGCGGCAGTTCCTCGACTACCGCGCGTCGCTCGCCGGGCGTATCGAGACCGAATGGATCGAAGAGATCGAGGACGTGCGCCGTGGGCGGTCGGAACTCGATCTCGTCCTGACCCACGTCGACGACCGCTTCGACGCGAACATGCGCGACGCCATCGGCGCCGACGCCAGCCGCTCGCTGCCGCTGCTCGACCGGCACGATTTCACGTTCCTCGTCGAGGACCCCGCGACGGTGTGGGCCATGGGGCCCCAGCGCTATCCCGAAATCGCCCGCCGCTACCAGCCGCTCACGAAGCGCGCGGAAAAGCTCGCCATCGATATCAACGTGGTCGAGCGCTACCAGGATGTGTATCCCACAAAGCAGCAGACCGGCGTCGAGCTGTTCCAGCTCGTGAATCTGGCCTCCCGGTCATTCGCCCGCGTGGCGCTGTACTTTGAAAGCTCGATCCTCGCGCCCGACCTGCCGCTGCTCGCCGCCGCCTCGGCCGCCGTGACACGGGTGGCTCGAACGGGCGACCGGCTCGCAGTGGAATCGCCGCGCGGCGCCGGCGTCGAGTGGAATGCGCCCGCGCTCGTCGATGGCCGGCCCTGGCCCGCGGGCGACGGATCGCTGGTGTGGCTGCCGCCGGGGTCGCACGTCATCGAAGCGGCGCCGGATGCGCCTCCCCTGCGGCTGCTCGATCTGAACGGTGATCTCGCGGGCGTTGCGGCAACACGCGGCGGAATCGAGATCGCCTACCGCAGCTCCGCGCGCGCGATCGCCATTCTGAACCGCAGGCCCGTGCGGCTGGACGTGGATGGCGCCGAAGCCCCGGTCGCGGCCGTCGAGGCCGGACGCGGCGCGTGGGCCCTCATGCTCCCTCGCGGCCAGCACATCGTCAACATCGCCGCCGAGTGAAGCGCGACAGCCGCTGCCGCGCGCCGGTCAGAACCAGGCGAAAACGCCGAAGCCGGCCTGCAACAACCCTCGCGTCCCGAGCACGATCGGGTCGGGTCCGGCCGGCGTCCGGACCGGGCCGTCGCCGTAAAAGAATATCGTGCTGCCCACGTCGATCCGCGCGCCCACGTGCCGGCGCGAGTAGAACTCGAGCACGCCGCCGATATCGAGATTCGGCTTCGTCCCGATCCCCGGCCTGTATTCGGTGGCGTCGTAAGCGGAAAAACCGGGCCGGATCTTCCCAAAGATCCCGACAGACCCGAGCATCAGGCCCACGCGGGCGCCGGCGAGAACCTGGGTCATCGGGAAGATCGCGATCGTCCCGCCGACGGGATACCGATTCACCTCGGAATCGAGTGACACAAACCGGTTCAGGCGCAGTGTGAAGCGGCCCCCTGCGCCGAGCGGTTTTTCGTGCAGCGCGGATTCATCGACAGTCGCCAGGTGGACTCCCGCCTCGATGCGGGGAGGCGGTTCCTGGGCGTTCACGGCGAGCAGCGGGACCAAGAGAAACAGGGCTCTCATCAGTCCAATTGTAGGTTCCGGGAATCGATTCGACGCGCGCCGGAAAATCGCCCTCGCTCGAGCCCGGCTCGGCGAATTCGGCCCGGCCCGGAATCAATATGCGCGCAGGTATTGCCGGGGCGGATCCAATCGCTGCCCCAGCGCTCGCGCCGCCTGAATCGGCCAGTAGGGATTCCGCAGCAGCTCGCGGCCGAGCAGCACGATGTCCGCCTGCTCGCCGCGGATGATCTCTTCGGCCTGGGCCGGCTCCGTGATGAGGCCCACAGCTCCGGTCGCGATGCCGGCTTCGCGGCGAATGCGCGCGGCGAACGGAACCTGATAGCCGGGCGCCGCAGGCACGGCCGCGCCGGGCACAAGCCCTCCCGACGAGCAGTCGATCAAATCGACGCCGAGCTTCTTCAACTCGCGCGCCAGCTCGACGGATTGCTCGATGTCCCACCCGCCCTCGGCCCAATCCGTCGCCGAGATGCGTACGAACAGCGGGCGGTGCGCCACCGCCTGAACCGCTTCGCGCAGCAGGCGCGTGCGGTTTTCGAACGAGCCGCCGTACTCGTCGCCGCGCCGATTCGAGAGCGGCGAGAGGAATTCGTGCAGCAGGTAACCGTGCGCCGAGTGAATCTCGAGCACGCGGAAACCCGCATCAACGGCGCGCCGCGCCGACGCGGCGAAGGCCTGGACGATGCAGCGTATGCCGTCCCGCGTCAGCTCCTCCGGCGCCGCGTAGCCGCTGTCGAACGCGATCGCGCTCGGCGCAACCGGTTTCCACCCGCCATGCTGGAGCGGCCCGCCGCCTTCCCACGGCCGCGCGGTTCCGGCCTTGCGCCCGGCGTGCGCAAGCTGTATGCCCGCTACCGCGCCCTGCGATTCGATAAAGCTCGCCACGCGCGCCAGCGGCTCGATGTGCTCGTCGGACCAGATGCCGACGTCGTACGGCGATATCCGCCCGCGCGGCTCCACCGCCACCGCTTCCGTAAGCACGAGCCCGGCGCCGCCCACGGCGCGCGTGCCCAGGTGCACAACGTGCCAGTCGGTCGCAAAGCCGTTCTCGCACGAATACTGGCACATCGGCGAAACGGCAACGCGGTTGCGCATGCGCACACCGCTCAGCGTGATCGGATCGAACAGATGCGGAGCCATAAATCTCGATTATCCCGCATGGCCCCGCACACGCGCCGTTTACGCCCGGCGTCTTCTCCCGCTCGGGCCGCTGCGCCTGGCGGATTAGGTCGTCCCTTGTTCGCGCGCCGTTGCGAAAGATGCGTCTGTCGCCTGTTTCGGAACATCATATGAGCATGGCGGAGATTACTTTGCCCGCGGCCCCGCTCACGCTCGAAGGCGCCGCGGTCTTGCACCAGTTCTTTCGCGTGCGGTGGCCGGAGTGGAAGGCGCTCGGGCGCGACGCCCGGGCCGAGATCGCCGCGGAGGCCGAACAGGCGCTCGGCACAATGGAAAACACCGCCGTTTACACCATCCTGGGCCACAAGGGCGATATCATGCTGCTCCATTTTCGCCCTTCCTTCGATGCACTGAAATGCGCCGAACTGCGCCTGGCCCAGCTCCGCCTCGCGGACTACCTCGAGCCCGCCGGCTCGTTTCTCTCCGTGGTCGAACTGGGCCTCTACGATTCCAGCATCAGCCTGTATAAGGACCTCGCGCAGAAAGGCGTCGCGCCGCATTCGCCGGAGTGGAACGCCGCCGTCGAAGAGGTGCTTGCGCGCCAGCGCAAGGCCATGCAGTCGCGCCTCTATCCGCAAATCCCGCCGCAGCGCTATGTCTGTTTCTATCCGATGGACCGCAAGCGCGGCGAGGAGCGCAATTTCTATACCGTCCCGATCGCCGAGCGCGGCCGCATGATGCGCGAGCACGGCCTCGTGGGACGGCGTTACGCGGGCGAGGTGCAGCAGATCATCAGCGGCTCCATGGGCCTGGACGACTGGGAATGGGGCGTGGACCTGTTCGCCGACGATCCGCTGGCGTTCAAAAAGCTGATCTACGAGATGCGCTTCGACGAGGTCAGCGCCGTCTACGCGCTGTTCGGCTCCTTCCGCATCGGTATGCGCATTCCCGCCGCCGCGCTGGGCACGCTGCTCGCGGGCGAACTGCCGCGCTAGTGCGGAATCTTCCCAAGCGGCGAGCGCCGCTGCAGCATCTGGTAAATGTGGTGCGCTTCGTGCCAGATCATGTACTCGATCTGGAAATGCACGTCGTAGTGCGGAAAGTCGGGGTGCGCCCCTGCGCGGTGCCAGTCGCCGGTCGAGAGCGAGTCGAGCAGAGTCGTGAGCTGCTCCCGCTCCGTGCGGAACCCCTCCAGCAGCTCGCAGGCCGTGCTTTTCAGCTTCTCCTCGAACTCCGGATCCCCGTCCGGCTCGTAGCGGCCAATCGGCGGGTCCGAATGCGTCAGCATCGCCTCGATGCGCCCCTCGAAAACTTCCTGCACACGCCATAGGTGGGCCACAAGCTCCTTCAGCGACCACTTGCCGGGAACCGTTCGCCGGGCGAGCACGTCTTCATCCAGTCCGGAAACGAGCCGCGCAACCTCGTTTGCCTGGTCTCGCAGGCGCATGACAAGCCGCTGGTGAGCATGTTGAGTTTCGGCTGCGGTGTGCGTTGCCATATCAGGATTATAGAATTTTGGAAGAGGTAAAGAATGACGCTCAAATCTGCCCTTGCGCTTGCTGCCGCCGGCGTGATCGGTTTCGGCCTGGGAGGCTGGCGCACGAGGACCGTGGAAGCCGCTCGCGACACCGGCAAGGTGTTGATGGCCCTGGACCGCGATTTTGACGACGCCACCGCCAGCCGCGGCCTCGACGGCTGGATGTCTTTCTTCGCCGGCGACGCCGTGATGATGCCCGCCGGCGCCCCCATGCTTGTCGGCGCGGACGCTATCCGCCAGCATATGCGGCAGACATTCCTCACGCCCGGCTTCGCTCTGCGCTGGGAGCCGGTGGACGGCTACGGAACCGACGACCTCGGCTATACCTACGGCGTCTACAAAACGACCGCGCCCGACGCCACGGGCAAGCTGGCCGTTTCCTACGGCAAGTACGTTACGATCTGGCGCAGGGAAGGGAAGGACTGGAAGATCGTGCTCGATTGCGGCAACGCGAGCCCGCCGCCGGAACGGAAGAGCGAATGAGCGAAGAACCAGGCGACGAGCCGGTGCGCATCCCGATCACGGACGTCTTCGACCTCCACAGCGTCCCGCCCCGCGACGTGCGGGACGTGGTGGAGGCGTACCTCGAAGAAGCGCACCGCCTCGGCTTCAAGGCGCTCCGCATCATCCACGGCCGGGGCATCGGCGTCCAGCGCGAGATCGTGCGCTCCGTACTCGCCCGCACGCCCTTCGTCGCCGCTTACGGCGATGCCCCCGCCGAAGCCGGCGGCTGGGGCGCCACCCTCGTCACGCTAAAAAACCGGTGACAGTATACTCATTTCCCAATTTCTCATTCCGCCTCATGGACAGCTTATGATCTTCCAAAAATCCTTCCGCATCTCCACCAAGGGCCGTTGCGACGTCCTCGACATCAGCGGCCGCGTGGGCGCCATCGTCGCCGAAAGCCGGGTGCAGACCGGCACGGTGAACATCTCCGGCCGCGGCTCTACCATCGGCATCACGACCATCGAGTTCGAGCCTGGCGCGGTCGCCGACTTTGCGCGGGCTCTCGACAAGATCGCACCCATGGACCTCGACTACGCCCACAACGCGCGCTGGGGCGACGACAACGGCTACGCCCACCTCCGCAGCGCTCTCATCGGCACGGCGAAGACCTTTCCCGTGCGCGCCGGCGCGCCGCACCTCGGCGCCTGGCAGCAGATCGTCCTCTGCGATTTCGACAGCCGCCCTCGCGAGCGCGAAATTACCGTAACCGTCATCGGCGATTGAGGCCGGGGCGCCGCCGGACTCCGGTCCCGTGTTGCGCGCGCTCTCTCCATGCGTTTCCATAAGACCAGAGGGGGAAGAATGGACTGGATCAACCAGGTTCGTGGAATTCTGGGAAAGTACGTGGACCGGCAGCCGCCAACGCCGCCGGGCGTGCAGCCGGGTGTGGAGCACGAAGCCGATTTTTCTGCCGTCCAGCGCGACTTCGATGAGCTCCTGAAACGCGTGCCGCGCGAATCGCTCGTCACCGCTCTGGCGACCGCGTTTCGCTCCGAGGAGACGCCGCCGTTCGGAAAGATGGTGGCGCACATGTTCAGCCAGTCGAAAGACGAGCAGAAGGCCGGCGTGCTCAACCATCTGCTCGCGATCAATCCGTCTTCGGCTTCCGACGAGCTGCTGCGCTTCCTTTCGAGCCGCAACATCACGCCCGAGGAGGCGCACGCCGTGCAGCCCGGCACGGTCGAGCGCATCGCAAACGAAGCGGCGCGCAAGGATGCCGGAATCGTCGAACACATCGCGTCCTACTACCTCGATCATCCGAACCTGCTGAAGACGCTCGGCGCCGGCCCGCTGGCGAGCGCGATCAGACATCTCGGCGATCAGATGGTCGAGCGGCGCCCGCGCGCTCTCGGGCTATCCTGAATCGAAGGAGCAAATCGAAAACTTGGCCCTGCTCGTGAACGCGCGGGAGCTGGCGAAGGCCTTCGGGTCCGAACCGCTTTTCCGCGGCGTCTCGCTCACAATTTCCGAAGGCGGCCGTTTGGGGATCATCGGCCCGAACGGTTCCGGCAAGACCACGCTGCTCGAGATCCTCGCCGGCCGGCGCGAGCCCGATGCCGGCGAGGTCGCGGTGCGCAAGGGCACGCGCCTCGCCTACGTCGCGCAGGACCCGAAGTTCGAGCCGCGCGACACGCTGCGCAGCGCCATCCGCCGCGCGCTCGAACGCGCAGCGGTCCCCGAAGCCGAGCGCGGCGCCCGCGAAGCCGAAGTGCTCGGCCGCGCCGGCTTCGAGGACTTCGACCAGGATGCCGCCGCGCTCTCCGGCGGATGGTGCAAGCGGCTCGCGATCGCCGAGGCCCTCGTTCAGACGCCTGACATCCTGCTGCTCGACGAACCCACCAACCACCTCGACCTCGCCGGTATCGAGTGGCTCGAAAACCTGCTTCGAGCGGCGCCGTTTGCCTGCGTCGTCGTCAGTCACGACCGCTACTTCCTCGAAAACGTCGCCACCGAAATCGCCGAGCTGAATCGCGCCTACGAGAACGGAATGCTGCGCGTCTCCGGCAATTACAGCACCTTTCTCGAAAAGAAAGCCGAATTCCTCCACGCCCAGGCGAAGCGCCAGGAAGCGCTCGAAAACCGCGTGCGCGCCGAAATCGAATGGCTGCGCCGCGGCCCGAAGGCGCGCACCACGAAAGCCAAGGCTCGCATCGAAAAGGCCAACGAACTCATCGGCGAACTGGCCGCCATGCGCGCGCGCGGCCGCACCGCGGTTACCGGCATCGATTTCACCGCCACGGACCGCAAGACGAAGCGGCTGATCCGTCTGGAAGGCGTCGGCTACGGCTTCGGCGGCCGCATGCTTTACGAAGGCCTCGATTTCACCGTGACCGCCGGCACGCGCGTCGGCCTGGTGGGCGCGAACGGCAGCGGCAAGACCACGCTGCTGCGGCTTCTGCGCGGCGACATCCAGCCGCTCGCAGGCGCCATCGAGCGCGCCGAAGGCCTGCGCGTCGTTTACTTCGACCAGACCCGCAAGCTCGATCCGGACATCACGCTCCGCCGCGCGCTCGCGCCCGGCGCCGACTCGGTCGTCTACCGCGGCCGCGCCATTCACGTCAACTCCTGGGCCGCGCGCTTCCTGTTCTCGAACGAGCAGCTCAACCAGCCGGTCTCGAAGCTTTCCGGCGGCGAGCGCGCCCGCGTTCTCATCGCACGCCTCATGCTCGAGCCCGCCGACGTGCTGCTGCTCGACGAGCCCACCAACGACCTCGACATCCCGACGCTCGAAATTCTCGAGGAGAGCCTGCTCGAGTTCGCCGGCGCGATCGTGATCGTCACGCACGACCGGTACATGCTCGACCGCCTCTCCACCGTGGTGCTCGGGCTCGACGGGCGGGGCGGGGCACGGAGCTTCGCCGATTATCTGCAATGGGAAGAGTGGGTGGAGGAATCGAAGCGGCAACGCGAGAAGCCGGCGCCTGCGGCTCCGCCGGCGCCGCGCAGAACGGCGCCCGCGCGCAAGCTCTCCTACCTCGAAGCGCGCGAGTACGAGGGCATCGAGCAGCGCATCGCCGGCGCCGAGCAGGCGCTCCAGGCGCGGCGCGCTCTGCTCCAGGATCCCGAGGTGCTGCGCGATCCTCGCCGCCTGCAGGACCTCTGGCGCCAGATCGAGGAAGGCCAGCAGGCCGTTGATGCCCTATACGCCCGCTGGGCCGAACTCGAAGAACTGCTCACACCGAAGTAGCCGCTTTACTTCAGCTTGATCATCGCGTCGCTGAGCCCGCGGTGCTGCGCCATCAGCTTCTCGATGTCATTCATCTCGATCGGCACGAACGCGGACAGGTTCTCGATGCCCGTTTCCGTCACCAGCAGCACGTCCTCCAGGCGCATGCCGATGTGCTCGTCGGGAATCGTCATCGCGGGCTCGATCGTGAAGATCTGCCCCGGCTCGAGCGTCGCCGTCGGCCGCCCCACGTCGTGCACCTCCATGCCGATGAAGTGCCCCAGGCTCCGCGGGTTGCTCGTCCGGTAGCGCTCCACGAATCGCGCCGCCGCGTCCTTGATTTTCGGGTCGGTGAACTTGTACGAGGCCATGATCGCGTCCATCTTCGCGACCGCTTCCTTCACGATATCGGCGGGCGCCGCGTGCACCTTGATCGAGCTCATAAGCGCGCGGTAGAGCGCGAGGTAAATGCCGTAGAACTCGCGCTGCCGCGGCGTGAACTTGCCGTTGACCGGAAACACGCGCGTGATGTCGGACACGTAGTACTTGTAATCGGGGCCGTAGTCGATCTGCACCAGATCGCCGTCGGCCAGCCGCGCCGTGTCCTTGTGATAGTGCGTGTACATGGTGTTCGTGCCGGTCCCGATCAGCGCGTAGTAGGCCGCGCCGTACGAGCCGAATTCCTTGTAGACGAAATCGAGGTCGGCCTGGAGCTGGTACTCGTACATGCCGGGCCGGGCGTCGCGCATGGCTTCCATCATGCCGAGCCCTCCGATGCGCGTGGCCTCGCGGATGATCGCGATCTCAAGCGGGCTCTTGGTCACGCGCATGGCGTCGAGGATGGGATCGAGGTCGCGAATTTCCGAGTGCGGCGCCGCTTCCTTCAGCTTCGCGGCGAACGCCTCCTCGCGGGACGGCCGGCCGTCCCACGGATCGCTCTTGTTATTGCGCCACAACGCCGCCGGATCCGTGAATGATGCGCAGCCGAGCACCTCGGCCCGGAACGGCGTGTAAATGACGCGCCCGTCCTTCGCCAGCCCGGCCACCGCCGCCGTGAACTCGCTTCGCGGCAGCACGGCCTCGATGCCCGTCGTTTTCGCCGCCTCCTCGCCCGGGTACAGCCCGGGGCCGACCGCCAGCGTCTCGCTCCGCACGTTGCGCGGATTCAGAAACAGCGTCGAGCGCTTCGTCCTGCCGTCGATGATGAGCACGGCGCGCGGCTCCACCACGCCCGTGAGGTAGAAGAACTGGTTGTTCTGCCGCAGCGGCTGCTCGCCCGGCCGCTCCGTCGTTCCGAGCACGATCGCCGCCGCATCGCCGATCTGCTCCATCACACGCGCGCGCCGCGCCGCATGTTCCGAGGGCGGGAAGATGCCGGTCAGCACCGGCTGCGCGCTCACGGGCATGCACAGGGCGCCGAGCAGCACAAGCGGCAACATCGGATTTCGCATGGGGCTATTATGCCGCTGTCGTGGCGCACTACACTAGAGACGGAAAGGGAGCTTGTGTTCGCGTCCATTCCCGAAGGGCTGTCGGCGGACACTGTGAATGCGATGCTGCGCGGCCCCGCCGGCGCGCTACTGCGCGAGAATCTCGGGGCCTGGGTCGAGCGGATCCTGCCTGTCGATTACCTCGTGCCCGAAGCGTACCGGAAATGGCGTCCGCTGGTCCGCGATGCCATCGTCTTCACCGTCTCGCGTCTCTCCGATGAGCGCCTCGCGCCGAAGATCGTCGAGCAGATCGGCCTTCCGCCCGGCACGCCGCCCGAAACGCGCCTGCTGCGCATGATCTCGAAGGTTCCGGCGCTGCAGAAGCTCGGCCAGACGCTCGCGCGCAACCGCCACCTCGATCCTTCGCTGCGCGGCGCGCTCACGAAACTCGAAAACGGCATCTCCGACGTCACGCCCGGCGAGATCCGCCAGACCATCGCGCGCGAGCTCGGCGCGCGCCTCGGCAAATACGCGGTCGAGCTCGAGTCTTCCATCTTCTCCGAAGCCAGCGTGAGCGCCGTGATGCGGTTCACCTGGGCGAATCCGGTGACGAGCCGCCGCGAGCGCGGAGTTTTCAAGGTCCTCAAGCCTTACGTGCCTTCGCGCTTCCACGAGGACCTGGCCATGCTTCGCGACCTCGCCGCAATGTTCGGTTCGAAAGATTACGGCTTTAACACGCGGGACGTGCCGCGGATGATGGCCGAAATCGCGCGGCTGCTCGAGCGCGAAGTGGATTATGCCCGCGAGCAGGCAATGCTGGCCGAGGCGCGGCGGCTCTATTGGGGTGTGCCCGGCGTCCGCGTGCCGCGCCTCTTCACTCCTTTGTGCAGCCCCGTCGTGACCGCGCTCAGCGAGGAGAGCGGCATGAAGGTCACCGACGCTTTCCGGGACGGCCCGGCGGCGCGCGCGCAGGCCGGCGCGCGTCTGATCGAGGCGCTCATCGCGGTTCCGCTCTTCTCGCCCGAGCCGGGCGCCGCCTTCCACGCCGATCCCCACGCCGGCAACCTGCTCTACGACGAACGCACGCGCGAAATCGTAATCCTCGATTGGGCGCTTGCCGAGCGGCTGACGCGCGAACAGCGGCGCCAGGTGGTGACGATGATGCTTATGCTGATGCTCCGCGACCCGGCCGGCGTTGCGCGCGCTGTCGAACGGCTCTGCCCGGCCCCGCCGGCCTCGATGCGGCAGATGGTTCGCGCGTTTATCTCCCGGCTGCCCGCGAACCGGCTGCCGGGCAGCATGGACGCCGTGCGGATGCTCGATGAACTCGCGTTTGCCGGCGTGCTCTTCCCCGCGCCGCTCCTGATGTTCCGCAAGACGCTGTTCACCCTGGACGGCGTGCTGAACGATATCGCCGGCGATTCCGTGGAAATGGACGCGGTGGCTGCGCGGTACTTCCTGCTCCGCTGGATGGCGACGCTGGGCCTTGCTACCGCCCCCCTCGGCCTCGCGGATCTGCTGGCTCTGGAATGGAGCGCCTTCTGGTACGCGCCGCGCCTCTACGCGCGCGCGCTGGCGGCGTAAACACGCCCCGCCGTCAGTTCTTCACCACCACCACTTCGCCCGGCCGCAGACCATCGGAGACCGCCACCTTCGTCGGCGTGCGCAGCCCGATCTGCAGAATTCGTTTCTCGAGCCCTTTCGCCTGCCTGACGTACGCGACTTCCTGGCCGTTTTCGGAACGCACTCCTTCGGCCGGCACAATCACCGCGTTCTCGGCCATGCCCATGCGGACGTGCGCCCATCCGGAAAGATCCGGGATCAGCCGCGGATCGCGGCCGGTGATCGCCACCTTCACGGGCACGTTGCGAATGTAGAGGTTATCCATCAGGCCTCTGACCGCCATGGCGCCGATGCTGTAGACCTTGCCCGTGAACTTGGCTTCCGGGAAAGCATCGAGGCCGATCGTCGCCACCTGGCCGATCCGGAAGTCCGTCGCGTCCGCCTGGCTGACGTTCGCTTCGAGCTGCATGCTGGTCGGGTCGATGATCTTCATCAGCTCCTGGCCGGCGTTCACCTGCTCGCCTTGAATGATCTGCCGGCTGTCGGAGGCCGTCCGGACCACCCCGAGCACCACCAGACCATCCATGGGCGCCCTCAGCGTATATTTCTCCAGGTCGCTCTGGATGCGGTCGAGACGGATTTGCTGTAGCTGTTTCTGGATCTCAAGCTGTTTCAGCTCGGCGGCATCGGCGGTCTTCTTGAACGCGAGGTCGCCCTGGAGCTGTTTGTAAGCCGCATCGGCCTGTTCGGCGAGCAGCTTGTAGACTTCCTGCTCGACCGAGGTCTTTACCTCGGCGGCCTTCAGATCCATGTTCGCCTTGTCGAGGTCGGCCTTGGCTACTTTCAGGCTCTGCTGGAGCGACGCCCACTCCACCTCCTGCTCGACCTTCTTTTTCTCGGCATTCATATCAGCCTGTTCGAGCTGATCGTTGTAGTCGTCGATCATGTCGCGCACGTTCTGCGGGTCGAGCTCGGCCACGACATCGCCCTTCTTCACCCACGTGCCGCCCGGGACCAGCTTCATCAACTCCATCGTGCGGCCATGGTCGCCGGCGCCGCGGAACCTGGGTACCCGGATGGTGACAAAGTTCCGCGCGGAGGTCTGGCCCGCGATGCGCAACACCCGCTCGAGCGGGCCCGTTGTCACGCGCACCGTGCGCACCATGTCCGTCACGCTGGTGTTCGGCGTGGCCTGATGGGGTTTCAGCAACAGCCACAGCCCCGCGCCGAGCGCCCCGGCCACCACCAACAACGCCGGGATCTTCCACCGCGACGGCCGCTTGGGCTCGGTTGGCGCCGGAACAGGCGTCGGCCGCGGGCTCGGTTGTCCCGGCGGCGGGATCGGTACTGGCGACGGCTGGGTCGAAGCGGACATAGGAATCCTCGATTTTAACTGACGGGCAAGCGTTAAAAAAGGCGATCCGGAGCCCCAAAAAGTTACGAGGTTCGAAAAACTGCCTTGAGTTGCAGTATCTTGTATGAATTGTGTCCGTCTCGGCCGCGGTTCTCAATGAGCCCAAATGGCGCGCGCTGTGGGCCGCCATGTTCGGCTATATGCTTGATGCCATGGACTGGATGCTCTACGCCTTCGCGTTGCAGAGCATCCGGGCGGAGTTCGGACTCTCGAACGCCCAGGCGGGACTGGTGAGTTCCGCAACACTCATCACTTCGGCTGTGGGCGGCTTGATCTTCGGAGTGCTGGCCGACCGCATCGGCCGCCGCCGCGCTCTCATTTACAGCATACTGTTGTATTCGTTAGCATCCGGCGGCACGGCGCTGTCCCACACCCTGCCCCAACTGTTGTTCTGGCGCGCCCTGATTGGACTCGGCCTGGGCGGCGAGTGGGCCACCGGGGCTGTGCTGGTGGCCGAAAGCTGGCCGGCGGCGCAGCGCGGGCGCGCCATCGGGCTGATGCAGTCCGGCTGGGCGATCGGATACATGATCGCGGCGGGCGTATCGGCCCTGATCCTTCCCAATTACGGCTGGCGGCCCCTGTTCGTCGTGGGCGTGCTCCCGGCGCTGCTCGCGCTCGCCATCCAGAGGACCGTCACCGAGCCCAAAATCTGGTCAAAGCGTCCCGAAAAGGGCGAAAAGGGCGGGTTGGGCGCCATCTTCCGCCCGCCGCTGCTGCGCCGCACCATCCTGGCTACCAGCCTGACCACCTCGGTGCTGCTGGGCTACTGGGGGCTGTTCACCTGGCTGCCCGGGTTCCTCTCGGCGCCGGTGAGCGCCGGGGGCGCAGGGCTGAACCTGGTGCGCACCAGCGGGTGGATCATCCCGCTGCAGATCGGCGCGTTTCTGGGCTACGTGACCTTCGGCTGGCTGGCGGACCGCCTCGGGCGGCGTCCGGCTTTCCTGCTGTACATGTTCGGCGCGGCGGTCGTCGCGCCGCTATACGGCGCGCTGCCGCGCTGGGCAGGATCGAGCGCCGAGTCCGCGCTTCTCGCCATCGGCCCGCTTGTCGGCTTCCTCGGCTCGGGCTACTTCAGCCTGTTCGGAGCGATGCTCGCCGAGCTGTACCCGACCGCCGTCCGCGGCGCCGGCCAGGGTTTCGCGTACAACTCGGGCCGCGCGGTGAGCGCAGCGGCCCCGTTCCTGGTCGGGGCCATCGCCGACCGCTCCGGCATCGGCATCGCCCTGGCTTTGAACTCCTGCTTCTTCCTGCTCGGCGCGATCCTCATCTTCACGCTGCCGGAAACGAAAGGAGCGGAACTGGAGTAACGGCGCGCGCCGTTCAGTCCTGCTTCACGCTCAGGTACATCGTCGTGCCCTGGCGATTGACAAGCAGCAGCACCGGCTTGTCGCCCGCCGCGCGAACCGCCTTGGCGAACTCGCTCACGTTCGCGACCGGCTGGCGGTTCACTTCCATGATGACGTCGCCTTTTTCCAAATCGGCGTCGTCGGCCGGGCTGTCGGAGGCCACCTTCGTCACGACGACCCCCTTCGTGGCGCGCGAGACGCCGAGATCGTTGGCAAGCTGCGGCGTCAAGTCGGTCACGCTGATGCCGTCGAGCACCGAGGTGGGGGCGGGAGGCGGGGGCGCCTGCGTCGCGGCGCCGCCGTCATCCTTCGGCATCTCCGTCAGCTTCACGTTCGTGGAAAATTCCTTCCCGTTCCGGAAGACGACAAATTTCACGGTCGTGCCCGGCGGCAGCATGCCGATGTTGATGCGGAACTGCCCCAGGTCCGTGATCGGCTGCCCGTTCATCTCCATGAGAATGTCGCCGCGCTCGATTCCGGCCTTGGACGCGGGACTGCCGTCCTCGACGTTGCCGACGAGCACGCCCCGGTTCCCCTGATCGTTCTTCAGCCCGAACTGGCTCGCCACGACGGAATCGACTTCCTGGGGATAGATGCCCATGTAGGCGCGGATCACCCGGCCATGCGCGATGATCTGGTCCATCACCTGGCGCGCCAGGTTGATCGGGATCGCGAAGCCCACGCCTTCGTTGCCGCCGCCGCCCGACAAGATCGCGGTATTGATACCGATCAGGTTGCCGTTCACGTCCACCAGCGCGCCGCCGGAGTTGCCGGGGTTGATGGGCGCGTCGGTCTGGATAAAGTCCTCATAGGCCTCGATGCCGAGACCGCTGCGGCCCGTGGCGCTGATAATTCCGCTTGTCACCGTCTGGCCCAGCCCGAAGGGATCGCCGACCGCAAGGCAGAAATCTCCGACCTCGATCTTCGACGAATCTCCGAGGCGCATCACGGGCAGGCCCGTGGCGTCGATCTTCACGACGGCAAGGTCCGTGCGCGAGTCCGTTCCCACCACCTTGCCCCGGAATTCACGCTTGTCCGCCAGCGAAACGCGCACGTCGGAGGAGTCCTTGACCACGTGATAGTTCGTCAGAATATAGCCGTTCGCATTCACGATCACGCCGGAGCCCAGGCTGGTTTCCCGCTCCGTGCGCGGCTTGGTCCCCTCGTCTCCGAAAAACTGGCGGAAAAACGGATCCTCGAGAAACGGCGAGCGCCGCTGCGACCTGACGAACCGGGTCGAAGAGATATTGACCACGGAGCCCGCGATGCTGCGCACCACCGGCGCAAACCCGTTCTGGAAGTTTACCGTGGTCCCCACGCTCTGGGGGGCGGAGGCGACCATGACCGGGACGGTGCGAGCCGAGGCCGAGCCGGCAGTCGCCAACCATCCGACAACTCCGCCCACCACGAACGCAAAAATGATGAAGAGAACCGCCGCCTTGCGGCGGATCTGGCTGTTGGCCCCCATATTGCCCCCTTTTAATAAGCATACCGCGCGGGACAACCGGGCAACGGCGAATTCCCGAATAGCCGCCGCGGGCGGGAATATTTCCGCCAAGAATCGGGAAATACTGGCGATCCACCATCCGTGTGCCCTACATTAGAAAATGACGCGATGCACGTAATCCACTTCACTACCCTCGTCTGGATGGGTTCGTTTGTCGCCGGGTTCCTCGGGTCGCTGACCGGCCTCGGCGGCGGAGTCGTAATCGTTCCGCTGCTTACCCTGGGCTTCGGCGTTGACATCCGGTACGCCGTAGGCGCATCGCTGGTTTCGGTGATCGCTACCTCGTCCGGCGCGGCCGCGGCCTACGTGAAGGAAGGCTATTCCAACATCCGGATCGGAATGTTCCTCGAGATCGCCACCAGCATCGGCGCGCTGTTCGGCGCTTTCCTGGCCACCATAGTGAGCACGCAGGCGATCGGCGTCGTGTTCGGGGCGGTGCTGCTTTACTCGGCCTATCAATCCGTGCGAACGATGCGCGAATCTCCCTGCGGCGAAGGCGACCCCCGCGATCCCATCGCCACCCGCCTCAAGATGCACGGCACCTATCCGACGGCCCAGGGGCTGAAGACCTACTGCGTGCAGGCGGTCCCCACGGGATTCGGGTTGATGTTCGGCGCGGGCACCCTTTCGGGATTGCTCGGCATCGGCTCGGGCGCCGTGAAGGTGATCGCCATGGACCAGGCGATGCGCATCCCGTTCAAGGTCTCCACCACGACCAGCAACTTCATGATCGGCGTAACCGCGGCGGCCAGCGCCGGCGTGTATCTGAGCCGCGGCTACATCGATCCCGGCCTCGCCATGCCCGTCATGCTCGGCGTGCTGGCCGGTTCGATGCTGGGCGCGCGTTATCTGATGGTGGCCCGCACGCGCGTGCTGCGGGCCATCTTCGCGGCGGTAATCGCCGCGCTGGCGATCGAGATGATCTACAATAGCCTGGCGATGGGGCGGCCATGAAAGCCGAATCGATGACGCGGGAAAAGCAGCGCTGGAGCGATCAGCGCGTCGAGCAGATCATCGGCAACCTGCTGCGGGCCGGAGTGATCATTGCCGCCGCAATCTGCCTGGCCGGCGGCGTGCTCTACCTGGTGTCCTACGGCCACCAGCCCGTGAACTATCACGCCTTCCGGAGCGAGCCGTCCGACCTGCGTTCGGTGCCCGGCATCTTCGCCGACGCCTTCGCGCTGCACAGCCGCGGACTCATGCAGTTGGGCCTGCTGCTGCTCATCCTGACTCCTGTGGTCCGCGTGGCCTTCTCCATCTTCGCCTTCGCTCTCGAGCACGACCGCATGTACGTCGTGATTACCTCGATCGTGCTCGGGCTGCTGATCTTCAGCCTGATGGGCGGGTAGGGAACTCAGTCCGCTCGAGATGCTTGGTGGGGCAGGCGCTTCCGCCTGCCAGGACGGCATCCCTCCTCCGGCGGCGGAGGCGCGCTCTCTTCGCCGAGGTCGTACTCGCGGATGTACACGAGGCCGATTTTGGTGGGGCAGGCGCTTCCGCCTGCCAGGACGGCATCCTGCTTGAAGCCTTCCGCCTTCCCTTACTCTTCCGGCGGCGGCGGGGGCGCGCTCTCTTCGCCGAGGTCGCCGGTGCGGTTCTCGAACTTGGTGTACTCGCGGATGTACACGAGGCCGATTTTGCCCGTCGGGCCATTGCGCTGCTTGGCCAGCAGCAGCTCGGCCTGGCCGCGCAGGTCCTCGCGCTCGGGCTTGTAGACTTCCTCGCGGAAGATGAACGCGACGACGTCGGCGTCCTGCTCGATGCTGCCGCTTTCGCGAAGGTCGCTGAGCTGCGGGCGATGGTCGCCCTGCCGGACCTCCGGCGCGCGGCTCAACTGCGAGAGCACCAGCATAGGCACCTCGAGCTCCTTCGCGAGCAGCTTCATGCCGCGCGACAGCCCGCTGATTTCCTGGTTGCGGTTTTCGAACCGGCCGCGCCCGTTCATCAACTGCAGGTAGTCCACCACCACCAGACCCAGGCCGTGCTCGGCCTTCAGCCGGCGCAGCTTGGCGTGAATGTCCATGATGTTCGTGCCGGCGGTGTCGTCGATGAACAAAGGCGCCTTCGAGAGCCGCTGCGCCGCCGTCATCAGCCGGTCGCGCTCGTTCTTGTTCAGAAAGCCGGCGCGAAATTTCTGGCCGTCCACGCGGGCCGTGGCGCATAACATGCGCGTGAGCAGCGACTCGCTCGACATTTCGAGCGAAAATATGGCCACCGGCTGCGGATTGTTCGAGGTCGCGACGTGCTGCGCGATGTTGAGCGCGAGCGCCGTCTTGCCCATCGCGGGGCGCGCCGCCAGGATGATCAGCTCGCCGGGATGGAAGCCGCCCGTCATCTCGTCCAGCTTCATGAATCCGGTCCCGATGCCCTTGATGCGCTTGCTCGGGTCCAGGAATGCGTTGATGCCGCCCTGGTAGGAGGCGATGATCTCCTGCGGGCTCGTCAGGCCCCCGTTCGATTTGTAATCGCTGAGCTTCAGCAGCGATTCTTCCGCTCCGGCAAGGATCTCCTCCGGATCCTCGTCGCCGATCAGCGCGCGATCGATCAGCTTCTGCGACGCGAAGATGATGCGCCTGAGCAGCGCCTTGTCGCGGACGATGCGCACGTATCCGTCGACGTTCGAGGTGCGCGGCAGGCCGTCGTCGAGCGAGACCAGATAGCTCAGGCCATCGCACGCTTCGAGCTGGTTGTGCTTCAGCAACTCGTTGGCGACCGTGATCCGGTCAATCTTCTCGCCGCGCTCGTTGAGCTCCATCATGCGGCTGAAGATGCGGCGGTGCTTTTCGAGCGCGAAATCGTCGGCTGTGAGCGCGCCCGCCACCTGCACGAACAACGAATCGTCCATCAGGATCGAGCCGAGGACGAATCGCTCGGCGTCCAGATTGACGGGGAGGCCCTTATCGAGCGCCAGGTCTGTGGTGGCCATGTGATCGGAGAATCTTCATTAAACCGGCATCGCGCGCGCGCGGCAACTCAAAATTTCCCGTTAGCCATGTTCGGCTTAAGCTCTGGAAAAACAGGTGGAAAACCGGCCTCGGGCCGGCTCCTGCAACTCCAAGAGAACAAAGCGCCCGATCCCGGCAGGTCCGATTTTTTCCACAGCGGCAGCCGAACAAAACCCTCCAGACCTGTTTTATCACAGAAACGGCGGAGGTACTGGGGGGAATGTTGAGGTCGGGCGCGTTCGCCTGCCGGAGCGCCGCGCTCTACCCGCGGTCGAGCCGTTGCCGGACGAACTCGACCAGCGCGGGGCTGGTATACTCCGGCGGCTTCACTACGAATGACGGCCTGCTCCCGATCCATCCTTCCGGCAGACCGCTCCACAACGGCTGCGCCACCCGGCTCTCGACGATGACGAACGCCCCGGCGCGGTCCAGGCGCCGGCGCGCGGACTCCTTGAAATCGGGCGCCGAAAAATCCAGCACCATCAGGTAGAGATCCGGCGACAGAAAATCGAACGCGCTGTTCGATTCGACAATCGCGTTCTCGGCGCCCTGAAGCGCGGCGCGAATCCCGGACAGGTCCGGCGCGCGGAGCAGGAAAGACCTGCGCGCTCCCGCCGCCAGGTAGCGCGTGGTATCCGCGCCGGCGCGCTCTTCCATCGCGTGCTCGTGCGGGCTGATCTTAACGGCGGTCCACCCGGCGTCGGCGAGCGCGCGGATGAGCCCCGCGATCACCGACGTTTTGCCCACCTTCCGGCTATGGCCGCCGACGACGATCAGCACCGCGTTCCTTTTCGAGCGCCTCCAGCCGCTTCCGAAACTCGACGAACTCCTTGCGCAGTTTGGGCAGCCGGCTGAGATTGGCAAGCTCTTCCAGATGCTCTTTGAGCGGCCGCGCCGGCGTGCCCCACATCACCTGCCCGGAGCGCACCACCTTCGACGTGAGCACGCCGGAGCCGGAGCCGAGCACGGCGCGCGATTCGATGCGCGCCTTGTCGCCGACGCCGACCTGCCCCCCGATCACCGCGTAATCCTCCACGACGACCCCGCCCGAAAAGCCGGTCTGCGCCGCGACCACCACGTGCCGGCCGAGACGGCAGTTGTGCGCCACGTGGACCATGTTGTCGAGCTTCGTGCCCTCGCCGATCCACGTCACCCCGAGCGCCGCCCGGTCCACGCATGAGTTCGCGCCGATCTCGACGTCGTCGCCGATCACCACGCGGCCGATCTGCGGGAATTTCTCGTAATGGTCGCGCGCCATTACGAATCCGAAGCCGTCGGCGCCGAGCACGCAGCCCGAATGCAGAATAACGCGCGCGCCGACCTCGACGTCGTCGTAGATGCTGACGTTCGCGTATAGCGTCGAGTCCTCCCCGATCGAGACGCGCCGCCCGATCGAGCAGCCTGCGTCGATGCGCGTGCGCGCGCCGATTTTCGCGCCCTCGCCGATGTGCACGTGCGCGCCGATCGAAACATCGCCGGCCAGTATGGCGCCCGGCGCGATCACGGCCGTCGGATGGATTCCCGGCTCGAACGGCGGCGCCGGGTGCAGCCTGGTGATGGCCTGGGCGAACGCGACGCGCGGATCGGCGGCGCGGATCAGCGTGCGGCCGGCGGGATTCGGCAGGTCCGGAGGCACGATGAGACATCCGGCCGACGAGGACTGCGCCTGCGCGGCCGCTTTGCGGTTTCCCACGAACGCGAGGTCGTCGGCGCCGGCGGCGTCCAGCGCCGCGGCGCGCAACACTTCCTTTTCCCCGTCGCCCTCGAACGTCGCTCCCAAACACGCGGCTAATTCCCGAACTCGCAAGCTGCCTCCCGGACGCGCCCGATCGCGCAGGTACTATCATACAAGTTCATGCCCATAGATCCTTCGGCCGTCATCGCGCCCACCGCCAAGATCCACCCGGAGGCCTCGATCGGCCCGCAGGTCGTCATCGGCGACTACTGCGTCATCGAATCCGACGTCGTCATCGGGGCTTTCAGCCGGCTGGAGCCCTACGTCTACGTGAAGCGCTGGACCACCATGGGGGAGCGCAACGAAATCTCGGCCGGCACGGTGCTCGGCACGGACCCGCTCGACAAGGCCTTCCGGGGCGACCGGAGCTACCTGCGCATCGGCAGCGGCAACAAAATCCGCGAGCACTACACAATCTCGCGCGGCACCAGGCCCGAGTCCTCCACCGTAATCGGCGACGGCAACTACATCATGACCTCGGGGCACATCGCGCACAACTGCACCATCGGCAACGAGACGGTCATCTGCAGTTGCGCGCTGGTGGCCGGCTATGTCGAGATCGAGGACCGGGCGTTCATCTCGGGCGGGGTCGCCATCCACCAGTTTTCCAAGGTCGGCAGCCTCGCTATGGTGAGCGGCAACTCGCGCGTGAATATGGACGCGCCCCCGTTCTTCACTTACTGCGGATTCGAATTGCGGCCGGTAGGGCTGAACCGCGTGGGCCTGCGCCGCGCCGGATTCTCGCCGGCGGACATGGCCGCGCTCAAACGCGCGTACCGCATCCTGTACCGTTCGGGGCTCAAACTCGAGGAAGCGCTCGCGCGGATCGAGCGCGAAACGCCGACCCCGCACACGCGCCATCTGGTCGAGTTCATCCGCCGCAGCAAGCGCGGCATCTGCCGCGAGCGCGCGCGCCGCCATTCCCCGGAGCTGCTCGCGCCTGTGTAATTGCGGCCCGCCGCCCGCCCACAGGGCGCCGGCGGCTTGCGGCTACGCCGTCACGTCCTTCGTTTCCGGAGACGATGCAAATCGCGTCAGCCCGGCCGACAACGCCAATTGCGTCAACCCGGCTATGTTATTTACCCCGATTTTCTTCATCATCGTCTTGCGATAGCTGCGGACGGTCTGCAGCCCGAGGTCCAGCATGACCGCGATTTCCTTGCTCGTCTTGCCCTCGGCGACCAGCCGCAGCACCTGAAGTTCGCGCGGCGAAAGCGTATCGAGCACCGGCGGCAGCGCCTTCGATTCCAGGTCGCCGCGCTGGATGCGCGTCTGTACGCGGTCGGCGACATCGGCGCAAAGATAGAACCCGCCTTTGGCCACGGTGCGCAGCGCATCGAGCAGATCGTCGGAGGAGGCGTTCTTCAGCACGAACGCGCGCGCGCCCGAGCGGATCGCGCCCACCACCGAGGTTTCGTCGTCGTACATCGACAGGATGACGACCTTGCACTCCGGGCAGTGGCGCATGATTTCGATCGTCGCCTCGATGCCGTTCAGGCCGGGCAGCCCGATATCCATCAGCACAAGGTCCGGACGCGATTTCTTGCAGAACTGCACGGCCTCGGCCCCGTTCTCGGCCTCGCCGATTACCTTGAACTCGTCTCGACGTTCGAGGATGGACTTGATTCCGTCACGAAAGATCTTGTGATCGTCCACCAGCAGAATTTGGTAAGCCATACAGCCTCGCACAGTGCACTGCTAAATCGCTTCAACCCCGACCTATCGACTATCAAACTGCGGTCGAATCGCCCGATAATTCCGGCGTTCTGAAAATTGCACGTACAATTGTACCCTTTTCGGGCGCGCTCGTAACCGAAAAAAGAAGGCCGCCGCGTGCCGCATGGTACCGCATGATGTGCAGTCCCAGGCCTTTCTCGTCGGTTTTTTCCGGAATGAAACCCCGGCCGTTGTCGCGAACCTCCAGCGCGACGCTCTGGCGCGAGGGCCTCACGAAGACCTCGATCTGGGTGGGAGCGGCATGCCCGACGGCGTTGTCCAGCGCCTGCTCGCAGATCTTGTACATCGCCGTGGCCGGCTTCAGCGGCACGCGCGCCGCGGGATCGAACAGCAACCGCAGCGTGCCGCGGAAATCTTTCCGGTAGCGGCCCACCAGCCGGTCCAGCGCGAACTGCAGGCCCGCCCGTTCCACGATCGCCGGGTTCAGCTCGTAGCTCAGGTCCCGCACCTGCACCACCGCCGTTTCCAGAATCTTCTGAATTTCTCCGATCCGTTTCCTGCCGGCCTCGATGTTCTCCTGGATATCCATCCGCAGCAAATCGAGCTGGAGTCCGATGGCGCTGAGCACCTGGCCGACTTCGTCGTGCAGCAACCGCGACGCGCGCGCGCCTTCCTGTTCTCTGGCCGTCATCATGCTCACCAGCAGGCTCGTCAGCACGCGTTCCTGATCTGTCGCAAAAGCCATATGTGCGGCCGCCGTTATGCAGCCCCGAAACTCGAAGATCATAGCATACCAGCGAGGGATTTTCGGCATACTGAAGGTTTTGTAATAATTGCCTCCAGGGGATCTATTTTGTTGCGGTATTCAAATTAAGATCTCTTTACTGGCGCTGTTGGGCGGCGCCGCAGGGGAGACGAACATGCCTGATCAGATCGCGCGTGTGGACTATTACATCGGCGCCATCCCGAACAAAGCCGGCGAGGGCGCCCGTGTGTTGAAGGCGTTCCGGGAAGCCGGTCTGAACCTGACCGGCTTTTTCGGCTACAAGAAATCGGCCCGGCTTTCGGAGATCGTCATTGTCGTCGATGAGAAGACGAAACCGGCCCCCGTGGCGAGGAAGGTGGGGGTGGTCCTGGAGAAGGGGAAGGGCTTCCTGATCGAAGGCGACGACCGGCCGGGCGCCCTGGCGGAGTATGCCGAGAAACTGGCGGGGGCCGGGATTAACATCAATTCACTCCACGGCTTGTGCGCCGGCGCCGGCCGCTTCGGCGCGCTGCTGACAGTGGACGCGGCCGATATGCGCAAAGCCGGCAAGCTGCTGGGGGTGTAAGGGGCGGCCTTACCCCAGCAACCGCGCCGCGTCTTTCGCGAAGTAAGTAATGGTGATCTCCGCTCCGGCCCGGCGGATTGAGGTCAGGGTTTCCAGCATCGCCCGCTGGCAATCGATCCAGCCGTTGCGGGCGGCCGCGATAATCATGCTGAACTCGCCGCTCACCTGGTAAGCGGCCACGGGGAGCGCCCAGCGGTCGCGCGCCTGGCGGATCAGATCCAGGTACGGCAGCGCCGGCTTGACCATGACGATGTCGGCGCCTTCCTCGACGTCAAGCTCGATCTCCCGCATCGCCTCGCGGCCGTTCGCCGGGTCCATCTGATAGCTGCGCCGGTCGCCGAACTGCGGCGCCGATTCGGCCGCCTCGCGGAACGGCCCGTAGAACACCGAGGCGAACTTGGCCGCGTAGGACATGATCGGCGTGTTGTGGAAGCCGTGCATGTCGAGCGTCTGGCGGATCGCGGCGACGCGCCCGTCCATCATATCCGAGGGCGCGACGATGTCGGCGCCGGCGCGGGCGTGCGAGAGCGCCGAGGCGGCCAGCCATTCGAGCGTGGCGTCGTTGTCCACGTCGCCGTCGACGATCTTGCCGCAGTGGCCGTGGCTGGTGTATTCGCAGTTGCAGACGTCGGTAATGACCGTGAGCCCGGGCACCTCGCGCTTAATCGCGCGGATGGCGGTCTGCACGATGCCGTCGTCGGCGTAGGCGCCCGACGCCATCTCGTCCTTGGTCTCGGGGATACCGAACAGCAGCACGCCGCCGAGCCCGAGCGACTTCACTTCCTCGCACTCTTTCACGGCGAGGTCCACCGATGTCTGCGCGTGGCCCGGCATCGACGAGATCTCGCGGCGCACCCCTTCGCCGGGGCAGACGAACAGCGGCAGGATGAACTGGGCCGGATCGAGCCGGGTTTCCCGGACCAGGCTGCGCAGCGGCTCCGTGGCGCGCAGCCTTCTCATGCGTTGGACTGGAAAGGACATACTAAAGGAGATTCTACCGCGCGGGCATAATCGGGTCCCGCGCGCCTAAGGAAAATCCCGCCACGCGCCGATTATTTCCTCGTGAAATCGTCACGTCCAATCCGGTTGACATGCGCCGGCATCGCGCTGATGCTGTTGCGGCCGGGCCTGGCGCCCCCCTGCCGGGCGGCCGTCCCGGCGGTGCTGACGCGCATTGCCGAGTTGAAACAGCTCAGTCCCGAAGAAGCTCGCAAGAGACATCCCGTTCGCCTGCGCGCCGTTGTCACGTATTCCGACTCCGTGATGGCGGAGTTTTTCCTTCAGGACGAGACGGATGGAATGTGGATCGTTGCGCCGCGCGGAGCGGTCAAGCCGTCCGCCGGGCAGCTCATCCTCCTCGAGGGCGCCAGCGGGCATTCGGGGACTTGTCCGTTGGTTCTCTCCCCTCATTGGACCGTGATTGGAAAGGCCCCGATGCCTCCGCCGCACCGGCCTACGTATGAACAAATGGCCTCGACGGAAGAGGACGGGCACTGGGTGGAGATCGAAGGCCTGGTGCGCGCCGCCTGGCGTCTGCCGCCCGAACGCAATGACGGACGCCTGCGCCTCGCGGTGGCCCTTCCGGACGCGCGCGTGCTGGTCGAGATTCCCGGCGTGGAAACGATCCCGAACGGGCTCGTGGGTTCGACCATCCGCGTGCGCGGAGTCTCGGCCGCCATCCTCAACCGAAAGAACCAGATCTTCGCCGTCGTGATCCGTGTTCCGTCGCTCGCTCATCTGCGGGTGATCCGCTCCGCGGCGCCCGATCCCTTCGCGATTCCCGTGCGCACCATCGCCACCGTCCAGCGGCTCACGTATCAGAGGGCCTCGATACGGCGCGAACGCGTGCAGGGCGTCGTCACGGCATTCCTGCCGGGACCCGTTTTCTATATCTCGGATTCGACGGGCAGCCTTTACATCGAGAGCCGGGGCGGCCAGCCGCCGCTGAAACCGGGTGATCGCGTGGACCTGGTGGGGTTTCCCGGCACGGTGGACTCCCGGCCCGCGCTCCAGGAAGCCATCTGGCGCGTTACATCGGCCGGACCGGACCCCACGCCGGCGCCGATCACCGCCGAGCAGGCTCTCCAGGGCCAATACGACTCCGCCCTGGTAAGCCTTCGGGGACAGCTCGCCGGCGTTTCCATGCTGCCCGCAGAGAAGGTGCTGATCCTGCGGGACGGCAATGTAATGTTCGCCGCCTCGCTGCGCGGGACCGGCGGCACGGGCGAACGGCTGCTCGATCTGCGCGAGGGCAGCGAAATCCGGGTCACCGGCATCTGCCTCGTCGAAACCAGCCTGGCCGGCACGCCCCGGGCTTTCAAAGTGCAGCTCCGCTCCGAGTCGGACGTCGCCGTGATCAAGGCGGCGCCGTGGATGACTACGAGCCGCGCCGTGGCGCTGCTCGGTCTGCTGGCCCTCGCGATTCTTGCCGTGCTCGGGTGGGTGGCCATCCTTCGCCGCCGCGTGGAGAGCCAGACCGAGATCATCCGCACGACGCTCGAATCGGCGGCGGACGGCATTCTGGTGGTCGATTCCGACGGCAATCCCATCATCTTCAACCGGAAGTTTGCCGAGATCTGGCAGCTTCCGCCGGAGCTGCGCGCGTGCCATGATGCGCGCCCGCTGCTCCTCCACGCGGCGGAACAACTGAAAGACGCGAACGATTTCGTCGCCCGGTCGAGAATGGCGGATTCGGATCCGGACGCGTGCCTGGACGACGTGCTCGAATTCAAGGACGGCAGGATCTTCGAAAGGCACTCGGAGCCGCGGCGAATTGCGGGCCGGACCGTGGGCCGCGTCTGGAGCTTCCACGACGTGACCGACCGCCGGCGGGCGGAAGCGGCGATGAGCGCGCACACGCGGCAGCAGGCGGCCATCGCGGAGCTGGGCCGGTTCGCGCTCGCGCAGACCCCGCTGGAGGCCGTAATGGACAAGGCGGCGGGAATCGTTGCGGAAACGCTGGACGTGGAATTCTGCGCGGTGCTCGAGCTCGAACGCGACGACAGCAGCCTGCGCGTCGTCGCCGGGGCGGGCTGGGACGAGACGGTGATCGGCAAGCGCATGGTGCCCCGCCAGGGAACTCAGGCGGGGTACACGCTCGATGCCGCCGAGCCGGTCGCCGTCGAGGACTTCGATGCCAGCGGGTTCCAGGCGGCGCCTTGGCTGACCGGGGCCGGCATTCTCAGCGGGGCCTCGGTGTCGATCTCCAGCCAGGGCCGGCCGTACGGCGTTCTGGCGGTCCACGCAAAGCGGCGGCGGACATTCGTTCAGGACGAGCTGCATTTCCTGCAGGCCGCCGGCTGCGTTCTTGCCGCGGCCATCGAGCGGCGCCGGACCGAAGCGGAGTTGCGCAAGGCCAAGGAAGCCGCCGAATCCGCCAGCCGCGCCAAGAGCGATTTCCTCGCCAACATGAGCCACGAGATCCGGACGCCGATGAACGGCATTCTCGGCATGACGAAACTGGTGCTCGACACGCCTCTCACCGCCGAGCAGCGGGAATCGCTCTCGCTCGTGAAAACGTCGGCCGATTCGCTGCTGCGGATCATCAACGATATTCTGGATTTCTCGAAAATCGAGGCCGGAAAACTGGACCTGGAGGAAACCGACTTCCACCTGCATGAGCTGGTGGAGGAAACCGTGCGTGCTTTTGCGCTGCGGGCGGACCAGAAGGGCCTGAAGCTCGAAAGCGTCCTCTCGGCGGAGGTGCCCTCGGTGGTGCGCGGCGATCCGAACCGCCTCCGGCAAGTGCTGAACAACCTGCTGGGTAACGCCATCAAGTTCACCGAGCGCGGCGAAGTGAGGCTCAATGTTGACCGGCCCGACGTGGCCGGCGATTGGCTGCACTTTGTCGTCAGCGACACCGGGATCGGAGTGCCCCCGGACAAACAGCAGGCGATTTTCGATCCCTTCTCGCAGGCCGACAGCTCGATGACGCGGAAATACGGGGGCACCGGCCTCGGATTGACCGTCTCCTCGCGGCTGGTAACGATGATGGGCGGACGGATCTGGGTCGAAAGCGAGCCAGGGGCCGGAAGCCGGTTCCATTTCACCGTCCGGATGAGTCCCGCGGATTCGAGCGGGCTGCCGGCCCTGGCCGCCGCGCTTGCGCCGGCGCCCGCCGAGGGAGCCCCAGGCTGCTGCCGGCGGATTCTGCTGGTCGAGGACAACGCGATCAACCGGCTGCTCGCGGTGCGGCTTCTCGAAAAACGCGGTCATTCCGTCGCGACGGCAGGCAACGGGCGCGAGGCGCTCGCCGCGCTCGACCGGGAATGCTTCGATCTCGTGCTCATGGACGTGCAGATGCCCGAGATGAACGGCTTCGAGGCGACCGCCGCCATCCGCGAACGCGAGCGTGCGGCCGGCACGCATCTGCCCATCATCGCGATGACCGCGCACGCGATGAAAGGCGACGAGGAGCGCTGCATTGCCGCGGGCATGGACGGCTACATCGCCAAGCCGATTCGCGCCGAGGCGCTGTACCGGATTATCGAAACCGAACTCGCCGGATCGAACCAGATCGCGCAGGCCGCGCTACCATGAGATGCGATGACTCGCGCAAGACGATCCGGCACTTCCGCCGCCAGACGATATCTGATCGAAGGCCGGGTGCAGGGGGTGGGCTTCCGCTACTTCGTCGAGCGGATCGCGACCGACCTCGGTATCACGGGATACACGCGGAACCTGGAAGACGGCCGCGTGGAGGTCTACGCGGTGGGGAATCCCGAGAAGCTCGCCGAGCTGGCCGGCTATCTCTGGAAAGGGCCGCGTATGGCCGATGTCCGCCGTGTCGAGGAGGCCGAAGCGCCCGTCCAGGACTACACCGATTTCCGCATCGAATACTTCGGCGAATAAGGCAGCGTCCGAACCTTGAGGACAGGCTGGCGGGGCTGGGACGCCCTCGCCCGTGGCCGGCCGGGAGCCGGCCTGCTCGCCTCGCGCGAAGAGCCGGGCCAGGGGCTCCGGCGCAAGCCGGGTCCTGCTCGCGGCGATGCTCAACCCGCTGCACCGGGTTCGAGCAGCGCCACGGGGAATCGCGCGAACACATCCGCCGCGCGCAGCGCGCCTTTGGCATTCGCGGCCAGCCCCTCGTTCGTGAACACGTTTGTCCACCGGCGGGGCGCCTCGGCGGGCAGCTTTAAGACGGCGTCGCCCCACACCCGCGGCGGAAGCAGCGCGCCGCGCGCCCGCGCGTGCGAGGCCATAAACCGCGGCGCCGCCGCCACGGCCCACTCGCCCCGCAAGCGCCGCGCGAAGGCGCAAATATGCTCGCCCGCCTCGATCGGAAGGTACTCGCCGTCGAGAAACAGCGCCGCGTGCGCGCGCCGGAACGTCAGCGCCTTGTAAGTGAGATACAGCTTGATCCGGCCGTCCTGCCACTTGGCCGCGAGCTCCCCCAGCAGCTTGGGTAAGGCCTGCCCCTCGCGGCGTTTCAGTTCGTCGAGCATCGCAACCCGGGCGGCGAAATCCACGGGGCGGCGGTTGTCCGGATCCACGAGGCTGAAATCCCACAGCTCGGTGCCCTGGTAGAAATCCGGCACGCCGGGCGAGGCGATCTTCAGCAGCGCCTGCGCGAGCGAGTTCACGGCTCCGGCCGCGGCGATGCGCTTCTCGAAGGCGGTGAAATCCTTAAGAAACGCGTTCGCCTCGGATTGTTCCAGAATGGCGTCAATGAACGCGAGCACTCCCTCCTCATACGCATCGTTCGGGGCGAGCCAGCTCGTGTGGACCTTGGCCTCGCGGACCGCCTTCTGCATGTAGTTCTTCACGCGGTCGGCCAGCCCCGCCATATCGCCGCCGCACAGGGGCCACACGCCCACCAGGGTCTGATAGAGCAGGATCTCGTCATTGGGATCCGGCGCGGCGAGGTCGCCGGCGGCGCGTTTTTTGGGCGCGTTCCAGGCTCTCCAGCGGGCCAGGCGCCGCGCCCACTGGCCGGGAATTTCCGAGAGCACATTGATGCGCGCCCGCACGTCCTCGCTCCGCTTGGTGTCGTGCGTCGAGGTCGCATTGAGAGTCCGCGGCCAGCGCTCCAGCCGGGCGCGGTTCCGCTCGTGAAATTCACCGATCGTCAGCGGCGCGTCCGCGGCGTCCGGGTCGCTGCCCACCTCGTTCTGCGACACCAGGCGGTTGTAGACGTAGCAGGCGGTGTCTTCAAACCCCTTCGCCGCGACGGGCCCGGTGAACTGCTGCCAGCTCATGACGAAGTCGAGCCACGCGCCGCGGTCCTCGACATAATAAGGCACATCGAGCAGCAGCACCCGCCGCAGGAAGCCGTACACCTCGGGGCTTGCGCCGCCGGCGCGCTCCGTTTCCGCCAGCGCCCGCTCCAGGTACGCCCGGTCCCGGGGCGACACCTCGAAGCTCCGCATGTACGTGCGGTACACGGGCATTCGCGCCGTGACCTCCACCAGCGCGCTGGTCATCTCCGCCAGCGGCAGGTCGCGCGCCAGCCGGTCCTCGGCGGCCAGCCGGCCCAGGTGGTACGAGAGGGCGCGCACCTCACCGGCAAACAATTGTTCCATGACTTGTTTTTTTCGCGTGTAGCGCACGTCCGTGAAACCCGCCCGCAAGCCTGTAAATTTCGTATACAGCTCACCCAGCTTGCTCAAACCGCCGCGGTCCACGAACAGGTTGTTCAGGTAATTCAGAAAATCGTAGCCCGTCGTCCCCGCGGTGGGCCAGTCGCGCGGCAGCTCCTCGTCGCTGGCGAGTATCTTCTCGACGATCGCGTACGCGCCGCCGTCCTTCAACCTGCCTTGCAGGCGCGACAGGTAGCCGAAAGGATCCCACAAGCCGTCGATATGATCGACGCGCAAGCCCGTGACGAGGCCGGTCTTGATGATGTGAACGAGCTCCGGATGCCGCGAATCGAAGACCTCCGGATCTTCCACACGGACGCCGATGAGGTCCGTAATGTCGAAAAACCGGCGGTAATTCAGGTCTTCGAAAGCCATGCGCCAGTATGCCACCCGGTAGTTCTGCTCGGAGAGAATGCGGTCCATCAGATCGAAGCTGCCGGGCTCGCCCTTGGCGCCGCTGATAGCGATCAGGCAATCGTCGAGCGCCTCCTTGAGCGAGGCGTCGCTGCTGTGCAGTTCCCACAGTTCCCGTTTCAGCTCCTCCTTGCGGCGGTGCCGTTCGGCCATCGCGGCCGGATCGGTGGCCGAAACCGGCAGAGCGTCGATCTCCTTCAGCAGCCGGTCGAAGGCGCGTGCCGCGGCCGGAGCGAGCAGGTCGCGCGGGCACTGTTCGAGAACCAGCCGGTACGACTTCGGGTCGAGCGGCAGCCGGTGATCGAAATACCGGACGAAGAAGCCGTTCTCGTCGAGCTTCAGCGAAAATTCCCGGTTCTCGAGCACATGGCCGTAGAGGTCGCCCAGAATCGGCAGCACGATGCGCGCGCGGCCGGCCGTCTTGACGCAGCGGCGGTCCCAGTCGATCGCGAAATGGTTCGCGTAGATCGAGCTGCGGCCGTTCTCGAGCACGTCCATCCACCACGGATTTTCCGGGCTGGCCGCCATGTGATTCGGGACGATGTCGAGCAGCATCCCCATGCCGTAGGCCTGCAGCTTCCGCGCCAGCTCCTCGAATTCCTCCTCGGTGCCGAGCTCGGAATTGATGCGCAGCGGGTTCGCCACGTCGTAGGCGTGCGGGCTGCCGCGGCGCGCCTTGAACCGCGGCGACGAGTACAGGTCGGTGATGCCGAGGTCGTTCAGGTACGGCACCAGGTCGCGGCCGTCCACGTAGCGGAACGCAAGGCTGAACTGAATACGGTATGTCGAGACCGGAATCCGCATACCTACTCGACGCGCACGCGCAACTGATCGCCCAGATCCCGGAACAGCTCGACCCACGCCAGCGCTTCTTCGTCGCCCGCCTGCGCGATCCTGCGGACTTCGGGATAGACCGTGAGCATCAGGTTGTAGAACATGTTCTGAACGCGCCAGAGCGTGATTTCGAACGGCAGCGAGCGGGCCGTGGCGGCGGCCTTATCCAGGGCGTCCAGCAGCGCGGGGTTCCTCGGGTCGGCCGCGAAGCGCTCGGCCATGCGCTCGAGCGTGCGCCGGAAGGCGAACTCCAGCGTCGGCGCGTCGAACGGCACGCGCGCGATCTGCGCCTCGTCGACGAGCGCGGCGATGCGGCCGAGGTCCAGCTCTTCCTGCTCGAACGCGATCCGCAGGTCGGTGTTCAGCGTGACCTCCGCGGCCATCTCGAGCCGCTTGGGCGCGGGCATGCCGACGCCCGCCAGAAACCGCATCAGCGAAACGTGGTTCTGATAAATCTGACGGTAGGCGGCCTGCGCGTCCACCAGCTCCGATTCCAGAATCTGCCGCAGGATCCGCCGCTGCTCGTCCCGGAACAGCAGCCGCAGCGAGTAAGTGCCCGGGTGGAATTCCCGGTCCACCACGCGGATCAGCTCGGCGAAATCGCCCTGCCGGAAGACGTTCATCACGCGGCGGGCCGTCTCTTCATAGCCCGGCTCGTCGAGGAATTCCCGGATCCCGCCGCTCACGTTGTGATCGCCCAGGTGCGCCACGCCGAAGGTCACCTCTTCGGAGTCCTGCGTGACGTTCGAGGTGATCACAGCGCGGCCGAGCGCGAGCCTGGCTTTTCCGGCCGTGAGCAGGCGGTAGTCGCGGCACTCCACCGAATACGAATAGATGCGGCCTCCGCTCTGCCAGCCCGAATCGAAGATCGAGCTGACCGCGAAGTGCACGCCCACCTTGTGCAGATCCACCACCGCCGGCCGCACGAACTTTTCGTAAATGACGCGGCCGTTCTTGTGCTCGGCTATGTTGCTCCTGGCGCGCTCGAGCCGATCGAGGAAGCAGGATTCCAGTTCGGGGCCGCCGAGCTCTTTGGCGAGCTGGATGACGCGCCCGGCGTACTGGATCACCTGCACGGTTTCTATGCCCGAGAGCTCATCGAAAAACCAGCCGCAGCTCGTGAACATCAGCATCGCGTGGCGCTGGATCTCGAGCAGCTTCGAGGCGGCGATGGTTTCCTCCCGGTTCAGCGCGCGCCGCGCATGGCGCGCGAAAAACCGCTCGCGGTTCTCGGGAGAGCGGTCCAGGATGACGTCGATATAGTCGTCGCGAGCCTCCCACGGGTCCCGCAGCAACTCGCCGCTGCGCTCCTCGAAGAAGGTTGCGATTTCGTCCCGCAGCCAGTCGAGCGCCTCGCGCAGCGGTTCCCGCCAGTTCTGAGTCCAGCCGGGATAGCCGCCCGTGTTGCAGCCGCAGTTGCTGCGCCAGCGCTCCACGCCATGCGCGCAGCTCCAGGAGGTGTTTTCGTAGATCTGTACCTCGTGGGTGGGCGGGAATTTTTCCAGGAATTCGCCGTAGTTGGTCAGCCGCGCGAGGCCATGCCGCTCGATGTATTCGAGCGCATAGGAAAGCGCCATTTCGCCATGGCGGTGATGGTGGCCGTAAGTCTCGCCGTCCGTGGCGATATGCGCAAGCTGCGGCCGCGCACGGGAATCCGAGAGCGTCCCCAGCAGCCGGCCGGCGAAGTGCTCGCCGCGATCGAGCAGCCGCTCGAAGGCGACGGCGCGCGACACCGGCCCGTCGTAGAAGAACACGGCGATGCGCGCCCGCGACGGCAGGCGCACCTTGTAGGCCATCGTCGGATCGATCTTCCCGCCGGAGACGTCTTCCCAGGTGTGCCGGCGCTGGCGCACCCGGCGCGCCTGGTAGGGCGAGAGAATCGTGAACAGGATGCCGTGAGCGGCCAGGATTTCGAGCGTCTCCGTGTCTACCGCCGTTTCCGGCAGCCACATGCCTTCGGGACGCCGGCCGAAGCGGTGCTCGAAATCGCGAATGCCCCAGCGCACCTGCGTGACCTTGTCCCGCCTGTTCGCCAGCGGCATGATCATGTGGTTGTAGGCCTGGGCGATCGCCGAGCCGTGGCCCGAGAACTTTGCCGCGCTCGCGCGATCCGCGTCGAGCACGAGCTGGTAAGTTTCGGGCGAGTTCTGCTGCATCCACGCGAGCAGCGTCGGGCCGAAGTTATAGCTGATGCTCGCGTAGTTGTTCACGATGCGCGCTATGTATGCGCGCTCGTCCAGAATCCGCGAAGCCGAATTCGGCGCATAGCACTCGGCGTCGATGCGAAAGTTCCAGTCGTGATACGGATACGCCGAATCCTGCAGCTCGATCGCTTCCAGCCACGGGTTCTCGCGCGGCGGCTGATAGAAGTGCCCGTGAATGCAGACGTAGCGGTCCAATCAGGCCTCCGGGGCGAGCCTCTCCGGCGCGGGCGCCTTCGAGCCGGGCGCCTCGGCTTCCCGCGAGAACAGCGCGAACGACGCGGGCGCGAGCCAGAAGTGCGCCTCGGATTCCTCCACCAGCCCGGGAACGCGCCCGCCCTTGCCGCCCCATTCCGCATCCGCCGAATACAGCAGCTTGCGCCAGCACCCCGCGGGCGCGGCGGCCTGAGTTTCGGCATCTCCAAAGTGGAAAACCGCCAGCGCTTCGTCGCCCATGTTCCAGCGGCGAAGCCACAACAGGCCGCTGTTGTCGCAGGCAATCGCTTCGAGATTCGATTTGCTGAGCAGCCCGAGCGCGGGGGCGCTTCGGCGCAGCCTGATCAGCTTCGCGTAGAACCGTCTCAGCAGCCTGTGCCAGCCGTGGCCGGCGAGCGCGTGATTCAGCTTCGACCTGAGGAACGTCTCTTCGCTCTCCGGATCCGGCGGCTCGCTCTTCCAGGCGAAGCCCGCGAACTCCTCGCGCCGGCCCTTCCGCACCGCTTCGATCAGGGCGGGGTCCGTGTGGCTGACGAAATAGAGGAACGGCGCCGTTTCCCCGTACTCCTCGCCCATGAAGAGCATGGGAATGTACGGCGAGAGCAGCACCAGCCCCGCGGCGAGCTTCAGTTTCTCGAACGGCGCCAGCGTGCTCAGCCGCTCGCCGAGCATGCGGTTGCCGACCTGATCGTGGTTCTGCGCGAACACGACGAACTGCGACGCGCACACGCGTTCCGTCGTGCTGCCGTGCGTGCGGCCCCGGAAGCCGGAGTACTGTCCGGTATAGACGAACGCATCCCGCATCGCCTTGCCGATCGCCGACACCGGGCCGAAGTCCTGGTAATAACCGCTCGTCTCCCCGGTGAGCTGCGCGTGCACGGCGTGATGGAAATCGTCCCCCCACTGCGCATCGAAACCGTATCCGTTTTCCCGCGCCGGCAGGACCAGCCGGACGTCGTTCAAATCGCTCTCGCCGATCGTGTACGTTCTCCGGCCGAGCCGCCGCCCCGCATCCCGCACCGCATCCGCAAGCTGCCGCAGGAACGGATTGGCCGATTGATCGAAGATGGCGTGAACGGCGTCCACGCGGATCCCGTCGAAATGGAAATCCACGACCCACTGGAGCGCGTTTTCGACGAAATAGCGGCGCGCCTCGTCGCTGCCCGGCCCGTCGAAGTTGACCGCCTCGCCCCACGGCGTCCTGTGCCGGTCCGTGAAATACGGGCCGAACTCGCGGAGGTAATTGCCTTCCGGGCCGAGATGGTTGTACACCACATCGAGAATCGCCGCCAGGCCGCGCGCGTGGCAGGCATCCACCAGCCGCTTCAGCCCCGCGGCGCCGCCGTAAGTGTTCTGCACCGCGAACGGGAACACGCCGTCGTAGCCCCAGTTCCTCGCGCCCGGAAACTGAGCCACCGGCATGATCTCGATCGCGGTCACGCCGAGTTCGCTCAGATCGTCCAGCCGCCCGATAGCCGCGTCGAAGGTCCCTTCGGGCGTGAAGGTCCCGATGTGGATTTCGTAGATCAGGAGCTCTTCAGGCGGCAGACCGCGCCAGCCCTCGTCGGTCCAGGAAAACTCATCGTCGATGACCTCCGATGGCCCGTGCACGTCGCCGGCCTGGCGGCGCGAGGCCGGATCCGGCCGGTCCGGGCCGCCGTCCAGCCGGTAGAAATACCGGCAACCGGGCTTGACGCCCGGAACGACGGCGTAGTGATATCCACCGCCGCCGGCTTCCATTCGCACTACATGCTCCGAGGGCTCCAGCAGGCGTAAGTCAACCCTGGCGGCGCGGGGAGCCCAAACGCAGAATTCCGAGCTGTTTCCGAGATAGGTGGCCCCCAGGCGCACTCGCCGTCTCCGATCAGGAATATCGCTACTCCTTCCCGTTGCTATTATTAAATTACTTCAATTCTCGCGCGCTTGCCCGGAACCAATCCTTTGCGGTCACCTTATGCGGGATAGCCATCAGGAACCCGAAGAAGAACGCGGCCATAAGAGGCCCGCGCTCACGGCGCCGAGGAGCAGCAGGCCGGCGCGCGATCCGCCGCGAGGGAAGCGACGAACTTAAGCGCTCGACGGCCGCCCTGGCGGTAATCCAGGCCTGCCCCGACGCGGAACAGGGTGTGCTTATGCGTGGATGCCTTGAGCTCGGGCCGGACGCCGGCGCGCTCCGCCGCCATGCATCAGGAAAGATGGGCGGGGAGACCGGGCGCTCAGCCCAGGATTTCCGTCTCGATCACGCCTTTGCCCCACACGGTCTGGCGGCCCACGCCGATCCATTTCCCGGCGCGGAGATAAGGCAGGAACTCGCCGATCGCGCCCTCGTAGCGCGCCTTGCCGACAAAGCCGCCCAGCGGATGCCGCTCGCCGGTCCGGGCCGACTTCCGCTCGGCTTCGCTGAACTCGAGCTTCAGCGACGCGAGTTTGACGGCGGCGGCACGCTCGCCGAGCGCGGTGAAATCGATCTCGAGCGGGCCCGGGCCGTACAGCGCGCGCAGGGTCGAGAGCCGGTCGCGAATCCGTCCGAACAGGACCGAAAATTCGGGCCGCGTCGCAAGCAGTTCGCCGTGCTTCAATTCGGTCGGCGTGGTGAAGTGCACGACTACGTTCGACGCGCTCTCCCCTCCCGGGGAAAGGTCGAGGACGATCGGCGGCTGCAATTGCGCGGGCAGGAAGGTGCGGCCGTCGTAGACGGCGACTGCCGGCTTGCCGTTCGCGTCGAGCTGATCGACCCGCGTCAGCGCCGCGCGGCCGCGGCTCGGGCCGATGCCCTGTTTGACCACCTCCGCGAACGCCAGCACGAAATACACGATCGCCGGATCCTTCAGATCGAAAAGGTGAACGTCGAAGTAGAACGATTTGCCGGGTGCGATCTTGGTTCCGTCCAGGTGCGCGGCGCGGAATACGAACGGCCGCGGCCAGTCCTTCAGGCCGCTCGGCCCTTCAAACTGCGCCGCCGGCTCGAAGATGCGCGCGTAGGGACAATCGCCGCGCTCCTTGCACGCCTTTCTGTCGTGGCATTCCGGAATGCAGACAAGCTGCCGGAAAATCGTGCCGAACGCGCCGCGGACGATGTTGCCGGACTTACCCGGCGGGAAAAAGATGGAATCGCGAGCCTGGAAATGCAAACGGAAGGCGAGCAACTCGAATTTCAAAGCGGAAGCGCCTTGCGGCCGGCCCCCTGAGACCTCAGTACTTACGTCGCACGTGGACAAAATACTACTCCGATAGCATTATCCACAATTTCGGGGGCGGTTTGCTGATCCGGGGGCGGGACACGCGTTCGGCGTGCCCCACATTCCCTTCAGAATCCGAAGCTGAAGCCGATTGACGGCACGATGTCGTGAATCCAGCCTTTGATCGAGGCGCCGATCGAGGGCACGAGCACATCGGTTGGCGCGGGCGTCAGCAAATCCCGCACCTCGAGGTACAGGAAGTTGCGCCGGCCGAGGCGGTACTTCACGCCGCCGCCATAAGTGATGAGCGGCCGGACGTCGTTGGTCTTCGTCAGCAGCACGTATTGGTAGTTGGGCTGAACGAGCTGCTCGGTTCCCGTGCCGCGGTAGACTTTGACGCCCGCACCGCCGGCCAGGTACGGGCGCACCTTGCTGCTGCGCTCGCCCCCGTAAAAGGTCATGTCGTACCAGACCGCATGGGAGTCGCCGCCGAAGGTCGCCTTCGTTCCGCCCGAGTTCACCTTCAGCGTGTCGGACTGGTACATGTAGTGGAACGATCCGCTGACCTTCCGGTACAGGTTCTGCGTTCCGAACACCTCCACGGCCGGACCGATTTTGAATCCGGTGTCCGCCTTCCCGTAAGGCGATGTGACGGACAGGTTCGTGTAATATCCGGCGCCGGCGCCGACACCGAGTTCCCACTGCCGTCCCTCTTGAGCCAGGCAGGAACCGCCGAGCGCCAGCGCTACGCCGAAAGCAGCAAGTAATTTCATATGGTCATTCATCCTCGTCTAGTTCACGACCCGCACGTAGACGGTCGTCGATATGTCGGCCTGTTTGATCGTGAGCGGGACCTGCAGGCCTGTGGGAACGCCCTGGAACGGAACTTTCGCGTTGATCTGGTAGACTCCGACCTGTCCCGGCGCGAGGCCGGCGAAGCCGATCTCGAGCGGCGCGCCGCCGAGCGTCACCTGCGGCTGCAGGAGCACGCTCGAAAGCGGGTCGGCGCTCGCGGCCTGCCCGGAATCCACCTGCGGCGAGACGGCGCCGAGGCCGGTGACGTAAATGATGACCCAGTCGTCGAGGTGAACGGGGTTCGAAAGCGTGGCGAGGAGGCCGTTGGTCGAACGAACCACCTGGGCCACCCGTTCGGTAATCCCCAGGATCTCCGCCTGGAACACCGACGGCGCCGCCGCGTTCACAGTGAACTGGAAGGTATTGCTGACGCCGGCCGGCGTGTGCAGGATCATCTGCGCGGGTCCCACGACGTTCACCGGGATCTGCCCGTTGATCTGCGCCGGCGACACGAACGTCATGGGGACCAGGATGCCGTTGATCGTCAGGCAGCTCGATCCCATGATCGTCGGCAGCGGGGAAACATTGCCCGCGCTCGCCGTCACGCTGCTGAGCTCGGTTCCGAGGACGCTGATCAATCCGCCGGTCGCGACGTTTTGCGAATTAGGGTCGGCCGCGCTGACCACCGAATTGATATGGGGGGCGACGACCGCGGCATCGTAGGTCGGGGACAGCACGGTGAACCCCGAAGTCGTCAGCGAGATCAGCGCGCTGTTGTCATAGAGCGGCGCCAGCGTGCGCGTGAACAAAGTGGAGTAACTGTCGGAAACCACCGGCGAAAGCAGCGGCGCCTCCACCAGCCGCGTCGTGCTCGGCAGCGAGTTCTGCGCCAGATCCATTTTCTGGATGACCCCGTTCGCCGATTGCGAAGCCGCCGTGGTTCGCATCACCAGGCCGCCCCAGTTCGCCACTCCCGACGACTCGCCCACCGTGGTGTCCAGCGACGCCACCGCCACCAGCGAGCGGTTCAGAATTTTGTCTCCGGCGATGAACAATTTGTCCGTTATGGCTCCGTAAGCGCCCGAGAGGCTCGTCACGTCCTTGCGCGCAGCCACGAACGTGTCGAGGTTCGCGTCGTAAAGCATCACCGCGCCGGTCGATTGCACCGCCAGGATGGTGCCTCCGGACGGGGAAGGCGTCAGCACGGTATTGACGTCGATGTCGTTCTTGTAAATGCCCAGGGTCGCGAGCTGGGCCGCCGTTGCATCGAGCATGGAGTCCGGGACGGGCAGATAGACCTGGTCGATCACGTTCGGTCCGCCGGCGACTCGCGCGGCCGCCAGGATCGCGTTGTTGGACGCAGCCACCGAGCGCGGATAATGACCGAACGGGAAGATGACGTAGCGGTCGAATTCCACCGTGGGATCGAGCCGGTAGACGTAAGCCACCTGCGAGTTGTCCGCTCCCGCGATCAGGTACTTGGAATCCGGCGTGATCGTCATCTGCGTCGGCGTGTTCGCCGTCGGCAGAATCTTGCTCGGCTGAGTGAAGTTGTTTCCCTCGTAAACCAGAAGCTGGTTCTTGTCCTGCCGCAGCACGTAGAAGCGGTTGCGCGCCGGGTCGGTGACCAGGTCAACCAGCGTTCCGGGGGCGTTGAAGAAGACGCCGCGCTGGTCGGGCTCGTGGCTGTTCACCAGGACGCGCACCGGCGCGGGTACGTTGACGGCCGAGCTCGACGAAATCTGGATGAGCCCCTGCGAGGTGCCGGAGTGGGACGCGTACGTCGCCATATTGACGGTCACGTTCACCGTAGCCGGCGTCGTGCCGGACGAGGGGGTGACCGTGACGCCGGGCATGGTCGTCGATAGCGTGAAATCCGTCTGCCCGTTGCCTGGATCGACGATCTGAATCTGCTGCGTCATCTGCTGGCGATTGCAGAAGTCGCCGGTGAACACGATGTCTTCGACGTTGGCCTTTACGCGATGGATTCCCGCCAGGGCATTGCCCGCCGGCAGGATCAGCAGGCCGCTGTCGGATGCGGCATACATCGTGTTGCCGTCCGCGGTGATGAGCGCCCGGCCGGCGAGGTTCTCCGGGAGCATCAGGCGCTCGCGGATGGTCAGATTCGGCTTCTCCTGGGGCGTGACATCGGCAAAATCGCCGGCATCGGCGATCACCAGCATGGGAGGCCCGCTGGGCGCGGTCGTGGTCTGCTGTCCCGTGGCCTGAGTGACCTGAGCATACACGTAGCGGCCCTCGGGATCGAAGGCATGCCCGCCTATCGAAAACTCCCCGCTGGCATTCGGGAACTGGGCCAGTTCAAAGCCCTGCCTGTGATGGAGCGCCCAGCCGGTAAGGAAGGCCGAGCCGTCTTTGTTCACGCTGACGACGCGGGGGCCGAGCGGCGGGGATGCCGACCAATAAACCGCCGAGACGTATTGCCGGGCGACATCATAGGAGAACTGCAGCACCGTGTCTTCCGAACTGGTCTGGAGCGTGCCGTACATCCTGGCGCCATCACCGGAGACGCCGACCGACGCCTGGATGATGTCCCGCGGATAGGTTCCCGCCGCCACGGGCAGCGCTTCGGAAGTGACGTCGTCCATCGTTCGTAACAAGATCAGCGACCGGCTTACGGGTTGGAATAACAGGAATTGCGTGTTCGTGACCACGAGCGCGTTGCCGTCGGCCGCGAAGGCGACAGCCAGGACGTTACTTCCCATCACCCAGGTGCTCGCCAGCCAGTTCTGGGTCAGATCGATGAGCGTTATGGCGCTAAACGGCGTCCCCACGTCCTGAAAGTTGGCCAGGTGACCGATCAGCAGGTAATGCCCGTCCCGCGAGAGCGCAAGCGAGGCCGGCTGGCGCGGCACCATCCTCGAGTCCACCAGCGCGCGCGTCCGCATGGAAACGATATCGATCCGGTTGGCCGTGTAATTGGCCACATATACAAGTTGCCGGCCTTCATCGAGCGCGATGTCGGCCACATGCCCGCCGATGGGCACGACCGTGCCTACCGTGGCCGCAGGAATCGCGGAAGCGGCGAGTGCCGCAACCGAGAACAGACGAGTCAATCTGCCAATAGTGTTAAAGAGCATGGGGATGCCTGTGCTCTATGAACGTGTAACATTTGTCATCGAAAGTCAAGATTAGAGAACGGGAATAGTACCCCAAGTACTAACGTTATAGAACTTAAAAAAGAGGAGCAGACTCGTTCGTCCGACAGCCACGCAAAAGGAAACTGACCGGCGCATTTTTGGCGTTGTCATTGGCAAAACAATGACCGGATTGCAGAAAAATGGCGGTCGACGCAGTAAATGCGCCTGTTCCTTTCATGGGGTCTGCATGAGCGCCAGGCGGCGTTCCAGGATTTTGCGCTCCTCGGCGGAGTACAGGTTCCGGTACTGTTCGCTGTCCATGCGGGCGCGGCGGTCGGGCTCATCCATGCGGAGGAGGCGCCGGATTTCCTGGCTGATCATCCTGCGCCGGTCGGGGGGCAGTTGGTTGAATTCGCGAAACAGTTCGCGGGTGGCCTGCTGCTGGTCGGGCGGCAATTGGCGAAAGGCGTTCAACTGCTGTTGCAGCCTCTGCCGCTCCTGGGGCGGCAGGCTGTCGAACTGCTCCAGGCGTTTGATGAGGCGCTGGCGGCGCTCGGGCGGCAGGTTCTGGAGCACGCGTTCGCGCTGGGCCGGGGGCATGGCTTCCAGGATGTCGAGGATATTGGGTGGACGCGGCACCGGGGGACGGATGGCGGGTTTCGCGGCGCGCGCCGGCGGCCGGTCGCTTTTGCGCGCCTGCTCCGCGGACGCGGGGAGCACCAGCGCCGCACCGAGCATCGCCGCCACTGTCAGCCGTAAGCTCATGAAATTACATCTGTTCGGGATCTGAAGCGGGCGCCGGAGCCAGGCTCAGTTCCCGCAGCATATCCACATCGTCCAGGGCGCGCTCGAGCCGGTCCGCATCGACCACCTCGGTCTGCTTCGCAGGCTTCGGAAATTGCACCAGAAAGGCGAAAAACACCAGCACCGTGGCGACGGCCAGCGACAGCGCGGGCCGCAGGCGCAGTGCCGGCCACGCCCACCAGTCCCGGTGCGTTTCCTGCTCGATCCGCCGGTACAGCTCACGGTCAAACCCCGCCGGGGCCGGCGGCGCTTCCCACGCTTCCAGCGCCGACCAGACGGCTTTCTGCGAATTCGCCCACGTCCGGCATCGTTCGCAATGTTCGAGGTGCCGTTCGAAGCCGGCCGCGGCCGCGGGCGCCAGGCGGCCGGATGTGTAGTCCAGCAGCAGGTCCTCGCCGCCCCGCGTTTCCATCGGACATTCCATTGCCGTTTCCTTTCCCACTATGACATGTGCGCCAGCCGCGCACGCAATGTTTCATAAGCCCGAAAGAGCAGCGATTTTACCGCCGATTCCGAGCATTCCAGCACCCGCGCAATTTGCGCGTAATCCATTTCTTCGTACTTGTGCATGAGCACCGCCGCGCGCTGCTTCGCCGGCAGCTTTTGAATCGCGGAGCGGATCTCGCGCACCCGCGCCTCTTTGAGCAGCATCTGTTCGACGCTCGGCTGCTCGTCGGGCAGTTCCCGGCCGTTCTCCGCGCCGCCGTTGAGGCTTTCGATCAGCCTTTCGTTCCGGCGGTCGCGCAGGCTGTTCAACGCCAGATGGGTCGCAATCCGAAACAGCCAGGTTGTGAATTTCGCGGTCGGCTCGTAACTGGCGCGAGCTTTGTAAACGCGCAGAAACACTTCCTGGGCCAGCTCTTCGGCCAGCGCCTGGTTCTGCACCATCCTGAAGAGGAAGTGGATGATCGGGTTCCGGTGCCGCTGGAGGAGCAACGCAAAGCTCTGCGCGTCGCCTTCCTTGACCCGAAGCATAAGTTCGGCGTCCGGCTCCAGTGCCGCCACTGCGACCATATCCGTATGAACCCGCTCCAGCATGGAAGGTTGCGGCGCGCCGGGCTATTCGCCCTTGAGCGACCGTTCCATCAGCTCACGGATGGCCTCGCGCGGGGAACGCTCGCCCCGCAGAATGGCCGCGACCTGGGATGTAATCGGCAGATCGACGCCGGTTTTGCGCGACAGATCGACCGCGGCGTAGGTGGTTTGGACGCCCTCGGCGACCATGCGCATCGAGCCCAGTATATCGTCGAGCTTCCGGCCGCGGCCGAGCTCGATACCGACCTGGCGGTTGCGGCTGAGGTCGCCGGTGCAGGTGAGCACGAGGTCGCCCAAGCCGGCCAGACCGGCCAGCGTGGCGGGCTGCCCGCCCAGGGCGACGGCCAGACGCGTGATCTCGGCGAGGCCGCGCGTGACCAGCGCGGCGATGGTGTTGTTGCCGAGGCCGAGCCCCTGGCAGACCCCGGCGCCGAGCGCGATCACGTTCTTGAGCGAGGCCGCGAGCTCGACGCCCAGGGGATCCGAATTCCGGTAGATGCGGAAGGTCGGCCCGGCGAAGGCGGCCTGGATCGTCAGGGCAAGCTCCCGGTCCTCCGAGGCGATCACCAGCGCGGTGGGCTCGCCGCGCGCGACTTCCTTCGCGAAGGTCGGGCCGGAAAGCACCGCGACGCGCGGCTCGAACTTCGCCGAGACGACTTCGCGGACCACTTCGGACATGCGCAGCAGCGTGCCGTTCTCGATGCCCTTGGTCGCGCTGACGAAAAGCATGGAGGGATCCAGATGCGGCAGCATGCGCGTATAGGTGGACCGCACCACGTGCGACGGCATGACGCTCAGCACGGCCTCGGCGCCTTCGAGCGCCTCGCAGAGCACGGAGGTGATGGCGACTTTCTGCGGCACGCGCGCGCCGCGCAGGAAGACGTCGTTTTCGCGTGTCGCGCGCATTCGCTCCGCGAGGTCCTGTTCATACACCCACAGGCGGACCTGTTCAAATCGCGGCGCGAGCACGATCGACAGCGCCGTGCCCCAGCCGCCCGCCCCGATGATCGCGAGCCGCTTCACGCGCGTTGTCCTCCGAAGCTCAGCGCGTGCTCCTTTCCTGCGCGCAGCCGCGAGATGTTTTCCTTGTGCCGCCAGATGATGAACGCGCCGGCAATGGCCGCGGCAAAGACGATCGGAGCCGGAGGATGCGAGATGGCCCAGACCAGCGCCGGGAATACCGCGGCCGCGACCATGGAGCCGAGCGAGATGTAGCGCCAGCGGGCGACCACGATGACGAAGACGATGAGGGCGCCGAGCAGCGGCAGCGGCGCCAGGTAGAGGAACGCGCCGATGTAGCTCGCCACGGCCTTCCCGCCCCGGAATTTCAGGAACACCGGGTAGGCGTGCCCGGCCATGACGGCGAGCGCGGCGGCGGCCATCCACGCGGGCGCTCCGCCGGCCAGCACGCGGGCGATTTCAACCGCGGCGAAGCCCTTGGCGACGTCGAGCAGCAGGGTGACGATGCCGAGCGCGCGGCTGGTGGTGCGCAGCACGTTCGTCGCGCCGATGTTGCCGCTGCCCATGCTGCGAACGTCGCGGCCGGTCTTCAACCGGACCAGCAGGTACCCGAACGGGATTCCGCCGAGCAGGTACGCAATCAGGATGGCTGCGGCTTCAGTCATTTTTCGAATGGGAATTCAGAGAGCTTAGTATAAACCGAACCCTTCGGATTCAGCCGGCTTTGGTAGAGAAAGAAGCGGTCCGCGGTGAACGCGCCGAACTCAAGCGACGGAGCGTCGGCGATGGCCTGCCGCAGGGCGTTCAGCGGAACCGGCTCCTTGATGCGGGCGAGCGTGAGGTGCGCGGAGAAGGGCCGGTTCTCCCTGGCGACGCCGAGGGCATGCACAGCCTCGTCGGTTTCGCGCGCGAGCGCGGCCAGCGAGGCGGGCGCGTGCACGGCCGCCCAGAATACGCGCGGCGAGTGCGGGTTCGGGAAGAAGCCGACGCCGCGCACGTCGATCGGGATCGGCTCGCGGGCCGGCAGGCGGCTGAGCGCCTCGCGCAGCTCCGGTAGCCGCTCTTCCGGCCATTCGCCGATAAACTTGATGGTGATGTGCAGGTTGTCAGGGTGCGACCAGTTGATGCGAGCCGTGGGCCGCAGCTTCGCTACGAGTTGATCGAGCCGCGAAACAACCTCCGGCGGAATGTCCACTGCGATGAACAGGCGCATATCGGAAGCGCGGCTCTCGCGCCGCGCATGTGATAATTGTCAGACGGATTTGAACCCTGCCGCAATCGAATGGAGCGATCGCGTGCCCCGGGAACTTGTCGAGCGGTGCCCGGTGCTGCCGCGCGCCTTCTACAATCGGGCGACGATCGACGTGGCGCGCGACCTGCTCGGCAAAATTCTTGTGCATGGAGCGACGGCCGCGCGGATCGTGGAAACCGAGGCGTACCTCGGCCTGGACGACCTGGCGGCGCACGCCTCGCGCGGCGTCACCGAGCGCACGCGCGTGCTGTTCGGACCGCCGGGCCACGCGTACGTGTACTTCATCTACGGCCGGTACGAGTGCCTGAACCTGGTGGCGGAGCCGGACGGCACGCCCGGATGCGTGCTGATCCGCGCGGTGGAGCCGCTGGCCGGAATCGAGCTGATGAGGCGCCGGCGGCCGGGGGCGCGCTCGGTGTTGGACCTGGCTTCCGGACCCGGCAAGCTGACCATCGCGCTCGATATTACGCGGCGGCATTACGGGGCCGATGTCACGCGCGGGGAACTGACGGTGCGCCGCGAGCCGCGGGCGAAGCCGTTCGAGATACTCACCACGCCCCGCATCGGGGTGACGCACTCGGCCGACTGGCCGCTGCGGTTCGTGATTGCGGGAAGCCGCTTCGTGAGCAGGTAAGTGGGGCAGGCGAAAGCGAGGGACTTGCGAAATCCGGCGCCGGGTGGAAACCGGTGACAGGCGCCTCTGTCCACGCGCAAAAGACGCTTGGGACAGAGGCGCCAGCCACCGTTTTCCACGAAGAACGGTGGGCGGGTGGAAACCGGCGAC